>MDTG01304378.1_pt1 | contig 14721 bp, 16 predicted proteins | sample 811421 | NCBI WGS metagenome assembly MDTG01 (sample SAMN05326645, study PRJNA326480) | marine metagenome | isolation source: seawater | place: Pacific Ocean: South East | collected 2011
ACTCTCTAGTGAGATATATTTTAAAAAAAAAAAAAATTAATATAAATAGAAACAAATTTTTAAAAAATGAACTTTTAAAACCAACTAAAATTTACGTCAATGAAGTTTTGAATTTATTTAATAAAGACTTAGTCAATGGATGTGCAAATATTACGGGTGGTGGACTAGCTGATAACATTAAAAGAGTAATTCCTAAAAATTTAGTTGCTGAAATAAATTTAGATAAAATTAAAATACCTAAAATTTTTAAATGGTTAAAAAAAAATTCTATCTCAGATGAGGAAATGCTTAAAACATTTAATTGTGGTGTTGGTTTTTGTTTAATTGTAAACCCTCGAAATTATAAAAATGTAAAAAAAAATTTTTCCAAAAAGTATAAACCTTATATAATTGGTAGAATTTCTAGTGGAAAAAATAAAGTAAAGTTAAATGGCTCAATTGACTGGAACTAATAAAATCAAGACTGCTATTCTTTTTTCAGGTAAAGGGAGTAATTTAAAATCTCTTATAATATTTTCAAATAAGAGAATGTCGCCTATCTCAATTGATATTATAATAACAAATAATCCTAAAGCAAAAGGTTTAAATTATAGTAAAATTTTTAATATAAAAAATAAAATAGTCGAATATGATAATAAATATTTAGCTGAAAAAATAATTCTTTCTGAACTTAAAAAGTTTGATGTAAAACTTATTTGTCTTGCAGGTTTTATGAAAATTTTATCAAAAAAATTTATTCATAATTTCAAAGGTAAAATTCTTAATATCCATCCTTCTCTCCTACCAAAGTATAAAGGTTTAAAAACACATGAAAAAGCTATTAAAAATAATGAAAAATTTTCTGGGTGTACAGTTCATTATGTTAATTCAAGATTAGATTCTGGTAAAATTATTTTACAAAAGAAAGTAAAAATAAGCAGGAATGATACACCAAAAAAACTAGCCAAAAAAATCTTGGTTGAAGAGCATAAAATCTATCCAAAAGCTATTATGAAAATTTTTAATCCTTAAAAAAGAATTTTATTTCAATTTTAGCATTTTCTATGCTATCTGATCCATGAACTGAATTTTTATCTATAGAAATTCCAAATTTTTTTCTAATAGTTCCTTCCTCAGCATCCAGAGGGTTTGTTGCTCCCATTAGATTTCTATTATCTATAACAGCATTTTCTTTTTCAAGCACCATCACAACAATTGGTCCAGATGAAAGATAAGCGCAAAGATCGTTATAAAAAGGCTTTGTTTCATGCACTTTATAGAAATTTTCTGCTTCAGATTTTTCAATCTGAATTTTTTTTTCTTTTAAAATTTTGAAACCTTTATTTCTAAACATTTCTTTAATTTCAGTATCAAGATTTCTTTCAACAGCATCAGGTTTTATTATTGATAAAGTTTGTTCTACATTATTCATAGTTATCCTCTATTAATTGGTTTAATAATCTCACACCATAGCCCGTTGCTCCACCTGAATTTAAAGCGCCTCCATATTTTGAAAATGCCATCCCAGCAATATCTAAGTGAGCCCATGGTGTTTTATTAATTATAAATCTCTGTAAAAACTGAGCGGCAGTTGTTGACCCAGCTCCACCAACATAATTTATGTTTTGCATATCGGCATTTTTAGATTGTATTAATTTATCAAAATTTTTGTGCAGCGGCATTCTCCATAATTTTTCATCAACCTTATTACCAGCATCGATTAATTGTTTAGACAGTTTGTCATTGTTTGAAAAAAGTCCAGCGTACTCAGAACCTAAAGAAACTATTATGGCTCCAGTTAAAGTTGCTAAATCAACTATAAATTCAGGTTTAAATTTATCTTCTGTAAAAGTTAATGCATCTGCCAAAACCAATCTGCCTTCAGCATCAGTGTTTAATATTTCTATCGTTTTACCGCTATAAGATTTTACGATATCACCTGGTCTTTGAGCATTTCCACTAACCATATTTTCAACAAGCCCAACAACACCAACTACATTTATTTTTGCTTTTCTTAAAGCCAGACTTTTCATTAAACCAACTACTGTAGCTGAACCAGCCATGTCATAGGTCATATCTTCCATAAACTTTGCAGGCTTGAGTGAATATCCTCCTGTATCGAAACAAACTCCTTTACCTACAAACGCTAATGGTCTAGCGCTATTTTTAGACCCACGCCATTCAATTGTAACTAGATAAGATCCTCTTACGCTTCCCTGGCCAACACCAAGCAAAGCATTCATCCCCATTTTTTTTAATCTTTTATTATCATACAAGTTTACTTTTAAACCATATTTTTTTAAAGATTTTAATCTTTTTGCGTATTCATCAGGATGCAAAACATTTCCAGGTTCAGAAACTAAATCTCTAGTATAAAAGGTTCCCTCTTCTATAGCTTTAAACTTTAGTTGATTTAACGAAGATGGTTTATTTTTATTTCCTATGACATTTATATTTACAATGTTTCTTTTTTTCTTTGTAATATATTTATCAAATTCATAAGACTTTAATTTTAATCCATGTAAAAAATGGCCTACAAAATTTTTAACATTAGTATTAATGGTATCTAGATTGATTATATAATGATTATTTTTATCATAATTGATATATTTGTGAAATTTAGCTCCTAAATTTTCTACATCTGAAGTTTTTAAATCTTTTTTGATAGATACTAGGAATAAAGATTTTTTTGAATTAATTTCAAAAAAAAGTAAATCTTTTTTTAAATCATTAGTTTTTAATAAATCTGAAATATATATATATTCATGTCTAGAAATATGTTTTTTTAAGCCTTTAATATTGAATTTTTCATCAACAAATAAGACCAGATTGGTTGCTTTTATTTTAGAACTGCTGTTTTTATATAGAATTTTAATTGTCATAAATTATAAATACACTCAATGCGAGTAGAGTGCTATATATTGGCAAAATTATCATATTTCAATGAAAAAAATTTTATTTAGAAAACTATTTTTTGATTGCATGACCTTTTTTGTCATAGCTTTAGTTAGTTCAAGTATCGTTATATGGGTTTTTCAAGCAGTTAATTTCTTAGATATAATGATAGAGGATGGGCGTGATTTTTTAGTTTATATTAATTACTCTTTACTTAATTTTCCAAAGATATTCAGCAAACTATTTCCTTTTGTTCTTTTTTTTAGCATATTTTATGTCACAGGCAAATATGAGCAAAATAATGAATTAATGATTTTTTGGAATTTTGGTGTAAATAAAATTCAGATTGTAAACTTCTTTTTTAAATTTTCTTTAATGCTTTTATTAATTCAAATTACACTTACCGCTTTAATAGTCCCAAAGTCTCAAGAATTAGCAAGATTTTTCTTAAAAGACTCAAAAGTAAATTTTTTTGGGAATTTTATAAAACAACAAAAATTTAACGATACAATAAAAGGAGTAACAATTTTTAGTGAAAGCAAAGATGCTAATGGAAATTTGTATAATTTATATTTAAAAAAAGAAATAAATGATTCAAATTTTCAAATTACTTTTGCAAAAAGAGGTATATTCAAAGATATAAATAATACACCTGTTTTAGTTTTATATGATGGGGAAACTATTAATCAAAAGAATGATGAAATAACAAACCTCAGTTTTTCTAAGTCAGATTTTATTTTAAAAAGCTTAGAAACAAATACAACCACCTATACTAAGACACAAGAAATTTCTACTCTAAATCTTTTTAGATGCATTGATACTCTATATAATTTAGATTTTGTTAATAGAGAAGAACTTAATGAAAAGATTCCAAATTGTAGCATCGAAAATATAAAAAATATTTTAAAAGAATTTTATAAAAGGTTAATAATACCTTTTTACATACCAATATTATCTTTAATTCCTTTTTTATTAATTATTTTATCAAAAGAAAATTCAAATTATAATAAATTAAAAATTTTAACTTTTTTAATTGGTTTAACAACAATTATATTTTCAGAGACAACGATAAGATTTGTTTCTAGTATATTAAGTCCTAATTTAATAATTACTAGTATTCCATTTTTTTTATTTTTTATTTTATACATAATTTTTTTATATAATTTTAATTTATTTAAAAGGATAAAAAAATGAAAGTGTACATAAAATTTTTAACAAATTTATTTTTGAAATGTTTTATTTATGTCTTACTAGTAATTACAAGTTTAGTTTTTATTTTGAATTTACTAAGTGAACTTGATTTTTTCAAAGAGATAAACGTTGAAAATCATTTTACATTATTTCTTTCTGCTTTAAATACACCTTCAATGATTTTTGAAATGTTTCCATTTATTTTTTTGATTTGTACGCAGTTATTTTTTATCAAACTTTTTGATAATAAAGAAATTGAAATATTTAAGTACACAGGCCTTAAAAATTCCAAAATATTTATGATTATAGGTATTCTATCATTATTAGCTGGGATTTTTACCACTATAGTTTTTTACAATTTTTCCTCTAATTTAAAAAGTTTTTATTTAGAGTTAAAATCTCAATACACAACAGATGGTAAATACCTTGCTGTAATCACAAAAAATGGACTTTGGATAAAAGATAAGGTTGATGATAAGATTTTAATCATCAATTCATCTAAAATTGATCAAAATTATTTAATAGGTAATTTTATTACAGAATTTGATAGCAATTTTAAGTCTTTAAGAAATATTAAAAGTGAAAAAATTGATGTTACATCAAAACGATGGGTAATACTGAATGCTAAAATTTATAAAAAAAATAATTATGAAAAAATAGATAAAATAACTATTCAGACAAATTTTGATTATAAGAGAATTCAAAGTTTATATTCTAATTTGTCTGCACTTAGTATATTTGAACTTTATGAACTTCGTAAGAATTATATAAGACTCAATTACTCAGTAACTGAAGTGAATCTCCAAATTTTAAAATTAGTATCATTCCCGCTTTATTTGTTAATGATGGTTATATTTTCAGCAGCTTTAATGCTAAGAATAAAATATTTAGATAGTTCAACATTTAAAATTTCAATAGGCTTATTTTTTTCTGTTATTATATACTATATAAATAATTTTTTTTATGTTCTTGGAAGTACTGAGAGACTTTCACTATTTGTAGCTGTATTCCTACCTATATTTTTACTTGTTATAACTAATAGCTTTTTATTAAATAAAATAAATGAAAAATAATATCAAATATTTTGTAATTATATTAATTGTAAATTTTTTAAATTTAGTTAATGCAAGTGGTAATGAACCGTTTATTTTTAATGTAACTGAATTAGAAATAATTGACAATGGAAATACAATAAAGGGTTTTAATGGAGGAACTGCTACAACAGATGATGGTTTAAAAATTGAGGCTGATTCTTTTGAATACGATAAGGTTTTGAATATCTTAAATGCTTTTGGGAATGTAAAAATTTTAGATGAAGTTAACGACTATATAATTCATTCAGAGAAAATTACATATATCAAAAATCAAGAGAAAATTTTTACAAAAGGAAAAACAAAAGCAATAATTGAATCAAGATATAATTTTTTATCCAAAAATGTTTTATTTCTTAAAGATAAAATGAATTTTAGCTCAGAAGATAGATCATCCTTAATTGATGGAGACCTTCATTTGTATAAATTTGATAAATTCAATTACTCTATAAATGACAATATTCTAAAAGCAAAAAAAATAGAGATAACTTATAATTTTAAGGAAACGCTTAATGAGATAGATTTTTATTATTTTGATGATGGTATTATAGATATAAAGAAAAAAGACTTTATTGCTGGCAAAACGAAGATTAAAGTCAAAAAAAATAGTTATGATAATTCTAAAAATGATCCAAGAATCTATGGTGTTTCTTCAAGTAAAAAAGGTCAAATTACAACCATCAATAAAGGAGTTTTTACTAGTTGTGCACTAAATGATAATTGTCCACCCTGGAGTTTAAGTTCAAGTAAAATTATGCACGATTCAGAAAAGAAAAAAATCATCTATAAAGACTCGGTTCTCAAAATTTATGATGTTCCAGTACTTTATTTTCCAAAATTTTTCCACCCTGATCCGACTGTTAAAAGACAAAGTGGGCTTCTACAACCACAATTAAATAATTCAAATATTTTAGGATCATCATTTCGTTTACCATATTTTCATGTTTTGGCTGAAAATAAAGATTTAACTTTTACACCAAGTATATTTGATAAAAATATTTATATGATTCAAAATGAATACAGACAAGAAAATAAATTTTCTTCTTTTATTGGTGATCTAGGATTTGCCAAGGGTTATAAATCAGTAGTTACAGATAATAAAAAAAAAAATATTGGTCATTTGTTTGCAAAATTCAATTTAGATTTGAATTTTCCTTCGTTTAGTAAAAGTGATTTAAATATTTCATTAGAAAATGTAACAAATGATACCTACTTAAAAGTATTTGATTCAAACTTAGCAAATACAGATGAAAAAATAATGCCAAAAAATAAAGCTCAATTAACATCAAACTTAGAATTAAATCTAGATCATGAAAAATATTCATTTGATACGGGTTTTACGGTATATGAAACTTTAAGTGGTACAGATAGTGATCGATATCAATATGTATTACCTTACTACAATTTTTCAAAGAATCTTATTACAAATCAGCTCTTAAGTTTAAATTTTAGTTCAGATGGTAGTAATAATTATCAGAATACAAACAATCTTAAAACTGTCATGAATAATAACTTTGATTTTAAATCAATTGATTTTATTTCAGAAAATGGCTTTAAAAACAATATAGGCTTTCATTTTAAAAATGTGAATACTGTAGCAAAAAATGATAATACATATAAATCAAGTCCTCAAATAGAATTAATGAACATTATAAATTTAGAGTCAAGTCTGCCTCTAATTAAATCAGATAAGGAATATTCAAATTCTCTTATTCCAAAAATATCTTTTAGATATAATCCAACAGATATGAAAGATTATTCTGACTCTGATAGATACATAGATACAAATAATGTTTTCTCATTAAATAGACTTTCAATCAGTGACTCTTATGAATCTGGGCAATCTTTAACGATTGGAGTAGATTATAAAAAAGAAACTATTGATGATATAAATAAATTTTTTGAGTTCAACCTTGCGACTGTTCTTAGAGATGTAAAACAAGATACAATCCCAATAAAAAGTACTCTTGGTGAAAAACAATCTAATTTATTTGGAAAAACAACTTATAGTTTGTCTGAAATGTTTAGTCTAAATTATGATTTCGCTCTAGATAATGATTTACAAACATTCGAACACAATTCTATAGGAACAGTATTTAGTTTTGACAAGCTAATCACAAGTTTTGATTTTGTGGAAACTGGAGGAAAAATGGGTGGTACTAATTTTATAACTAATACAACTCAATTTTTAATAAACGATGATAATTTTTTATCTTTCAATACAAGAAGGAATAGAAAGATTAGTTTAACTGAATATTATGATTTAGTATATGAATACAAAAATGATTGTTTAGTAGCAGGTATAAAGTATAAAAAAACTTATTATCAAGACAGAGATTTGATACCAGCTGAGGATTTATTATTTTCAATCACATTATTTCCTTTAACAAAATATGAGACTAAAGTTGACCAAGATCTTTATAGAAATTAAAAAATGAAAACTATAAAAATTATTTTAATTTTATTTTTCTTAAATTCAAAAATTTTAATCCATGCAAACTCTCTTGAAAACAAGATTCTTTTAAAAATTGATAATGATATAATTACTACAATAGACGTTTTTAATGAGACTAAATATTTATCAGCTATTAATAGTAATATTAACGAGATGAATCAAGATGATATCTATAAGATTTCTATAAATTATTTAATAAAAGAAAAAATTAAGAATATTGAAATTCAAAAAAATATTCTCAATAAGGATATTAGGATAGACGAGGCTTATATTGATCAATTGATTGAAAATACATATAAAAGAAAAGGATTTCAAAATCTAAAAGATTTTAAATTACACTTAGATAAATATGGAGTAGAAATTTCAGAAATAAAAAATAAAATTAGAACAGAGTCATTATGGAATGAGCTAATCTATAAGAAATTTTCTAATAAAGTTAGAATTGATAAAGAAAGATTGAAAAGTAAAGTAATAGAGGATAATGATAAAGAAATAAATTCTTTTTTACTCTCTGAAATATTTTTTAAACAATCTAATAGTCAAAATCTAGATCAAAAATTTAATTTGATAAAAAAAGATATAAGTGAAAAAGGATTTTTAACAGCCGCTTTACTTCATAGCATTTCAGATACTGCGGTAGATGGTGGCAATCTAGGGTGGATTGCAGAGCGATCTTTAAACCCAAAAATTAAGAAAGAAATATATAAGTTAAAAGAAGGAGATTTCACCGATCCTATAATTGTACCAGGTGGTTTTTTGATTTTAAAATTAAATCAAAGTAAAAGTGAAAAAAAAAAATATGATATTGAAAAAAAAGTTAATGAATTAATACGTATATCAACCAACCAACAACTTAATCGACTTTCAAATATATATTATGATAAAATAAAAAAAGAAATCAAAATTGATGAATTATAAACCAATATTAATTGTAGCTGGAGAACCAAACAGTATTTTTTTAGAAATTTTTTTTAAATCATTAAAGTCTAATAGATATGAATCTCCATTAATTCTTATTTGTTCGAAAAAGTTATTAAATAGGGAAATGAAAAAGTTTAAAATTAATAAAAAAATTGCATTAATAGATCCAAAAAATTTTTTTAAAAATGAATTAAAAAAAAATTATATCAATTTAATTGATGTTAAGCTAAATCCAGCTTTTTATTTAAAAAAAAATCTAATTAACTCACAAAGCTATATAAAAAGATGCTTTGATATTGCTTTTAGGATCATAAAAAAAAAAATTACCAATAAATTTATAAATGGACCAATAAGTAAAGATAAATTTCTTAATAAAAAGTTTTTTGGTATGACGGAATATATAGCAAACGAATTTAAAGTTAAAAAAAATGCAATGTTAATTTATAATAAAGATTTATCAGTATGTCCTATTACAACTCATTTGCCACTGAAAATAGTTGCAAAGAATATCAAAAAAAAATCAATAATTGAAAAAATTAAACTTATTGAAAATTTTTATAAAAAAGACTTGAAGTTAAAGCCAAAAATTGCTGTTTTGGGTCTCAACCCTCACTGTGAGACTATTGATGTTTTTAATGAAGATAAATTGATTTTAAAACCTGCAATTAATTCATTAAAGAAGTTAGGTATTAATGTATCAGGACCATATCCTGCAGATACAATTTTTTTAAAAAATAATAGAAAAAAATTTAATGTAATAGTTGGTATGTATCATGATCAAGTTTTAACACCATTGAAAACATTATATGAATATAACGCAATAAATATTACTTTAGGTCTTCCGTTTTTAAGAATTTCACCAGACCATGGACCAAACGAGAAAATGGTGGGAAAAAATATGTCTAATCCTTTAAGTTTAAAAAAAGCTCTTAAATTTTTGGATAAAAGTTGATTAGAGCAAAAAAAAGTTTGGGGCAAAATTTTCTTATAGATAATAAAATTTTAAATAAAATAGTAAATATAACTAACATTGATAATAAAACAGTTTTAGAAATTGGGCCAGGTACAGGAAATCTAACATCAGTAATACTAAAAAATAATCCTAAAAAAGTAATTGTAATTGAGAAAGACACTTTCTTGGCAAATAATTTAGAAAAAAACTTTCCAAATCAATTAACAATAATTAATGACGATATTTTGAATATTGACGAAAATTTAATATCTAATGATAAAGTGATAGTGTTTGGAAACCTTCCATACAATATTTCTACTGAAATACTCAGTAAATGGATAATCAATTTAAATAACAGTTTTTGGTTTGATCATCTTATTTTAATGTTTCAAAAAGAAGTGGCAGATAGAATTATAGCAAAATTCAATACTTCAGCTTATGGCAGGTTATCAATTTTGAGTAATTGGAAATTAACAATAGAAAAAATTTGTGATATTAAGCCATCATCATTTTTACCAAAACCTAAAATAGATAGTTCTTTACTTTTTTTTTCTCCAAAAAAAAATTTTTATGACATCAAAAATCCAAAAAACTTGGAAAAGGTTACACGAATATTTTTCAATCATAGGCGAAAAATGCTTAAAAAACCCTTTAATCAGCTATTCAATGGAAATGAAAATATTTTAAATAAACTTAAAATTGATTTAAATCTTCGTCCACAAAATTTAGATTTCAACAAATATTATGAATTAGTATGTGAATATGAAAAATTAAGACGTTAATTTATTTACATGATTTCTTATAAATTCAAGATCATAATCTTTTGAACCATTATTAATTTCTGCTTCAATTAAATCCTTTATCTTTAAAAAACATCTATTCAATTCATCATTTATAACAACATAATCATAATTTATCCAATGTAGTACATCTCTTTCAAATTGTTTCATTCTTTCTTCTGCTATGAGTTTATCTTTCATGTCTCTGCTCGAAAGTCTTTTAAATAATACTTTTTTACTTGGAGGTAATATGAAAAAAGTTATCAACTTATAGTCTAACTTTTTATTCTTAATTTGATCTGCTCCCTGCCAATCAATATCAAATAAAACATTTTTTCCTTTATTTAATTTATCAATAACTGGAGTTCTTGTTGTTCCATATAAATTATTAAATACCTTTGCATATTCTAAGAATTCTTGATTATTTATTAATCTTTCAAATTCATCTTCATTAACAAAAAAATAATCTTTCTTATTTATTTCGTTTGATCTAGGCTGCCTAGTGGTGTGTGAAATTGAAATATAAAAATTTTCTAAGTTTGACAATTTATTTGCCAAAGTGGTTTTGCCAGCACCTGATGGTGAGGATAATATTATCATTACCCCATCTTTATCTGAGGGCATTGAGAATGTTAGTTAGCTTTTCCTTCGATAAATTTAACTGCATCACCAACAGTTAAAATTTTCTCAGCTTCACTGTCTGAAATCTCAGATCCAAATTCTTCCTCAAAAGCCATAACCAACTCTACAGTATCTAAACTGTCAGCTCCCAAATCATCTATAAAACTTGACTCCTCAGTTACTTTTGCTTCATCAATACCTAAATGATCTGCAACAATTTTTTTTACTTTGCTTGAAACCTCTTCTGACATATCTATCCTTTTTTGTTATAAATTCTTAATAGTTTAATTACTTATTTTGTCAAGCCATATACATGCCTCCATTTACATGTAATGTTTCACCATTTATATAGCTAGATTGGTTTGAGCTTAAAAAAAGCACAGCATTTGCAATATCATCAGCTTCGCCTAATCGAGCTGATGGAATCTTGGATATAATAATTTCTTTAAATTTTTCATCAATTTTATCTGTCATTGCTGTTTTAATGAAACCTGGAGAAATACAATTAATATTTATATTTTTCTTTGCATATTCAATTGCTAGACTTTTAGACATTGCAATAATCCCTGCTTTTGATGCTGTATAATTTGATTGTCCTAAATTTCCAGTATGACCTACGACTGATGTTATATTAACAATTTTACCAGACTTATTCTTAAGCATCTTTTTTATTGCAAATTTACTCATTAAAAAAGTTGAAGTTAAATTAATATCAATAACTTTTTTCCATTCATCTAAACTCATCCTTATAGCTAAATTATCCTGAGTAATCCCAGCATTATTAATAATACAATCTAAATTTCCTCCTAGTTTGTCTGTAGCATCATGAATAAATTGTTCAATTTTAGAATTTTGAGAAATATCAAAACTTATTATATTAATTTTTTCAAATTTTTTTTTTAATTCCTCTAATTTTTCTATTTTAGTACCAGAGGCTAATATGTTTGCACCTGCTTGATATAATTTCTTTATGATTGAGTTGCCTATTCCACCAGATGCTCCTGTAACAATAATATTTTTATTTTTTAAATCATTCATAATTTTAAATTTTCTATATCGTCTTGAGTATTAATTGTATTTATTTTGACCTCTCGATTAATTCTTTTAACTAACCCAGATAATACTTTGCCTGGACCAATTTCTATAAAATGGTTTATATCATTTTTTATCATATTAATCACACTTTCTCTCCATCTTACTCTATTCTCTATTTGCATTATTAATAGCTCTTTTAGTTCTTTTAAATTTACGACCGTTTCTGCAGTGACATTTGAAATCAATTTATTATTAGAACGTTTAAAATCTAACTTATCTATTTCTTTAGTCATTACTTCTGTTGCATTACTCATTAAATCACAATGAAAAGGTGCGCTTACTGGTAATTTAACATTTTTTATAGATTGCTCTTTTAAAACTTTAATAAGATTTTCCAGATCTTCATTTTTACCACTCAAGACTATTTGTCCATCAGAATTATCATTTGCTATTTGTGCTCTAAATTTATCCTTATTATTTGAAATCAATTCCTCGATTATTTCTACCTTTGAACCCAAAACAGCAACCATTCCACCTAGGCCTTTTGGAACAGAGTTTTGCATTGCTTCGCCTCTAATCTTTAATATTCTTAAAGTATCATCAAAACCTAAATATCCAGCGCATGCTAAAGCAGAATATTCTCCAAGTGAATGTCCGGCAAAGTATTTAGCATCGTTTAAATTAATATTAAATTCATTTTTAACAACATTAAAAATTGAGTAACTAATAAGAAATATCGCAGGCTGTGTATTTACCGTCAAATCAAGTTCTTCTTTTGGACCATCTAAGATTAGTTTTGATAAAGGAAAGTTAAGAGTATTGTCGGCTTGTTTAAATAAATTTTTTACAAGATCAAATTTATCGTAAAATTCTTTTCCCATTCCAACTATCTGGGATCCTTGACCTGGAAAAATTACTGAAAACATATAAAAAAAACTAAATATTTTCCTTTTTACTATTGTAATTGAACATTTATAATAGTATATCCTCACTTTTTATCAAAGAATATAAATGAATTTATACGAGCATACAATTATAGCCAGACAAGACACTTCTCCAGGTGAAATAAAACAATTGACAGAAAAATATTCTAAAATTGTTGAAAAAAATGATGGTGAAATAGTTAAAACAGAGAATTGGGGACTACTTAACTTATCTTATCTTATTAAAAAGAATAAAAAAGGAAGCTACATTCACTTTAAGATAAAAGGCAAAGGAAATGTTATAAGTGAACTAGAGAAAAACGAGTCAATTGACAAAAAATTACTAAGATATTTAACAGTAAAAGTTAAAAAATTTGATTTAAAAACAAATTATTTTTCTAAAAAAGAAGATAGTGAAAAAAAAGAAAGTAATGTTAATTAGATATGCCTAAAAGACAAAATGGAAATAAAAAAGGTAAGCAAAGTAATTTTGCAAAACTAAGTATTTTTCAACCGAATAAATATAAATTTAAAAAGAATTGTCCGCTATCAATTAAAGGAGCTCCAGAAGTAGACTATAAAAACATAAAACTTTTGAAAAAATATATGTCTGAAAATGGTAAGATACTCCCATCAAGAATAACAAATGTTAGTCAAAAAAAACAAAGAGAATTGTCTCTCTCAATTAAGAGAGCTAGAAACCTGGCATTGATATAATATGAAAGTTATTTTATTAGAAAATGTTAAAAGAATAGGTTCTATTGGAGAAGTAATTGATGTTAAAAGGGGTTTTGCAAGAAATTTTTTAATAGCTAACAAAAAGGCTCTATACGCCTCTAAAGAAAATATTTCAGAGGTTGAAAAAATAAAGTCTGATCTTTCAAAAAAAGATAATGAAAAGAAAAAAGAAGCAATACAAATTTCAGAAAATATTAATGGTAAAGAATACTTGGTAAATAAACTTAGTACTGAGAATAATGAATTATATGGATCTGTGAAACCAACAGAAATTTCAAAACTCATTAAAGAGGAAAATAAAATTGATATTAAGCCTTCTATGATACAGCCTTTAACTGAAATTAAATCTTTAGGTAAATTTAAAGTTAAACTAACACTTCACTCAGAAGTTGATGCCGAAATAACCGTAAATGTTCAATCGGCTGATACTATACAATAATTATACATTTTTTTCCCCAGCAGTAATTGACAATTTTTTTTTATTATTATTACTATAAGCTCAGTTCATGGAAAATAATTTAAGTATTGTAAAAGATCAATTCAAAGAGCTTCCAAATAATGTTGAGGCCGAACAAGCAGTTATAGGATCTATTTTAGTAACTAATGAAATTTTCGATGAAATTAGTGTAATCGTCTCGAGCACTAATTTTTATGATCCTATGCATCAAAAAATTTATGAAGCAATTGAAAGTCTCATTTATAAAGGAATGCTAGCTAATCCCATCACGTTGAAAAATTATTTCGAAAATGAAAAAGATGATCTTAATATTCCAGAATATTTAGTCAAAATTACAAAATTTTCTACATCCATACGTCAAGCAATAGAATATTCAAAAATTATTTATGATATGTTTGTTAGGCGAGAGCTTATAAAAATTTCTGAACAGACAATTGATAATGCAAGATTGAATGAGCTTGATACAAATGGTCAATCAATAATTGAAAATTCTGAAAAATTATTATTTGATCTTGCAGAAAAAGGTTCTTTTAATTCAAGTCTTATTAAATTTGATGAGGCCATGAGGCAAACAATCGAAATGGCTTCTGCAGCTTACAAGAATGAAGAAGGTATAGTTGGTGTTCCAACAGGTTTAAGAGATTTAGATGATCGGCTTGGTGGACTTCATCAATCAGATTTAAT
>MDTG01010060.1_pt1 | contig 14720 bp, 8 predicted proteins | sample 811421 | NCBI WGS metagenome assembly MDTG01 (sample SAMN05326645, study PRJNA326480) | marine metagenome | isolation source: seawater | place: Pacific Ocean: South East | collected 2011
CAGCAGGATCACGGGTGTCCCTCAGCAAAGTGGTATCTTCCGCAGTCCCGAAGGATACCTCTACGTTTCCAATCAGGGCCTGCGCCGTCTCCCTCACCAGATCCACACACCTCCGTATCACCTCCGTCACATACGCGTCATTCACGCCATAGGAAAATCGATTACGTCCCCACATTCCAATGACGTCAGGCCCCTCATGATTATGCGTGGAGGAAACGAGGATGTATGAAAACCCCGGCAACTTGGCCCGAATTTTCTGCACCGCTGGAAACTGCAAACCGACCAGATCCACCGAAATCAACGCAATCTTACTCTGACCATCCTGCAGGACTACACACCTTGCCATCAGGGGGTCATGCACCCCCGCGGCCTCCCGCCCAGTCCCGTATCCCGCAAGCCAGACCTTTTCTCTGCCTCCCAGCTTCGGGGTGATATCCACTTCCCCGAAGCCTACTTCAAGAGCTTGTAGAGAACCTCCCAGCAGTATGGCCAGGTAGAACCCGAGACTGAGACGAAAACCAGTAATCTTCACCTCCACAGTATCAGTTACTCCCTCGATTCGGGCCACTCCAAATGCCGATGGAGGAATTCGTAGGTCTTTTTCCCGTTTATGGTATGGGGACCCACAAACCATTCAATCTCGGTTCGATGACCAATCCCAAGACGCGCCGCATAGAGAAAGCGAACTTTCGCAAACTCATAAGCTACCGTCTTGTCCGGGGCCACCCCATCAAAGTGCCCCCTTTCCACCATGAAGGGACGGGGGCAGATGAGGGCTGCCATCTCGAAATAGTTGAAGGTCCCTCCCAGATCGAACTCAAAGATCTCGTACTCCCCTTTATTGGCATAGCTGTAGCGCAGGGACAGCGGATCAGTCGCCGCATTCTTCCATACCCACTCGTTGAAATCTGCAGAGCAGATTGAGAGACAGTAACGATCTACCAGCGGAGGGATACGCATGGCTGACTTGCCTCCATAACTGAGGCCATAGAAACCAATCCTTTCACCATCTACAAAAGGAAGGCCGGCCAGCCACTCTGTGATCTGCCGGTGCTGCGGGACCATGACCGAAAAAAGCGTGCAGCCTACCGCATTGGCCTTGAACTGCAGAATACGGAAAAGATCGTATCCAAGATACAGGTTCTGGGGCGCGAAAGTTACGAATCCACGCTGCGCCAGCCGGGTGGCAAAGGCCTTGTAATAGTGATGGTCCTTCTCGCTGACCACTGACTGCGGACGGCCCTCCAACCCGTGCTGGCACACCACGACCGGCCGCTTCTCCGATCCATCCATTTTCATGTCCTTGGGCAGGGTCAGGATTCCATAGGCCTGAACCCCTGCCTGCACGTCGAGGATCACCTCGTAACTGATCGTATCCGGCCCCTCCTGATAACTGCGGGTAAGCGCATTGGGATCAGCCAGCTTCTGCAGGCTCGCATGCTCGCCAATCACATCCCTGCTGAATCTGTCCCGGAGCGACCCAATGCTCGCCTGATAATTCTCCAGACTATCCATCTTCACGCCTTTGAAGAAATCCTCCCGCACATGCTCCGACTCCATTAGGACGCGTTGATTATGCCGCACGACTTCCTGCACCTGTTCCGCATGCCGCCGTGCGACACCCGCCGCGGTCTGCATGGGCTTGGAAGCTATCCAGCCGAGGTTACGTCCATTCGGGATTTCCTCCGGCAAGGGAACCTCCAACTCTTCCATCAGGGCTCGCCAGCTCTTTGGCTGAATCGCACGCTTAGTGGAGAGCAGGACCACCTCTTCTCTGCCAATATGACCTACCTCGGCCCTCACCTCCTCCTCCTCCGGGCTGAGCAGCCTGCCCGGCTTGCCCCGCTTGCTGGAGCTTTTGCGAATCCTCTCCGGCGCGCCCAGCGTATCGAGACGGAAACCGAAAGTCGGAAAATGTCCGGTTTCGATCACAAGGGGCCGGGGTGAGATGAGGCGCCCGATCTCAGCATCTGAGTAGCCGCCTAGCAGGCCGAACAAGGTGCGGTCCGCCGGTTCATCCCACACCCGCCCTCGCGGACCGAAATATCCACTCACGAGCGCTCCGTCGCAGCGTTCGTCCAGCGCGGCCGCATAGAGGGCCAGCCTCCCTCCTTCCCCCCACCCAACCACGGCCAGCTTTCCACTTACGCTCTTCCCGGAACGACTTGGATTCTCTCCCCGTAAGCAGTCCAGTGCTGCCAGGACCTTGTGCACTTCGTAGCCCGCTAGCGTCCGCCCCAGCTCCCACGCCGGGCGATGCAGCCATTCCCGCATCGGCATGGCGTGATGTTCCGTCCGCCGAATCAGAACCGGCACCAGAACGCGGCAACCAGCCAAGGCCATTTCTGCCGCAAACGGATGCGTCTGCTGGCTTCCAGCGTGTGGTTCCATCGCCCCCAGTTCTTCCGGGTCCTGATCCGCGTCCGGCAGGGCAATAATATCAGCCAGTGGCCTTGTGCCCCTTGGCTCAAAAAGCAGTCCCACTGCATCCGTGTTTCCGAAGGTCTTCCAGCTCACCTCGTTTACCGTGTAGTTCCGTCCGCTGCCAATCGCATCAAAGCGGCGTCCCGCGTAGCGCAACGAGTTTTCCTCTGGATTCCGGTCCCGGGATAGACCAAGGATGCGGGCCAGGCCCTCCCGGACACCTCCCTTCCGCTCTTTTAGTTCGGCCGCAATCTCAGCATCCAGAAAACGGTCCACTCCCTCTATCATCTCAATCGACAGGTCTCCGCGGCTCTCCAGCAACCTGGTCCCGGGCAGGACCTCCGGAGCGGAGACAGGCTCCAGCACGGGCCATGCTGTGTCCTGCCCGGCCACTGTGGCTGACAGGCTCAATCCGGCAACCAAGAGCAATCTCATCTGACCAGCTTATGGCTGCTCTTCCTGCAAGACCAGCATTCAAACGCTGTGCCCGAGCATCAGTCCGCGGACGACCCGAGCCAGGCGGCCCACCGCGTCGAGGGAAAAGTGGGCGTCAGCGCGAGAGCCCCCGCTGGCCGGCTCTGCAGGGGACCTGAGACGAGTTGCGTTCGCCTCTGCGGATGGTTGAATCGAGTCAATTCGAGCGCTACCCGTCCCATCGTATAGCGCGGGTTAATTTCGACCACCGGCTTGAGCCGGAGACTCCCCATCCGGTCACGATATAGAAAGGCGTCGATCCCCAGCGGTCCAACATAGCCGTACTTCCCCACAAGTTCGCTGAGACCCGGCTCCAGGACCTCCTCGACGAAATCCATGAGCAGGCCCCTCCGAGAGGATTTCTCAAAAAGCGCCCGTCGCTCATCCTTTCTGAGAAAATCCGTAAAACGCTCCGCCACGGTAGCACTGCGAAACTGTCCCTTCCTAGTATTATCAATCACCACCACCCCACGCCTCCGCACACCCTGCGAACTCACGTCGTAATGCAGGGAGAAGTCGATCACCCGAGAAAGCCAGGGTTCAACCACCAAGCCTCCCTGCCGGGAAACTACATCCTCTGCCTGATCCCGGATGGTATCTGGAATTCCCAGCCCAGTCCGGCACAGGACCCGATCCCTGCCGGCGGTGCTGAAAGGCGCCTTCAATATGCATTCCTCTTCCTCGGAACTTGCCAGCACGTCGTGAAGATCCTCTACACTTGTAACCCAGCGGCCTGCGCACGACTCCGGACAAAGAAGCGGGTTGCTGGAGCGCCCCAGGAGTTCCCGGAGAAAAGAGGCATGCGTCGCCTTGGAAAAGAGTTCCCGCGCAGTTGGAACGCAATCTCCCCCGAGGGAATCAGCCAAAAAACCAGCATCAGGAGTTCGAGCCCACGGCCGCAACTCGTGTAGCTTTCGGCCGGCCACGTCACTCGTTCGTTCCCGGGATACAATTTCCGGCAGCTCGATCCCCGCGGCCAGCAGAGTTTCTAGGAACTGCCGGGGAGGAGCCTCGGGCACAAGAACCACATCCTCTCTCCGGGCTAGGTAGGCGGGCAGGATTGCGAGGTCACGTTCCACTTGCCGGGCCGCCCGCGAGGTTACTCCGGGAGGGAGGACCAGGCTCTCCTCAGCTCCTGGATTAAACCAGAATACATTCGGAGTGCGTCCCTTTGACTGCGCGTATACGCGCAGCTCTCGAATAAACTCCTCATTCAACCCCGCATCTCTCCGACCTTCCTCGTTGAATGAGAAGCCGCCTTTCGCCCGCGCGGCTGAGAGGGGCAGATGAAGGCGCGAAACAAAAGCCTGCCAATCCGACTCCTTCCTCTTCCACTTGCGAAACCATTCCAGCCCATAGCTCACGTGGCCGATTTCATCCCGGTAGATCCGCTCCAGCAGGGACGCTGTCGCCCGGTCCCCCGCTTCGGCAAAGGCCTGAGCGTAGCCGCGGGCATAATCCAGGTTGGCCTGCTCGAAGGTCAACGAAAGACGGGTCACGTAATCCAGCGGTGTAGGCATGCCGGAAACCGCTCCCCAGAAAAAACCATTCACCGGGAAGTCGCCAAACTGCACTCCGCACTCAGCCATCCTTTTCAGGTAGAGCCTCGTGTGCACCTGCTCCTCCCTCAAGGTCCGCAAGACCCCGGCTCTGAACTCGGCGGGGGCGTCCGGAAACTTCAGCAGGACCAGCGCCATGAGTTCCGTGGCCAGCAGTTCATGATTTGCAAAGAAATGGAGAAGTTTGCCGCAATGCGCATTGTCCTCAATTCCGGTCGCGCCGGGGAACGCGGCCCGCACGCCATCTTGCCTGAGGGCAAGGTTCTCCGGACGCCCCGGCCTGTCCGGGGCGCAGATCGCCCTGCCCCGGTCTTCGTCAAGCAGCCCGGCAGGCGGGGGAGCCAGCTTTTCTTCCAGGGAAGTCGCGAATAGAGCTCTCTCCGCTACTTCACGGAACGTCATGGCCCAGCCCAGCAAAATGGGACGCCTCTGTCGAGAAAGCGCATCGGAACCTTCTCCGGGCTGGGTCGGCCTCCAAATATCCGACGAGGAATTCGTGTACCGTCCCCGGCGGAACAGTCGGACCAGGTCTTCGCCTGAGAAAAATGGATCCTGCCGCGTCGCTGAGCTAGCTGCCGCTATCAAGAATCACCCATGAAAACCAACTCTCCCCAGCGCTGCGGAAGATGCATGTTCACTGCACCCTGCGGGCTCCACACCCAGTTGTCCTCCGGATGCTCCTGTTCCTCCGGGTTCAGGCTCTCTGCAATCGGAGTGCCATGCGGAGGAATTCGGACGTAGCTGCCCGCCACTATTTCGTGCCTCCACTGCACCCGCGAAAAATTTACTTTCCAGACGTCCCCGGGCTTCGGCGGCGTGGCACGACCCTTGTTGTACTGAGCGAGCCCAACCCATGGAAAAGCTACTTCCACCGACCAACCCTCGTCCTCGTCACTTGGATCATTGAGAGTCCCCCTTACTTGAACTGCGCTCTGCAGGCCCGTTATGTTGCATCCCAGGACCGGCACGCCACCTTCCCCGTAGGGCCGTGGCAGACTAAGCTCCCAGATACTGCCCAGCGCATTGATCTCGAATTCGTAGTAATTCAGCCCATCGCCGTCCGGGTCGATGAAGACCTCGAAGTCGTTGTCCTCGAACATGACCGCATTCTTCTCGGTAATTGTTCCCCAGACATGCGGCTCCTCCAGTTCAGCGCCTACGTACAGGAATTCATCATCCCAACCCATTTTTACTCTGGTCCGGTAGCGTGGAGCACGCGACGGTTTGCCTGTAATATCAACGAATTCATCACTCCACTCCACTCCGGACCAACCGGGGTCAGACAGCGAACCGTCGATCACGATTCCTTTTTCAATCCGGCGGCACTGATACCTTCGGGACCTGCCTTGCGCACCACCCATCATTTCAGAATCAGGTTCAGAATTTTAGTTCAAGGAGTGCTGTTGCCGCCGAAGAGGAATCGGCTCGCTCCATGAGCGACTGCCAGAGTGCCTGCATGCTCCGCTCCACCTTACCCTTGAAGACCTCCTTACCATCTGCGGTCACAACCACGGGCTTATCCAGATCAAGCAACTGATCGTGAAGGCGCAGGGTCAGGGCCTTCACTTCACCGGCCCTCACCGAGATCTCCTGGTCCTTGACCTCGACCTGCACGGTCTGGCCCCCCTTGGCGACTTTCTCCGGAAGCGAGATCCAGTAAAACCTGTCATGGGTGCGGCCACTTTGATGCCAGACGACTTTTCTGGGCCAGGGATTTCGCTCGCGCTTGGTCATCCAAGGCAGGGCCTCCCGGTCATCACGGTTCATCCAGTGCCCATGCTGGGGATAGATTTTTACCTTGTGGTCGTAGCCTTTCGGATCCCTACCCCGCAACTCAGCAAGCTTTTTCCCCCACTCGGCTGCCACCCGGTTGCGCCCGTAAGCCGTATCCTTGCCGCCCATGAAAATCATGAAGGGCAGATTGCGCAGGCCCAGTGGGTTTGCGTTGTTGGGATGCCCGGCCATCATGGCCGCTGCAGCAAAGCGATCCGCCATTCTCGGTGCGAGCTGGTAGACTCCATCCCCACCTGCCGAATACCCCATCAGGTAGACCCGGTTCGGATCCACACCCCGACTGACCACGAAGTTGGCAATGAGACGGTCGAAGAGTTCGTCGATATGCCCCTGGTGCCACAGGTTCCAGGTGTTGGTAGGTGCCCGGGGGGCAACCACGATTCCCTCTGCCGGCTCGTAGAGGCGGATTTGATTCTGCCACTGCTGGTCATTAACGCGAGCGGGTGCTCCTCCGCCTCCATGCATTGAAATCCAGAGCGACCGCCTGCCTGGTTCTGCCCTTCCAAAGGTGCGCTCGAGATACTTCATTTCCATGCCCGCAGCTTTGACCACTTTTTCCTCCAGTTCGTCCGCGCGCGCACCTGCCATCTCCTCCCGCAGGACCTTCCAGGTCAGGGCTACTGCCTCAGCAGCATCTTCTCTTGAGAGGGGTCCTTCCGGCACAGAAAGGTGCCTCTCTTCAGGAAGCATGGCGAGCCACTCCTTCACCGCCTCAAGCCGCGCACTCCCCCGGCCCAGCTCTGACCAGATCAGATCGACTGTCCCTTCTCCCTCCTCTACGGCCTTCAACCCTTCCAGGCGCACTTCCTTGCCGTGGGTTACTCGAAGTCGGTAGCCCACGCCCGTCTTCAACTGGACCGCAGGCATGTCGTTGAGGTCGGTATTCCCGCCCTTGGTGGTCACAGTCTGCAGGATCTCCCCGCTTTCAGTGAGCAATTCCACCTCACCTACCATGCGCTCACCCCCTGCCTTTGCCCACAGCCGCAGGTAGACGGTGGCTTCCTTCGTTTTCGTCCCCTGCTCCCGTGCATACCGATCCGTTACATTAACCGCGGCGACCTCTCTGCTCTGCAGGTTCCATACCATCGGGAAGTGCGATCCCGTCCTGCTCCAGGACGTTGCCCAGATTGCGTGGCGCCAGTCATCGGAAATAGCTTTTGAGGCATCGTTGACAAACCAGGCCCGATTCAGACCCGCCTTGCTGTATTCGTCCGCGCCGGTAAAGAACCACTCGCCCGCGTCATACACTTCCACCCACGTATGATTACCCCTCTTGTTGCTCCAGAGGGCGGTGCCGGCTACCCGCGCCGGCACTCCCACCGAGCGGCACGCGTCCACCATGATGATCGAAAGGCCCGTGCAAGTTGCCTTCCCAAGCTTGATCGATTCCGAGGGGCTTTGATTGGGCGCCTTCCGTCCCGTATTGTAGTGCACTTTGATCAGATTGAAGAAGTTCTTATTGATCTCCTGGGCGGCCTCGGTCGAGGTCCTGCAGTCCTTCACCAGCTCCCTGCATTTCGCATAGAAATCCGTCCGCCAGTCTTCTCTTGTTTCATCCAATGAAGCATAAGGTAGAACCTCATTGAAAAAAACCTCCTCGCCCAAACCTCGGGCCCACGGAAATTCCTCCCGCGCCTTGAGGGCGAGGGCGAGGTTTCCCAACAGAAAACTGCTGTCGAGATTCGTGAGGTCCATTGCCGGCATGCCATTTACCAAAAAAACTGCCGCTCTTTCCCCGAACTCGCCGTGGCGCTCCCGGGCTTTCTTTACGAAGGTCGAGATTTCGGCCGCGTTGGCCCCGGCAGCCACCAGGCGCTTCTCCCAATCTGCATCAGCCCCGCAGGGGATCATGAGGAGAAGCCCAGTCAGGACGGGGATCACAAAGCTCTTCATGACCCGAACCTAGCGACTGCCATGACCCGGGCAAGAACCTATGGGGCACCGGGCTGCCTTACTTCTCAACCTCGACCCCTTTCCTCTGGATGAGGAAATCGAGTCGGTGGAGATCCGTCACGACCTCACGCAAATCTGAGGAAGCAAGATCATAGGACGACTTGGCGGATCCCAGACTTTCCTCCGCTTCCTGGTGAGCCAGGTCGTCCTCTTTTTTCTTCTTCTGTGCCTGCAGAACCCTTTCCCGCGCCATGTCGACGAGGCGCTGACTGGACTTGGCCCGGTTTACATGACGTCGCTGGACGGCACGCGCCTGGTTCACAATACGCTCAAAATTCTGCTTCTGTCGCTCCGCGTTACGAACGTGTTGTTCCACACTCCGCCGCCGGGTAGCGTCCTCCCGGGGTATGGCGGCTAGTTTCTTTCTGGTTTCTTCGACTTTCGTCGTCGCCTGTTCAACCATTCCCATCTTTCTCCCTAGGTCCTCGTCCGCCTGCTGGACCGTCCTCTGATCCTGTTCTACCCGCCTGATCTTATCCTGCACCTGGGCCTGCATTCGATGCACGTTGCTGGCCTCACGGGAAGCCACCGCTTTCAGGCGAGAAACAATCTGCTGGAAGCGAATCCACTCTGCCTTGGCTTCATTCATGGCCGCCTCCCGCTCAACTCGTTTCTCCTCCATGCCCACCCTCGCCTCTTTGAGATCCGCGAGGCTGGCCTCATCACCAAGGGCCGCCACGGCCAGGGAACGCCCCCCACTCAAGGCGAGCCAGCGCGATCGAAACAACTCTATCAGGGGCTCCGCCCCACCTTTTCTCAACTCTACCAGCTGGTCCCGGCTGACCTGGTAATTACGATACGGCGAACCGTGCAACGTCACTCCTCCCTGCATTATCTTCAGGTCCTTGCACCGCAAGCGCGACCCATCCCTGAGCTTAAGCGTCCACGCCCTCAGGGCGCTCACTGGGTTCCGCAAGACTGCTGCCACCGCCTCCGTTTCAACCGCAAACGACTTCTGCCCCAGGAGGACGGATTCAACAGTGACCCGGCCTTCCTCCAATCTGGAAACCGCTCCTTCCATGAAGTCTCCCCCACGCAGGAAAACCCCTTCCCGGTCAAAGCGCAACGCCTCCGCATCACGAGACCGCAGGGTCTGGAAGAAAAAGGCCGCGGTATTCTGCCGGGTAAGCAGTAACGAACCGCCCTGGTCAGCAAGGATCGCCACCTTCTCATCCATCTTTACCGCCGGCCTCGCCAGAAAACTGCCATTGGCAGTGAGAACCCCGGCCCCCCCGATGAGCCACTGTGGGTCACCATTAGCAAGGTTTACCGAGGCGAGCTCCGCCAGGGAAATCCGCTCCTTCTGACCAGAATCGCTCGTCACCTCCAGGGCGTCACCGTCTCGGAATGTCACCGTTCCCTGCAGGGATTCCCCTCCGACAGTGGTCACCACATCGGCTTCTGCCCTCACCAAGCCCGGTCCCCCCACCAGGAGCAAGGCAGGGAATATCCCGTGCATCAAGAGGGCTATCTGCTTTCTGATCATTTCCGCGCTCCCACGAAGGTGACGATATACTTACGCCCCTCCTCCTCAAGCCGTTCAGGAGATTTTGCTTTCCGAAGCCAGGCCCATGACCACCAGAGATTCATGTAGTACGGCTTCATGCAGCTGATCAATCCGAAAAAAGCTGCGAAGCCCAGGCAACCTGCCACGTAATCACCGGAGTCCCGCCAAAGTGCCAGAGCAAAGAGTAATACCACGAGGGTAATTCCCAGAAAGATGAACATCACCGGCCTGACCGCGGCTGGATTGAACATGGCGGCCTGGCAACGCACGCAACTCATTTTCTCATAAGTTTCATCACTGTTGGCTCTCCAGGTTCGCTTGCCGATGTGATCAAATCCATTATGGGCCTTGCACCGGTAGTACCAGTATGTCCCGGAGTCCGGCACAAGGGGGTTTTTGTGGAGTATCTCTTCTGCGGTCACTTCAACTCACGCTACGGAACCACCTCCCACAGGGCAAGCATCCGCCTCCATGTCCATCAGCAGGTCCCCGGAGATCTCTAACGCGCTTCCTTCTGCAGCTTCTGAACCATTTCAAGGGCCCGGCGGGCAGGCTCCAAGCCCGGTTCCAGTTCCAAGGCCTTGCGCAGAAATCCTGCCGCCGCACCCAGCTTTCCGTAACTGGCCAGCATTGTCCCATAATCCAGTAGATACTCCGCCTGGACGTCGAGCTCAATGGATCTCTGGAAGTGCATGGCCGCTCGATCCGGCTGCCGGTTCTGCCGGAAGCGGCGCGCCATCCGGTGATGCCGCCGCGCAATTTCCACTCCCAGCTCAACCCGCTTCCTGCCAGCTGCCCGTTCATAGGCTGCTTCAAAATAGAAGAGGGCCTGTTCGGGCAGGCGCTCTGCAAAACTCGTTGCCATGAACTCCAGAGCATACACGGGATCCACCGGCTTGGTGAACCATCGTCCCGCCAGGGGTGGGGCCTGCCCGTGGCGGGTTTCTTCATCAGCCATCCGAAGGGCTTTGAGATCTGCCCCGATCCGCTTGACCTCAAGCGAACCACGATAGATCCCGATCACCTCGCCGCTGCTTCCAAGCAGAAAGGCGGCAGGTACGGTCATGGGCACCGTTATGTCAAATAGCGCCCGCTCGAACTCAGCTGCGAGACCAAGGCCTTCTTCCTCGAGGACACCCCACTCGAACGGCCACCTCAAGGACGCCATCTTGTCCGCCGCTATGGATCGTTTCCGTTCACCGTCAATATTGAGGGCGGTAATCAACCGCAGGCCCCGGGCGCGGTATTCTGCTTCCTCCGTGATCACTCGCGCAAGCTCCCGTTCGCACTGGACGCACTCTTGCGCCCACAGGATAACCAACTGTGGCACTCCCTGTCCGATAACAACTTTCCGCTCGCCGGCGGAACTCTCAAAGGCAAGAGGAGGAAGCGGAATCTTGGCTGGTAGATTGATCCGGGCACTCGCCTCACCCTGCTCCGGGGCAGGAAGCCATCCGGGGGAAATTCTCCGAGCCGAGCGCTCAATCCGGACTGCCTTCCCCGAACCCTGTACCAGCAAAAAGGCTCCTCCGGCCTTCACTCCACTGAATGCCTCCCGTTGCCCCCCCGGCCAGTAAACGCAGGCCGAGCTGATCTCCTCCCGCGCTCCCAGGCCGACATGCAACCACTTGCTGGACTGTGAGAGGAAAAGATCCCCTGCCTTCAGCGAACGTTGCAGATGACCCTTTCCCCCGGCGACGTTTACTTCCACTCTCGCCCCAACGGCATCGCGGTTACAACTTGTTCCCTCCAGTCGGAAGGCAACGAAGCCGTCCCCTGCTGTCCCGTCCGGGTCATTCTGGTTCGACATCAACTGCAGGCGTGGTGCCGTCCGGTTACGATACCAGAGATCGAGGTCTCCATCCTGGTCCCAGTCCACCACCGCCAGTCCGCGCCCGTCACCCTGATAATCAAGACCGATAGCAAAGGACACGTCAGAAAACTCCTCGCCTGCGAGGTTCAGGAAACACCGATTACGCTCCCTTCCACTCCACGATCGCCCGTCCCGCACCATCTGGAGCAGGGCTTCCCAGGCGTTCGCATAAAGACGGGCATCGGCCTGCTGTTCCGGCGACACGACCTGCCGCCAGAAAAAACTTCACAGGTCATCCGGCTGCCGTCCGGTCAGGAACCCGTTCGCGATCACCAGGTCCTCCCACCCGTCATTGTTCACATCGGCGAAGCCGGAGCTCCACGCCCACCCCCCACGATGGGCCCGGCTGGCTACGCTGAGGTCCAGGAAGTTCCCTTCTGACGTCCCTGAGAATAGCGTATTTCCTCGGGCCATCCTCCGCAACTTCTTCAGGGAATCTGGCTCCGCGTCCTTCCTGAAGAATTCCTGCCGAGTAATCCGGCTCCCTGCGGCCGAGAACATGTTCCCCACGTAAAGGTCCGGATAGCCATCCCGGTTGTAGTCGCTCCAGGCCACGGACATCCCGGAAGCCATGTCTTCCACTCCGAGTTCGGCAGCGACCTGCTCGAAACGACCGCCAACGTTGCGGTAAAGACAATTACGCCCGAAGTCATTGGCTACATAGAGGTCGGAATCACCGTCCCGATCGTAGTCCTCCCAGGACGCTGCGAAACTCCATCGCCTGTTGTCGATCTCCAGGCCCACCTCCGCCGTGGCATCGGCAAATTCGAAGTTTCCAAGATTCTTCAGCAGGACGTTACGCCCGCCATTCTCTGCATCGTTGAAAGGCAGGGGAGAGATCGCCTCAAAACCCCTCCGCGCCACGCTGTCCCCCGCGCTGTAGACGCACACGTAGAGGTCGAGCAACCCGTCCTGGTCAAAATCGGATGCACTGAGTGAGAACGGATAGCGGGCTCCCTCATGACCTCCCTGCAGGGAAAACCTCCCAGTCCCATCGTTTTCAAGAAAGACAATCATCGCGATAGTAGCCAGCACCAGGTCCTGATCACCGTCGTTGTCGAGGTCCACCAGGAGAGCACTGCGTGTGTCCTCCAGCCAATCCACCCCGGCCTGCGCCGACACGTCCACTGCCGTTCCATCACTCTGCTGGATATAGAGCCTGTTGGGCAGGCTTCCGGCGTCACAGACGTAGAGGTCGTCGCGCCCATCACCATTCACGTCTCCGACTGCCAGGCCATGATGTCCGGTAATCGAAAAATCACCAAGGCGTGTAAGGCGGTCAGCCCAGCTTTCAATGCCGCGATTCACCTGCAAATCGAAATGTTCATTACTGGCGAGGACGACTGGGGCCAGGTCAATGAATCCCTCCTCCGGCACTACTCGGGACTCCTCATAGGACCGCACCTCGAGAAAGGTCAGGCGGGGTGACTTCTCTCCTGCCCACCGCGTATGCCAGTGCGCATTGGCCTGCCAGCGCCCGATCCCGTTTTCGGCCACGCCCCGAAACTCCACAAGCACCGAGGCAGACCAGCCATTTTTCAGCTCCTGCAGCTCCAGGATTTTGAACTTGAACCCGTTCAGCTCTCTACCCGGGCTCTGTTCCAGCAACCCCCCAAGCGCTTCCGTGAACCCCTTGGTCCCCCGGTAGGTTTTCGCCCCTGGCAGCTCGCCAGATGGGTGCAGGACCTGGATCCCACCATCGAATTCTCTCCGCTTGAGATCGGACGGCCGCAACTGAGAGCATACAAATTCGTCCGCCAGAACCCCGCTGGGATTTCCTTCCACCAGTTCCCGGAGCAGGCCTCTGACAACCTCGCTCTGGCGCTCCGTCAGCCACTGTTCCCCCGGCTCAAAACGTGCCATCTGGTCCTTAACCTCCTGAGGCGCGGGTGGACGCAAGAACCGTGCCTCTGAACTCGGCCCCGTTCCCCTCCCGGGGGCAGCCCGGCCGGGGCTTGCCACCTGAACTTCGAGATTCACCGTTTCATCCCGTAGTTCCAGCACAAGGGGGGCTTGATCGCGAGATCCACTCCCCAGGCCCCGTTCCCCTGCCTCCGGCTCCCCCCGGTCACAAGCCGGGAGGAGTGACAGCAGAACTCCCCCCGTGAGAGATAGAAGAGCCCGGGCCGACATGGCAGGAAGAAAGGCGCGAGAGTTACAGGGCGAGCGCCTCGTCCGCCTCTGCAAAGCGGCTCCCCGGGACACCCATCCGCTGCATCATGCCAAGATGGATCCGGGAAAGGGACGTGCTTCGCGCCGGCCTGAGGTAGCGACCGGTCCGCATGGTTCCGTCACCGCCACCCGCAAGCAGGATGGGAAGGTCTTTTTCACCATGCTCATCTCCATCCGCTATACTCGAGCCATAGACAATCATCGAACGTTCGAGAACACTGACCCCATCCCCATCCCTGAGCTCCCGCAGGCGCTTAAGGAACCAGGCCAACTGGGCGTGATGCCACTTGGTTACTTCGTTATACTGATCTAACTTGCTGCCAACACTGGACCACCTCGTGATTCCATCATCATCCTCGGTCCTTCCGCTCGCGTTCTTCCAGTGCGAAAGCGCATGCCAGGTGCCCTTAACTCCGGGAAGGAAATTGAAGTAGCGATTACTCTGTCCATGATCCAGCATGAAGGTGGACACGCGAGTCGCACCCGACCAGAACGCCAGCGCGATGAGATCAAGCAACTGACGAACATACTCTTCGTGACTGGCCGGAATACCCGGCTTCGGACGCCTGAGGGTATCCGTCAGCTCTCCGTCTGCAGCCATCCGCATGCTCTGCGCCTCGGCAAACTCTAATCGCTTTTCAACGGCTCGCACCGCATCGAGGTATTCGTCGATCTTACGCCCATCCGCAGCGCTGGCCCGCCGCTTCATGTCCTTCGACTGGTGCAACACGAGATCAAGGACACTCTTATCCACGAAACCCTCCTTCGCCCGGCGAAAGAGCTTGTCGAAGATCGCTCGGGGGATCGTCTCCCGTACAGCCGGCACGTCCCGGGCCGTCCAGGAGAGACAATTCCGCGGCAGACTTCCCGCAAAACTACCCTCGCCGGCCGTACTCAACTCCAGGGAAGGCAACGGCGACTCCCTCGCAAGGTGCCGGGCCACCAACTGGTCCACCGAGGGCCC
>MDTG01013709.1_pt1 | contig 14720 bp, 9 predicted proteins | sample 811421 | NCBI WGS metagenome assembly MDTG01 (sample SAMN05326645, study PRJNA326480) | marine metagenome | isolation source: seawater | place: Pacific Ocean: South East | collected 2011
AACGTTTGATGTTGAAACTGATACTTGTGATTGTGTTCTAAAAATGAAATCAGCACTAGTTGTTTCTTTAATTGCTGGCATTGGTAAAGGCCACAACATCATAGTAGCGCCTTGTTCTTTTAATACAGCTTTATTTCTTATACCATCATTCTCTAAAACAATGTCAGCTGTTCCTTCGCCAGAATCATGAAGTGATCTAACTTCATGGAATCTCTTTCCTGCACTCATTTTAATATTCATTAAGAATACTTTATAAGTAGCATTCTTAGCTATATTACCACCCTCAGAATGAATGACTGTTTGTAATGTTGCTGTTCCTATTTCGTTACCTGGTGCAACACTTAATGCATCACCATCAGTAACTGAAGTTCCAGCCGTGTCTCTTAATGAAACAGTTGGCATTGTATTAGATGCAAAGTTACCAATTAATTCTTTACATACAACATAATAACCTTGGTTTGTAGTTACTGTTACATCTGACATACTAGCATTAGCAATTGCTTTAGGAACTGCTATTCTAGTTGTATTAAATTGTTCTGCTCTTTGTCCATTTACATAATGTAGTCCTGGACTAATTGCTACTTTAAAGTGTGTTGTGTTTGCTGATTCTGATGCAAATTGGTTTTGTGTTACTGTAAAGCTTCCAGATGTCTCTTTTGTTTTCTTGGCCATTTCTTCGCCAATAGAGTTCCACTGTGTATCAAATCTTTTTGATGTAGCTAAACCAGCCTGGAAATCAACTAATGCTAAGAAGTCTGTATTTGCTCTTGCTTGTGATGTTGGAATAGCATCTAGATAAGGATCTAATTTTAATCTATCTGCACCAGGTGCATTTTCGTTATTAAATCCAGCTGCATTATCTTTTAATGAGTTATCACTATCTGCTGTAACAATTGTTTCTTTAACATTAAATCCAACAGACACATTATCTGGATATCTGTCATACTTAGATGCAATAACTGTATTAGCACCTACTTTTAAGAAATGCCCTTTTGAATAAATTATACCTTCTGATGTTTGAACTGCAAATGCATCACCAACTGCCTGTGCTGCAGTAGTTATTGATCCACCAGCAGCTGTAATAGTTGCTATTGGGCTTGAATCGTTTGCAAATTCACTCGAATGAATTTCGATTGTTTCAGAATGATTAAATGTTTTTTGACCACTTGTTCCTGCTTTAATATAATCAATATATAAAGTAGTTAAGTTTGGATCCTGTGATACAAGACCGTCTGCGTATGATGATACTTGTGCTACAACACCTGTAGTTGAACCTTTTGCAAAGTATCCAATATATGTTGATGGTGCTACTACAACACCAGCAGTATCTAAATCAGTAATTTTAACGAATGAATAATAATCATCAAAAGTTATTTGACAACCTTCAATAATAGTACCTTCTTTATAGATATTATTACCAAATCTTTCAACCTGTGCTTGTAATAATGTTTGTAGTTGTGTTAACTCTCTCGCTTGAATAGCAACAGCAGGTTTAAATAGCACACGTGAATATTTTTTTGACTCATCGTGGTCGTCGTAATAAGGACTTACGTTAAAATCAGTTGTTAAATTCGCCATTACTTATCCTAAAATTCCAATACTAGTTTAAATGTCTCTGTCTGGTTATTTGCTCTCGCGACAGGACTCATTGATTCTTTATAGATTACTTCTCCAGATCCGTCTTTTACTTCTGGTAGAGCAACCTCTGTTAATTTCATTTGTGCAGCACTATTAGCTCCACTAAAATATTTATCTCCCGAAACATCCGACAGTAAGAAAACATTCTTAACTCCTGTCAATTCTACAGCGCCATTCGCGGCACCTGGAGTAGTTACTACATAACCATTTGCTAAAGATGAATCTTGTGATACTTTTTCATCTTCAACTAGACCATCACCCAATGTTCCAGCATAACTTAGTTCTGTAGTATATTTATGTGTTTGTCTAAACACAGTTGTCGGTTGAGACACTGTTTGTATTACTGCATTACCTTGTGGTGAAGTATTACCTTTAATAGTTTCACCGGCTGTAAAGAAGCCTCTTATATCTTTATACGCAATACCTGATGCGTTTGCTGATACTGTAATAGCGGTTGCATTAGATGTTTGACCTGTAATTTTTTCTCCGGCAGTAAAGTTTGTTGTACTACTTGTTAATACAAAAGTACCATTTGCAAATAAAGGATCTTTTAATAATCCAATTTCTCTAAAATCATTTGAAGTTGCTAATTTAGCACTTTCTGTATTAGCTATTGATACACTAATACCCATTTTATTTGCAAATAATTCTTGTAATACATTTGATCCATGTCCGCCTTGTGGTGATATAATTGCTCGAGCAGCTGAAGATGTTGTAATATAAGAATTTGATACTGCATTAGTTACAAATCCTGTATTACCTTGAATTGTACATGATGCCCAAGTATAACTATTACCTGTAGTAACCATTTGGACATTTGCTACAACATTAGCATTTAATGTGCTATTAATTACAGCTCTAGCTGATGCTCCGGATCCATCACCCAATATTTGAACTTGTGGTCCAATACTATAAAATGATGTTGAATCTAAGTTAACACTAAATGAATTTGCTAATAATACTCTCTTTTCATTGGCTGTAACAATATACTCATCAATAATACCTAATTGTCCTGCTCCTGTTCCTCTTTCAACATATAAAGAAGATCCTTTATAGAAATCTGTATTACTAGATAAAGAATCACCTTCCATTGTTCTTGATGACACATTAGCATAAGTATTTGATGATACACCTCTTATTTGATCATTATCATCTATGTTACCATTAATATTACCAATTGTCAACGTTGTTGAATTAGATGATACTACAACACCATTAGCAGATCCAACTCTTGCAATTAAATTAGCTGCAGCTGTATTAGAAGCACCTGTAACAGTAACTGTTGGTGTTCCTGAATATGATTTACCACGAGATGTAATATTAATACCAGTTATACCACCAGTAGCATTTACTGATGCTATATTAGCTGTAGCATTAATAGTAGCTGGTCCGGTAACTGTAATAGTATCTGAAGTTGCAAATCCTGCACCTCCATCAACAACTAATATTGATTCTAGATATTTTGTTTCAACTTCTTCTTTAACAAAACCTGATATAGAATCAGTACCGAAACTATACACATATGATGATGGTGAAGCTATAGCTATTAATTTTGGATCACCTCCTACACCAAACTCCGTAACGAATCCATTAGCATAAGCTGCATAGTCCCGGCCTGAATCCGTTACTTTGATGGCACTTATACTACCTGGTACTGCGGCGGAGGTGACATCAGAATTAGCGATCACAGGCATGTAATCTGCTGTTGCAAATTTATCCCACTTAGCTGATGGTATGGTATACATATATTTCCATTGATAACCATCAGTCGATGTTATATATACTTCATCATTCGCAGAAGTCTCTAAAATAGAAGGAGCTTGTATTGAATTGGCTCCATAGTTATTATCTAAACATTTAAAGACATTATATTTTGATTGTTCTGAAACAACCACAAAGAAATCTTTAGTATGAAGATCTTCAGTAGTATCATCATACATTGCGTAAGGTGTGTTATTGGTCCAAGTTTTTCTATTGACCATATGGAGTACATCAGTATCAGTAACCTGTTTACCACCTATCATATTATCATATGAACCGAAATGTACATTCGCTATAGCATTTTTTGTAGATGGTGGGTTGTTATCGTCTGTCCAAGGTTTATGATTACCATAGAAAAGATATAAGAGCGTATTTGCAGGCTCTGTGAAACTTTCCTTAAACTGGATTGCACTGTGTACGTTGAAATTTTTTGTTATTACTTTACTCATTAATTCATCCAAGATTCATAAGCATTAGCTGAGGCTATACTACTATTAGCTATTGATAGTGTTAAAGCAACTGAATCTTCTACTTTGACAACTTCCCCAAATAGTTTTAGGCCAGCAACGTGTAAAATCTCTTTTAACTGGTCTTCATATCTTTCTAATGATATACCAGTTCTTGTTACGTAAGAATAGTCCTGATAATAATCATTGTCATGTATTTTATTTATGTCACTTGGGAACGAGCGCCTATTGACCCAATAGCCTTGTCCAACGCCTTGTTTTGTAACATCTGCTGTACCAGTTACAATATATGCTGTATTAGCTGCTGTTAATTGTACTGTTGCGTTTTGTTCATATCCATATCCAGAATCTAAAATCTCTAATCCTGTTGCAATTCCGTTAGCTGTTTGTACGTTTGCTGATATTGATGCATTTAATCCTATTGGCATTGTATCCTCATCATCATATACATTTTCAACAGTAGCTGTTGCTCCAGAAGATAATCCTGTTAAAGTAGATCCATTTGCAAATGCTTGACCAAATTTTAATCTTCTAATTTTAATTTGTTCTACTCCATTAACAGTTGATGATGATTTAAATGCACCTGTTGCAATTGCTGATGCAGATTGTTGTACTACTCCACTAGTCAATGGTGTTACGTTAGCTCCTGATGATTGTGTTTGTACAACATAAGAATCATCAAAAGCTCCTACTGTTTCTTTTACTTTAATATGTGTAGCATTAGAACTTTCAATAATACCTGTGGCATTAGTTGTTAATTGAATTACACCTTCACCAATTGTTATTGCAGCACTATTAGCTGCTAATGTTATACCGTTAGTTGAACTGTTGCTGTGGTTAATTAAATAACCTGGTAACGATACTGTTTGTTGTAAATTTTCATTTGGATTAAATGATCCAACTTTATTTGATACAACTGCAATTAAATCTCTTCTATTAAACCCAGCAATATATGGATTATGAACTAATGTTAATGGATCCATATTATATCCAGCTCCTGGATTTAATCTATTTAATGATGCTATTTCACCAATTGTAAAACTTGAGAATGTTAATGCATTATATAATATTGTTGTTAAGTCTGCAGCTGATGATTTTTGGAATCCATATCCAAAATCCATATTAACAGAGAACGAAAGACCACTACCTGATGATGTGCTCATAGTTCCTGTAGCATTAGCAGAATAACCAGATCCTGGATCAGAAACTGTAATCGATGTTAAAGCACCAGATCCATTAACAGCAAATGTTGCTGTTGCATTACCTGAAACGGCTATTGTATCAGATCCAATATAACCTGTTCCATTAGCAGTCGCTACAGCTGTGCTATTAGCAAATGCATTTACACCTTCATTTGTAATAATGTCTCCTGCAGTAAAAGAACCATTAGCTACATTACGTAATATCATTACAGTAGTATTAGTAGATTTAATTGTAGCTGTAGCTCCGACTTTTTGAGCTCCCATTATAGAATATAGATTAGCACCACTACCAGATGATGTTGATACTGCAATTGCTGGTTGTTTTTTATAACTAATACCATTATTAGATAATGGAATATCTTTAATAGTACCATTAGCCCATGTTACTACAGTTGCTACTGCGTTAGTTGCTGCTGTAGCACCACTAAATGAAACTGTATCACTATTTGAATAACCTGTACCACCTTTATGAATTGAAATTCTATCTACATATACATTTGCTTCGAATACATTTTGTGTGTTTGCAAATTTACCATTAGCTGCATATGGCGTTACAGTATTAGCTCTACCATTAAATGTTACTTGTGTATCTATTACAATTGAGTCTACAAACCCAATACCTGAATTACTTGCATTAGTATAAACATTCGCGAATGGTTTAGGTGAAGTTGCTGTATTATTAGCACCTATAATATCAGTAAAGAGTGTTAGTGCTTCTTGTGTAGCTAATGAACCGACTTCATAATCAGCTCCAGATCCTACTGCGACATTAGCTACGTTTGCGTAAGTATTACTATTTCGGCCTACAACAAATGCTTTAGCTCCAGAATAAAATGCTTTATTATTTGCATTAAGACCTATATGAGTAGAATTCTGAGCTATTAATTCTCCATTAGCGGTTGAATCTGTTAGTGTATCTATTTGTGCATTAACAGTATTAGCACCAATAAAAAGATAATCTGCTGAAGCAAATGCTCCGGATACTGTTTGTATGATTAATGTTTGTGCAGTTGATTTATGTGCATAACCTGTAGCTACGACATTGTGTGCTGAATTAGCACCAGAAATTAAAGTAGTAGTATTAGCTAATGTTTGAAAGTTAGCATTAGATCCTGCAGATGTATATGTTATTGTTTTTAAATCTTGTTCTACTGGTTCGAATAAAAAGAAGTCTGTTCTTTCAGTATTAGCATTAGTTATATTAGCTAATTCAATAGTAGCGTTAGAAGATAATGATCTAGTATAAGCATTTGATGTTGTATATCCATAACCACCATTAGCTAAAAGAAAATTAACTTTACCAGTGGCATCTGTTGTTCCTGTAATTTTTGCTTTACCACCTTTACCTACTGAAGATATAATATCGAATTGATCTCCAATTGCAAAATTTTGACCGCCATTAGTAATAGTAACACCAGATAAGGATCCCACAATAACTGGAGCATTAAGTAGTGTTCCATCATCGGTAATATATTCATCAGTTACAAAGTTACCTATAACACTTGACATATAAGCAACAGTAATTTGTTTTTTATTAACTAGTTTAGTGACTACACTTTCTACAAAAGCTGTAGCATCTGATTTGGATCCTCTAACAGTTTTACCAACAAAATCTTTTGTTCTATCTGAACCTGAAAGTTCTAAATATATTGGTTGTTTAAATTCTGAGTCTGATGGATAAGTTACACGAGTTGACGGAAGAAATACTTCAACCTCTTGACCATAAAACATTTGTAAAAGTAATTCAACAGAACGAACAGATCCTTTAGATTGATAAACATCACTTATATGTTTCAACATAAAGCGTTCATCAACAACTGTATTAAATTGTGTTCCGGATAAGAATGTCTTTTTAAAATGAATAATAAAATCAGAAACAGTATTATCAATATCTCTGTTTGATCTTAATTGTCTTAGGACTTTAGTGTGTTGACCGGTCTCTTCTAACCATTCATAATACGCCAAGGCAAACGCAACTAACTCAGGACCAGTTGACAAATAATGTTCTGGAAACTGATCTTTAATTAGTTGAGAAATATACTCCGGCGTAGGATTTGCCATCTTTATAACCTTTCTTGCGTAATATTAAATGTTAAGTCATCCGCATTTAACTGAAGAATAGAAGCATTCTTAGTTTTGATATCTTTACTCTTACATCGGCCATATATTTTTAATGCTGTTCCAACATAAGTACTTATAGTTATAGAGTTGATATTCATTATACCTGTTGTATAATCTATTGTACCAACATTAGTTTTAAGAACTTGATAATTACCTGCTGCAGTTAATTTAGCAATAATTAAACCGCCTTCACCATTATCAATAAACATAGCATCAGAGCTTGTGTCATATGTAAATAAAGAAGACTCAATAGCTGGTTTATAAAACTTATTACTTATACCATCTATAAACTTATCATCAGGATCTAATACATTATTATACTCTAATTTCCAAGTAGTGGCAACGTTTGTTGGCTGTAATTTTTTAAATGGTCTATTAACAATTTGTGATGATACAATACTATTATCCGCGGCATCAATAGCTGCAGTAGCTTTTGAATTTCTAAAAATAGAATCAAATGAATTGATATTTGTATTAGCCCAATTAGTTAATGCAGTTTGTGCTTTTGATTTTATACTTTCTGGTTCTTGATTAGTTTGTGTTACGTCATATGAAACATCTATATTAGATTCAATATAAGTAAAGTCAGGTATTACAACCTCTGCTTCTATACCCACAGGGGATTTTTTCTTTAAGAAATCTGATATAGCTGTCTTCTTAGTTTCTGGTACACCATCTGCATCTGCCAAATCAACAGCTACTATAACTTTACCAAATTTAGGTGGTGTTAAATTTTCTCCACCAAATGCTAATATATTTTTAACTTCCGGAAATTCTCTTTGAATAATAATTTTATAATCTTCTGCCGTAACTGCTCTTTCTTGAACCTGGAATGCTTTAGGTGCATTGAATTTAATATCTTCAATTGGTTCAGCAACTCTACCACCAGTTGAATTTGTTACTGTTGTTAATATAATTGAACTATATCCTTGAATAGTATCTGCTGAAGAAAACTTCTTCGCATTGTTACCAGCGTCAGCTTTACTATTTCTATATTGAACTTCTAATACTTGACCTTGTGCTGGTTTTCTTCCAAAGACGCCATCACCAAATGTTATTTTAAATTGATCATTAGTAGTTGGTTCTAAAAAGAAAACATTAGAAGAAGCATTTACTCCAAATAGGGTATCTGCTTTTGTCCATGTGCTATTAACAGTACTTGTTTGACTTTCCCTAACCTTTAATGTAAGATGTCTTGTATCTACATTAGCATTTGTTATTGTAAATGTATAATTATTGGATGCATCTACAACAGCAAATTCATCTATAGTTCTTCCTTCATAAATTGCAACATTTGCAACTGTATACACTGTTGTATTGGTTGAAGCATCGGTTGAAGGTTTAATAACATGTTCATCTTGTGTACTGAATACTAATGATGTGCCATCAACACTTGTTTGAAATTCTGTCCATTTAGGAATAGTAATAGAATTAGGTGTATCATCTGGATTAATAGTTATATCTAAATATGCTACTGCACCATGAGCTGATCTTGGGACATAGTTTAATTCTTTTGCGTGTGCTACAACACTATCTTTTTCTAATGCTGTATCTAAGAACATTTCATTAGATAACATATTAAGATAAAAATTATTTAAATACGTATTGTATGATAATACATCTAATAATACATTAATATTAGATCCTTCAAAATCATAATCCCGTATTGCTGACTGACCTTTCATGAAGGTCTTTAAATTTGTTTTAATAGTGTCGAAATCTAAATCGACTACTCTTGTTGATGAATTTGCGGCTGCCATTAGTTTACCCTACTTAATATTACGTCAAATGTGACTGGTGTTTGTTTATTAACCACATTAAATGTTATTTCAACATCAAATCTATTATTATCTGGATCCCCTGCAACGATTACATCAATAATATTACATCTGGGTTCGAAATTTTCAATTGTTTCTATTATAGCATTTCTAACTCTAGCTTCTGTAAGCATAGAAAAGTTTTCAAACAACATTTGTTTAACATCAGACCCTATATTGGGCTGAAATGGTCTTTCATACCTATTAGTCATTAATAAGTTTTTAATTGAATTCTGTATGGCAAGTTCATTTGTATTTAAAAGAATATCATTAGAAGCAGGATGAAACGCCACATCGCTCCTTATGTCTGAATAAACTACGTCTTGTCTTTTTGCATTTGCCATGATTTTATTTATACTCCTACGCTATGCCTGATACCTTAAAGCCTAGTTGAGATATTGCTTCATCCTGTTCTTTTGCTAATTGATCGATCTTTCCTTCTAAGTCTGCAATTAATTCTTTATCTATCTTTAATTGTAGCTTTTCTGATGGAGATTCTAATACATCTAATAGTCCTGCTGATGCATCTATTGCTTTTGCTAAAGGATTGGCTTCTGGTGGTGGGCCTTCTGCTGCTGTAGACGGCTGTCCTTTTTCTTTTACATTACCATCTTTATCACATTCTATATTAGGAACCTGTTTACAAAGATTATCTAAATTAATTTTACCAGAAAATAAGTCTGTTTGTAATTTATCAAAATCAACGCCAGGAACATCACCATACTTTTTCTTTAATTCAGCAAAAGCTGCCATAGTATCTGGTCCAAGTGGTTTGCCGACTAAAGACATTATATCTAATTGCAAACTCATTTTTGGTATTGGTAGTTCAGGTAAAGATAAACCATCAAGACTAAATCCAGGTATTTCTGGCATCTCTATAGTTGGCAACATTTCTTTTAAGCCGCCGCCTATGTCACCCATTAAATCATCAAATTCTGAATTTAAAGAATCTAATGCACCACCTAATCCTTCTGTTGCATCTTCGATTAAGTTACCTACTTTATCTTTAGCTGCATCAATCTTCTTACCAAACTTAGCTAATCCTACACCCTTACCACAACTCATATTACCACCCCATTAATTGTGCAACTACTTTTACTGAAGAGTTTGCATTTGTTTGATTGATATATAATCTTACATTACCACTATCTGAATTAGCAGTAATAGAAGAAATTAGATCGCCATGTGATTTTAATGTTTTAATTTCTTGTATCTTACTATTAGCATTTGCATCTGATGCTCCACTATCGGATTCATAACCCCCAACAATTAACATTTGTCTAACATAAGTATCATTCTTATATGGAGTTGCTGAAACATTTGAATGATTAACTGCTATAGTTACCTCTCCACCAGAATAATCAGCATGCGCATATTCTAATATTAAATGATCTTCAGATGTATTAGCACCTAGATTAGTATTAGATGCTGTTACTATAGTCATAACACCACCAAACGAATTACCAGTTGATGCTGTTAGATAAGTAGAAGTATCAACACTGCCATCTGCTTTTAAAAATTGAGATGATGTTCCACCATCTTTCTTTATTGCGGCTGCAGTGACATTACCTGTTACAGTAGCATCTCCGGAAACAGCCAAATCATCAGACGCTGTAACATTACCAGTTAAAGTAGAATTACCGCTTACAGTTAATGTGCCAGTAATATCTAATGGTTTATTCATTGTCCACTTAGTGCCACTGTGTGAATAATTAAATGTTGCTGAAGCTCCATCTACAGTTAATCCAGCGCCATCTGCTGCTGCACTATCTGCTGCACTTTTTGCAACTGTAATATTTTTATCCGTAACATCTAAGGTAGCAGAATTAACAGTTGTAGTTGTTCCTTGAACTGTTAAGTTACCTGATATTAATGTATTGCCTGCTACTGTTAAAGTACCATCAGTATTAATTGATGTTGAAGTAATTTCAGTATTAACGGTTGAATTACCAACTACTAATGAATTATTAGAAGGAACTGTATTGGCATTAGCATTGGACACAGATAGACCACCCACTTGAAGTGAGAATGTATTACCTTCGTATAAATGTTTAAATGCCATTAGTTAACTCCTGGTATCCAGCATACGGGATAAACACACCAATACGGATTAGCAAATCCTAGCATCCATAGTATAAGGATCCATAATGGTATTTGTACCCATGTTTTTCCTTTTGACCATTCTCTAAACTTTAGAGCGTATGGTGCTAATTTATTAAATATCCAATCAGTCATTAATCCGGACTCGATGTTGTTCCAGCACCTAGACCTTCAGTGTCTGTATGAGTATGTGTAGCTCCAGACTTGCCTGCAGATACATGATCTGTTGTTGCTGTTGATGTTCCTGTTATATCCACATCATTATTAATATCTAAATTCAGTGAAGCCATTGTTGCTTGACCGTCAATAGTAGAACTATAAGTTCCATTAGCAGTCTCTACAATATTTCCATTAGCATGCGCAACTATATTTGATGTTACTGCAATATTATGATTATTTAGAGTTGTAATATTTAGATTGTCTTCTGCTTTTAAATTCATAATCTTCTTAGCTGTTAATCTAAGTGAATTATTTGTAGCACCAATATCTATAGTTCCTTTTGTTACTGCTATTATTGCATTGTCAGTTATCATATTAGTATACTTAGATAAATTTGTTTTAGTTTCATCTAACGTTACTGTTTCTGTTTTTGTACCACCAATAGTTTCTGTTGTTGATTTTATTATTGCAGTAATGTTATGACCACCGTCGTAATCAGGGCTAGCATTATCTGCATCTCCAATTAGAATAGCATTATTGCCACCGACATATACATTTTTATCTGTTATAACTTCTTGTAAATGGTTACCTTCAATTCTTTCTATTTTATCTTTACGATAATTATAATACGCATTACCAGTTACTTCAGTAGTTAAATCACCTTGGAATAATACTTTTGAATTACCTTTTATAGTAACATTACATGCACCTTGAATATAAACATTTTTGCCGCCAATAACTATTTCATAATCACCACCAACGACCTTAGTTGTTTTTTTTCCTGAATCTGTAATTTCTTCAAATGTTCCTGATGGATGCCATTTATTTAATCTTTTATGTGAAGGTGTATCATCTGTTTCAAAGACATGACCTGATTCAGATTCTTGAACATGCACCCATGGATATTTGTTTGGATAATTACTACCATCTAGATGACCGTCATGGTCTCTTGCCATCGGTTCATCCCATTCTATAGAAGTTCTATCTGATTTATCTCTGTGATCAACAACACTATCATCAGTTGCAGCAGCCTGTGCTGTCGGTATATCTTTTATTCTTGATTTTCTTCTATTAATTAATGATCTATGTTTCTCCGCCATTGCATTACGTGCAAGTCTAGATGAATCTGGTTCATTTAATATATTTAAATTATGAGCTTCCGTTCTACGTGGGAATTTATTTTTAGGATCTTTAAATCCATTATCATTCATTATAGGATTTTCAGTAGGTATACCTGCTATGGATCCTAAGACAAATGGTTTTTGATAATTACCTTCATCAATAAAGAATCCAACTACCCATGTCCCTGGAACCATTCCAGTTATTGGTCCGCCAACACCAGAAGTTGCTCCTGCGCTAGGAGCATTAATTAATGTTGACCATGGAAGTTTTTCAACTGGCATTTCATCCAATTTTTCTGAATGAACTCCATAGTATCTAACTCTAACACGTCCAAGTTTTAATGGATCGTCACGATCTTCAACAACACCAAAGTGCCATTGGAACTGATTATATTTTAATGTATTGTCTGTAGGCATTATGTATTAACCTCATTTTTCTCAGCAGGGGCCCCAATTCTAGTGAGGACAAGTGACGTTGTATATTGATCACCTGCTCTTAATTGATGAGTCACATCCTTTATTAAATATTTACCACCCATTAATTCATCTTCATGTAATGGACCAACATTACTATGTGCTGCCATTACTTTTAAATTTAAATTTTCTCCACAAGTCAATGCGCTATTACCATGAACAGAAAGGCCTGTCATATTACTATATAATAAAGACATCATAGCTGTCTTCTTTATCATTGCTTCTTGTATATTATTAACTTCTTCACTACTACCATCTACATATGCCATATGTGTTTCTGGGGTTATAGCTCTACCACCTGATTCACCAAAATCTGTATACTTATCTATTATGTCTCTTGATATATGAACTTCTGTAGGTAGATACTCTGTATTAATATGAGCTTGGCCTATGGTGTTGGTGCTTTTTGTGAGATAATCAACCTTAGTGACCTGACTATGCATTCCGCCCGTTAGCGCTAATTGATATAAATTATTACGCCTTAATTGAACTAACTCAAGTACACTATAATGTAATTGTGTTTCATCTGATGCAACTGAATCAACGCCATGACCTTTAGATATAGGATTATACTCATATTCATGCTCAGGATCTTCCATCATTTGTTTTTGTATATTTGCAAAATTAAATCCATGTCTATTTTGATAAAATGCGAAATACTGCATTGGTTCAAGCTTATCTACTTGTTCTTCAGTAACTGCTCTGGCAGTTAATAATTCAATAGCACTGAAAGGTGCCATTCCCGGTATTACAATTCTACCTTTACCAGATGTTTTATCACATATTTCGAGTGGTTCAGGATCCTTTAGATCTATTAATCCTCTTTGTTTGCCATCATCAACTAATTTGTCATATATTTTTTTAATCGCTTTATCTATTCTTTCTTCAACTACCATATTAATAGATGAAAATGCATTCTCCCATTGTTCTACAGCTACTAAAGAAAATTGAATTGATTTTCTTGTGTTGTTATTAAGTGGTGTGATATTATTCATTTCAGCAATACGAAATAAAACTTCTCTCTGTGGAGCTTCTTTACTCGTGTCTTGTGATTGCCATGATACCCATATCGCCTCAGCGCCAGTTACCCCAATTCCACCCATAAGATCTTCAGAGTCTTGAATTATTAAAGCCCCTTGTATAGTCTTTTTATCAATACTTTCAACAACATCACATGATATCATGGAGGGTGTTAAGTCGATTGGCTTCCCAGCGTCACCGTCTTTATACATGACGACGCCGATAGCAGCGCTAGATAATTGGAGTGTTGGATCAGCCATCTTTCAATATGCTCTTTAGGTTTTTCTCAGCCTGTTGAGCATATCTACTATCTAAAAGCATTATATGTCTCTTGGCTTCATTCAAATCATCTTCATAATCATATGCATATACTTTAGTCCATTGTGTTTTGTCCTGTGATCCGGAATAAAATGTATATGTGTCTTTAGAACGTAATTGATTATTAATATCTTTATAATGTAAAACTGTACTTTGTGCTGTAGCTATAGATCCGTATTTCTTTTTTAAGAAATCTTCAAACTGTCTGGTATCTAAATGCCAATCATAAATTGGATCTACTATATCATTTGACATATATACTAACCAAACTCTATCTGCATTTCCATAATACATATCAGCAATTTGCCATGGCGTATCACCTTCAGTGATAGTATATGGAAGAAATGCTAAAGCTTCAGTTCGAACGAGATCATTAATAACCACTTTCTTTAATATATTACGAGCAGACATTTGATCGTACTGTATTGTCGGGAATTGTTCAAAAAATTTCATATGTTACCTACGCAAAACCTGTTCCTGGACCACCAGTTGTAGCAGCAGATGGTTTCTCTTTATCCCAAT
>MDTG01122172.1_pt1 | contig 14720 bp, 10 predicted proteins | sample 811421 | NCBI WGS metagenome assembly MDTG01 (sample SAMN05326645, study PRJNA326480) | marine metagenome | isolation source: seawater | place: Pacific Ocean: South East | collected 2011
AGTCACCAAGGCCTGTATCGTAAGGAATCATTTCACCTGCCATATTATTTGGTATTTGGATTTTTTCTTTAGATTTTAAAATATAGAATTTATTCTTTTTAATTGTTATGCATTGATATTTAGGTTTAATTGGTTTCCAAAAATCATAAATTTTGTGATATTTTACTTTACTAAAATTTAAAATTGGAGTTTGTGATTTAGCAACATAAGCAGCAACTTGATCATCGATAGACAAATCAACACTTATTTTAAGGCCGTTATTCAGATTTGGTAAAATTTTTTCACTATTATTGTCTAAAGTTAAAAAAAATTGATTGTGGAATTGTTTTAATATTTTGTCATTAACATAAATATGTTTATTGAAAATAAGTCTCATTTGATTAAGTGAGTCACCTTTTTTTAATTGTATATTAAAAGAACGAGAGGTAATTTCTATAAACATTTCTCCATTATAATTTTTAGGTATTTTTTCATATTCATCACTGAAATTTAAAATTGTTCTACAAAAAATATCAAGTCTTCCAGTGCTACTTTTAGGATTGCATATTCCAAAAACATTATTAGGCAAATTTAACCTTTCATTTAATCTTACTAAGTAGGTTTTATTTTTCTTAAAAATATATTTATTTTTTAAATTTATTTTTTTTTTAATAATTTTTCTTAAATTATCCCTTACTTTTTTTGAGGAACTTAAAAAACTAGCATTTATTTCATAGCATTCTTCACTTAATGTTAAATCTACACTTGAAGGTTGAATTTGAGATTTTTTAAAATTATTGTTTATTAATTTTCTTTCTTTATAGAGATTTTCGTAATCTTTATAAGTCAAAGAACCATTAAAATTTTTCATTAATTTCACTCAAATGTTTGTTAACTAATCTTATTAAAACTTTATCTGAACTTTCTTTTTTAATCTGATTAATTCTTTTTGTTATATTATCTCTATCTGAAATATTATTTATTTCTATTTTCTTAATATTAAAAAAATTTATCCAACTGATAAGATTATTTTTTATTGCTAGTGTTTCAAATTTATTTTTCAAATCTTTATTATAATAGAAAATTTCTAATAAATATGAAAAGCGTTTGAATAAACTTAAAGAATCCATTTGTTCATCACTAGATAGTTTGGAAAAATTTATATCAAATATTCTCTTTTTAACATAATAGTTATGAGGAATATTTTTTGATGATTCTTCATAAAAAAGTAGTGCCTCATTTGAATAACCACTAGCAAATAAAATATCTGCTTTAGTTTCTAATAAATAACTAATATTTTCATCTTTCGTTAGCAAATTATTTAATAATATCATTGATTCTTTAAGCTTACCCTTTTTAGATAAAATAATTGATTTTGCATAATTTAAATAATCGCCCTTAAGATACTTATTAAGACTATTTGTATTATTTTCTGTAAATCCAAATAGCTTAGCTTTAATAAAATTAAATCTATTTTCAATACTCTGATCGAAATCATATTCTTCTTTAGATTTTAAACTATTGATTATTGTAAATCTTTCTTCATATACTGGGTGAGTGGAAAATATTTTGTAATCTGGATCATATCCTTTTTGTATTGATTGTTTTTCTAAAAAACTTAAAAATTCAATTAGAGGATCAGCAGATAATCTTAACTTATTTAATGTTTCAACAGCATAGTAATCAGCTTCTCTTTCTTGATCTCGTGAAAAAGATTTATAATAATTACTAATTCCTACTTTATTAGTTATTATTGACTGCATTAAATATTCACTATTATTTGCAATAAGAGAACCAGCAATTAATGATAAATTTGTAATATTATCAATGTCTTTTAAATTTTTTATTGATTTTTTTCTTTTAGCAATATGATATTTTTCAATATGTCCTAATTCATGAGCCAAAACTCCTAAAAAGGCTTCATAAGAAGTCGTATATTTTATTAATCCAGTAGATATAAAAAGTTTTGTGTCTTGATTTACAAAAGCATTAGCATTGTCATCCAGCAGAATACTAAAATTAATTTCCTTATTAAAGTTGTTTGTTTTGCTAACTAAGTTTAAAATATCATTAATAAAAGTTTCAATCTCATGATCTAAGATATTTGTTGCTTTAGCAGTGGTAAAAAAAAAAATATTAAAATATTTGTAAATAAAAATTTTTTCACTTTTACTGAGACCACCAACCAGATTTTTCAACCTCTTCTTTGCTCTTTATATTTTCTACTTCTGAAGTTAAAATCTCTTCTTTTTTTGTTATATTTTTTTCTTTAATATTTTTATTTGTTGCTTTTGTTTTTGTATTTTTTTTAATAGTTTTTTTTGTTGAAACTTTTTTTCTGACTTTTTTATTTGTTTTTAATTTATCATTTTTTTTAACATTATTCTCTTTTGACTTTTCATTAATAATATCAATAGAAGGTTCATGCAAAGAATAATGATTTTCAAAATTAAATATAATTTTAGATTCATTTTCATTTTCTATCTGATTAATTTCATCTCTTTTTTCATTAAACAATGTTTTTGCTAACGCTGTATTACATCTAACTTCAATTTTGCTATTTTTTGCTTCAATTAATTTTTCTTTTATTACTTTTATAATTTGATCACTTATTGAGTTAGTATTAAGTATTAACCCAGATCCTTTACAATAAGGGCATTTTTCAAAAGATCTATCTATAAGGCTTGAACGTAATCGCTGCCTTGAAAGTTCTAATAGTCCAAACATACTTATACGACCAACTTGAACTCTCGCTCTGTCCCTATAAAGAGCTGTTTTTATAGCTTTCTCTACTTTAAAATTATTTCTGTAATCATCCATGTCAATAAAATCAATTACAACTAGACCACCTAAATCTCTTAATCTTAATTGTCTTGCAACTTCTACTGCAGCTTCTAAATTAGTTTTTAAAGCAGTACTTTCTATATTTCTTTCTGATGTATTTTTTCCAGAGTTTACATCTATTGCTACCAATGCTTCAGTTGTATTTATAACTATTGATCCACCTGATTCTAATTTTACATTAAGGCTAAATAATTCATTAACTTGAGACTCAATATTATTCTTGCTAAATAAGGAATTTTTTTTGTCTTTAAAAAGTTTAATATTCTTAAATTTATTTGGAACAATATTTTTAGTTAATTTTTTAGCAGTTTCAAAACCATTTTTACCATCAACTATAACCTCTTCCACTTCATCAGTGAGCATATCTCGAATTGTTCTTTTAATTATACTGCCTTCCTCATATATAATTTTTGGAGCTTCTGATTTAAGAGTAGTCTCTCTTATTTTGTTCCATTGAGTGGTTAGGTACGTTAAATCTTTTGAAATTTGTCTTTTAGTTTTTCCAATTCCAGCAGTTCTTATGATCACAGACATATTTTCAGGAACATTTACAGATGCAAGAATAGCTTTTAATTTTTTTCTCTCTTCAATATCTCCAATTTTTCTAGAAATTCCATCTTTATTAAGACTGTTTGGCATTAAAACACAATATCTACCTGCAAAAGATAAAAAAGTTGTTAAAGCCGCTCCTTTAAAGCCTCTTTCTTCTTTGTTGACTTGGACTAATATCACTTGCCTAGGTTTTATTACATCTTGAATTTTATATTTTCGAAAAAAATCTAAATAATTTTTTTTTGGATCCCTTTTTTTTACAATTTTTTTTAATTTTGTTTTTTCTTGATCGTTACTTTCATCATATTCAGATGGCAATTCATTTAAATCTTGATTTTCTATATTATCATTTTTTTCAACTTCCCCATCATCTTCATTTTCATTTACTTTAATTTTTTTAATTAATTCAGATAATTTTTCTTGATCAGATGTGGGTATTTTAAAGTAATCAGGATGAATCTCTGTTAGAGGAAGAAATCCATTTCTACCTGCTCCAAAATCAACAAATGCCGCCTGAAGAGATGGTTCGACTCTTGTAATTATAGCAAGATAAACATCACCTTTAATAGCATTTTTTTTCCCTGTTTCTATTTCGTAATCATCAAGTTTTCCATTTGATGTAACCGCGACTCTTGTTTCTTCTGCATTAGATGCATCGATAAATATACTTTTTGACATATTTCTAAAACTCCGTAAATTTTTTTAAGTAAACTGTTCATTTTTAATTTTTTTTATATTTAAAATAATTCAATTTTTTTGATTAATTTATTGTGTATTTAGCCTATTGTCATATTTTTAACTCTTTCACAATCTACAAATTGAGCACATGATTAATATTTTTAAATATTTAAGAAAAATCCTTTTTATTGGCTTTTTTCTTATTTTTTTCAGTTTTTCACTTTTAGTCTTTTTTCTATGGAAATTTAGCCCAGATTTACCTAGTTATGATGAATTAAAAAATTATAATCCAAATTTAACTTCTAGAGTTTTTACATCCGATGGATTGATTTTAGATAAGTATTTTATTGAAGAGAGAATTTTTATACCTATTGATCGCGTGCCAAAAAGTCTTATTAATGCTTTTATATCTGCTGAAGATAAAAATTTTTTTAATCACATTGGTGTAGATTTTGTAGCTATTTTTAGAGCTTCTTTAACAAATATTATGAATAAATTTTCAAATAGAAGAATGATTGGTGCATCAACAATAACTCAGCAAGTTGTAAAAAATCTTTTACTTTCAAATGAAATTAGCTTGGAAAGAAAATTTAAGGAAATGATATTAGCTATACGTATCGAAAACATTCTTTCAAAAGAACAAATTTTAGAATTATATTTAAATGATATTTATTTAGGTTTTGGTTCTTATGGAGTAGCAACAGCTAGTATGAATTATTTTAATAAATCATTAAATGAACTTAATCTTATTGAAGTAGCGTTTCTGGCTTCGTTACCTAAAGCTCCCAACAATTACAATCCAATAACTAAATACTCAAATGCTATTGAAAGAAGAAATTGGGTTCTTAATAAAATGTATAAAAATAAATTTATAACTAATGAAGAAATGTTGTTAGTTAATGAACCAATAAAAGTTGTTAATAGATATGAAGACGAATTTAAAGAAGCAGACTATTTTAAAGAAGAAGTAAGAAAACAATTATATAGTTTGCTTGGTAAAGATGCTCTTTATAAAGAAGGTTTAATTGTTAAAACTTCTATAAATACTGATATTCAGAAAACATTAGATGCAGTTTTAATAAGAGGATTAATAATGCAGGATAAAAAAAATGGTTGGAGAGGCGTTATTGGCAAAAATAAAAAATTGATAAATTTTGATAAATTGATTTCAAATAAAAAGAATCCGTTTCCTGATAAATGGTTTTATGTACAAATTATTAATGTAAAAAAAGAGCAGCTTATTACTGAAGACAAAAATGAAAGAAAGTTTAAGATCAATTTGAATTCAGAAAAAAATAAATGGTTAAATAATGAAGATTTTTATAATGGTGATATAATTTTTTTAGAAACCGTAGGTGATGAGCATATAATAAGGCAAATTCCTGAGGTTAATGGAGGCATAATAGCAATTGATCCTCATACTGGGAAAATCTTAGCTTTATCTGGAGGTTTTAGCTTTAATTTAAGTGAATTTAATAGAGCAACTCAAGCTAAAAGACAGCCAGGCTCTGCTTTCAAGCCATTTGTATATATTTCAGCGATTAAAGAAGGATATAATCCTTCAACTTTAGTTTTAGATGCGCCTTATGTAGTTGATCAAGGGCCCGGATTACCAAAATGGAAACCTTCAAACTATACAGAAAAATTTTATGGTTTAAGCACTATGAGAACTGGAATAGAAAAATCAAGAAATCTTATGACGATAAGATTGTCTGATAAAATTGGTATGAAGAAAATTCTAAATACTGCTGAAGATTTTAAAATTAGTAAATATATGAATAAAAATTTATCTACTTCATTAGGTGCTGGTTCTGTAACGTTAATGGATTTAACTAACGCTTATGCTATGATTGCTAATGGTGGCAAAGAAATTAAACCCACTTTAATTGTTAGTGTTCATGATAAAACGGGAAAACAAATTATTAATAATGAAAATAAGAAATGTATTAATTGTATTCAAGACACCGCTCAAATTAATTATAATCTTCCAGAAATTATTAATAATCAAAAAAAAATACTTGACTCTAGAATTGCATATCAAATTACTTCAATGCTCGAGGGTGCTATACTCAGAGGAACCGGTAAAAAAATCAAAGATTTAAATGTGCCCCTTGCTGGTAAAACTGGAACAACAAATGACAATAAAGATGCTTGGTTTATAGGTTTTTCTCCAGATTTAGCAGTTGGGGTTTATGTCGGTCATGACAAACCAAAGAGTTTAGGTTTCAAACAAACTGGTTCAGCAGTTGCTGTGCCAATTTTTAAAGATTTTATAAATTCTGCTAAAATAAATTTAAATAAAATCCCTTTTAGAGTTCCATCTGGATTAAGTTTTGTTAGAATTGATCCAAAAACAGGCATTAAATCCAATAATTCAGAGGGTATTATGGAGGCATTTATTATTGGAACAGAACCATATAATCAAAAAAATATACAAAAGCTAGATAGTTTAAGTTCAGTTAATAATAATTCCATTTCGGGGACAGGTAGTTTATTAATGCAATAAAATGATTAATGAAGAAATAGAAAATAATATAAAACAAATAAGTATTAACTTTGATCTTCTAAGGAGGGGAGTTTGACTACTCAAAAATAGAAGATGAATTAAAATTACTAAAAAATCAATCAAAAGATCCAAATATTTGGAATAATCCTGAAGCAAAAAATCTTTTTAAAAAAATTAAATCACTTGAAAAAAAAGTTTCTGATTTTGAAAGAATAGGCCAATCATTAAATGATCTAAAAGAATTTTATAGTTTAGCTATTGAAGATAATGATCAAAGTTCTATTAATGAATTAATTAAAGAATCTAATTTAATTTTAAAAGACTCAACTGAAGTTAGGTATTTAAATTTAATGAACGGAGAAGCAGACTTAAATAGTGCTTATATAGAAATTCATGCTGGAGCAGGTGGAACCGAAAGTCAAGATTGGGCACAAATGTTACAAAGGATGTATGTTAGATGGGCTGAAAGTAAAGATTTAAAAATTACTTTACTTCAGGAGTCTAAAGGAGATGAAGCAGGAATAAAATCTTGCACCATGAAGATAGATGGTGAATATACTTATGGTTGGTTAAAAAGAGAAAGTGGCATTCATAGACTAGTACGCATTTCTCCTTTTGATAGCAATAAAAGAAGGCACACAAGTTTTGCAAGTATTTGGGTATATCCTGAAGTAGAAGATAAAATAGATATCGAAATAAAAGAGAGCGATCTTAGAATAGACACTTATAGAGCTTCAGGAGCAGGAGGTCAGCACGTAAATAAAACTGATAGTGCAGTAAGAATTACTCATTTACCAACTGAAATTGTAGTTCAATGTCAGAATGATAGATCTCAACATAAAAATAAATCAAATGCAATGTCAATGTTGAAGGCAAGATTATATGAGCTTGAATTAAATAAAAGAAAAGAAGAAGAGCAAAAAGTTAATGAATCAAAAAAAGAGATAGGGTGGGGGAATCAAATAAGATCATATGTTTTACATCCCTATAAATTAATTAAAGATTTAAGAACTAATTATGAAACTTCTAATGCTGGAGATATTTTAGATGGAAAAATTGATAATTTTTTAGAAAAGTCTTTAACTTTATAATTTAAATTATTTTTAACAATCCTACTTTTTTTTTCCCGACGCTTATTTTTAATTCTTTCATTTTAATGAAGCTGTTTAATGAGTAGTTTTCTTCTTTATAAGTAACATTGTTAATTTTAACTCCATGTGATTTTATCAGTCTTTTAGCATCTGCTCTACTTTTAACCAAATTTAATTTTTCTAAGGTATCAATTATTGTAATGGTGTTTGATTTAATATTATCAATTTTTTCTTCAATAAAATTTATACGATCATCATTTATTTTTTTATCAAATATATTTTCGCTTATTTCAAGTGCTTCATTTGCTGCTTTTTTACCACGACAAATATTAGTAACTTCAAAAGCTAAGATTTTTTTTGCTTCATTTATTTCTTGATTTTTAAGTTTAGATAATCTTTTTATTTCTTCTAGTGGCACTTTAGTAAATAACTTCAAAAATTTTATCACATCTGAATCATTTATATTCCTCCAAAATTGATAAAATTTATAATTATCAAGTTTTGCTTCATCTAGCCAAATAGCGCCATCAGCAGTTTTACCCATTTTTGAACCATCGTTATTTGTAATTAATGGAGAAGTGATAGCAAATGCTTTTTTATTGTAAGTTTTTCTTATTAAATCAATACCACTTAAAATATTTCCCCACTGGTCTGATCCTCCCAATTGTAAATCACAGTCATATTTTTTGTTTAAATAAAGAAAGTCGTATGCTTGTAAAAGCATATAATTGAATTCTAGAAATGAAAGAGGTTGTTCACGATCTAAACGAAGTTTGACTGAATCAAATGTTAACATTCTATTAATAGTAATTTTTGGACCAATTTCTCTTAAAAAGTCTATATAGTTTATTTTTGATAGCCATTGATAATTATTAATCAATTTGGCGTTTTTTTTAAAATTAACAAACTTAAGAAATGTTGATTCAATTTTCTTAATATTTTTTTCTATTTCTTTATGTTTCAGTATTTTACGTGATGAATCTTTTCCAGACGGATCGCCAACTAATGTGGTTCCACCCCCCATTAATACTATTGGCTTATGACCATAGGTTTCTAACCAGTTTAATAACATTAATTGAACTAAACTTCCAATATGCAAACTATCACTTGTCGAATCAAATCCTATATAAGCAGATATTTTTTTCTTAGACATCAGTTTATCTAAATCTTCAATATCAGATGCTTGGTATACAAAACCTCTCAAACTAATTTCATTAAGAAATTCTGATTTATATTTCATTTTTTAAAGTTTCTTTAATATAAGTATCAACAATTGACGTGAATTTTTCATTATAATTTTCATAAAAATGATCAGCACCTTTAACCGGTTTAAAGTCTATGTTTACTTTTTTTTGTTTTTGAAGTTTTTCTGATAAAATTTTAGTTGAATCAAATGATGCAATTGTATCTTTATCTCCATGGACAATCAATCCAGAGGAAGGACAAGGTGCTAAAAAACTAAAGTCTCTAATATTTGCTGGCGGAGATATACTAACAAAACCATTGATTTCAGGCCTTCTCATTAATAGTTGCATTGCAACCCAAGCTCCAAAAGAGAATCCAGCGACCCATACAATTTTTGAATTAGTATTATAATTTTGTAACCAATCTAAGACACTGGCAGCATCACTGAGTTCTCCTTCTCCATCATCAAACAATCCTTCACTTTTACCAACTCCTCTAAAGTTAAATCGAATTGTTGAAAAACCATTGTTAACAAAGATTTTATAAAGTCTAAAGACTATTTTAGTATTCATTGAGCCACCCCTGACAGGATCTGGGTGTAAAATTATAGCAATAGGAGATTTATCATTTTCATTATGGCTATATTTTGCTTCAATTTTACCTTCTGGGCCTGCAATTAATAAATCTACCATTTATATAAATGGTATTATTGAACTTAATCATATTTGTAAATATACATTAATTTTAATTTTTTTATGAATACTTTAGGATTTGACAAAAACTGCAAAGATACGAAAGTAGTAGTTGCTATGTCTGGAGGCGTAGATAGCTCTGTTGCGGCTGTAATGCTAAAAAAAGAGGGATATGACATTACTGGAATAACAATGAACCTCTATAGTCAGACTGATCAAAAAAGTTCTAAATCTTGTTGTGCAGGAAAAGATATAGCAGATGCTAAAAAAACAGCTGACCAGCATAATTTTCCTCATATTACTCTAAATTATCAAGATAAGTTTTTTGATGGAGTGATAGATAATTTTGTAGAGTCATATTCTGAGGGTGAAACACCTGTACCTTGCATTCAATGTAATCAAACAGTAAAATTTACTGATTTGCTTAACGAGGCAAAAAAAATGAACGCTGATGCTTTAGTAACTGGTCATTACATAAGAAGAGTTGGAGGGATAACTAATGCAAAAATGTATAAAGCTAAAGATGAAAGTAAAGATCAAAGTTATTTTCTTTTCGCTACAAATAAAAAGCAGTTAGATTATTTACGATTCCCTTTAGGTGATTATCTCAAATCTGATATTAGAAGAATGGCTAAAGAATACAAATTAGTAGTTAGCGATAAACCCGATAGTCAAGATATTTGTTTTGTTACTTCTAAATCATACAGAGATTTAATTGATAAACTTAAACCAGATCTTAATATTCCTGGAGATTTTATTGATCAAAAAGGAAATATTTTAGGAAAACATAGGGGTATAGCAAATTATACAGTGGGTCAAAGAAAAGGTCTTGGAATTGGAGGTTATGAAAACCCATTATATGTTTTAAAGATAGATAAAATTAAAAACCAAATTATTTTAGGTGCTCAAGATTTGCTTAAAAAGAAAATAGTAAAAATAAAAAAAATTAATTGGCTAGATGAGTCTATCAATTCAAATAATTTAAGATGTTTGGCAAAAGTAAGATCAACTCAAAAAGAATCTAACGGAATTTTGAATCTAGTTAATTCAAATTATGCTGAATTTATTTTTGATGATCAAATATATTCAACTTCCCCGGGGCAGGCTTGCGTTTTTTATCTAGATAACCAAGTTTTGGGTGGTGGATGGATATCAGATATAATTAATTAATTTAGAATTGGTTCTAAAAAACCCAGTTTTTTGTTGAAAAAACTGGAAATTTCTTTTTTTTAAGTTATTTGATAATTGTGAATTCTGAACAAACCAACAAAGAAATAGATAGTTTTTCAAGTGAGAAATACAAATATGGATTTGAAACTCATATTGAATCTGAAAGGTCAGAAAAAGGGCTAAGTGAGAATACAATCAAATTTATTTCATCAAAAAAAAATGAACCAAAATGGATGTTAGATTGGAGATTAAAATCTTTTGAAAAATGGAAAAAAATGTCTGACCCTAATTGGGCAAATTTAAAATTCCCTAAAATTAATTATCAAGACATCTATTATTTTTCTGCACCCAAAGACTTTAAGGAAAAACCTAAATCACTTGATGAGGTTGATCCAAAATTAATTGAAACATACAATAAGCTTGGAATTCCTTTACAAGAACAAAAAGTTTTAGCGGGGGTGGCTGTTGATGCTGTCTTTGATAGTGTATCTGTGGCAACAACTTACAAAGGAGAGCTTGAAAAACTTGGAATTATTTTTTGCTCAATAAGTGAAGCTATTCAAAAACATCCTGAATTAATTAAAAAATATCTTGGTTCAGTTATACCTCCAAATGATCATAAATTTTCAGCTTTGAACTCAGCAGTTTTTACTGATGGATCATTTGTTTATGTTCCTGAAAATGTTCATTGCCCTATAGAATTATCTACATATTTTAGAATTAATTCTGAAGATACTGGTCAATTTGAAAGAACTTTAATAATTGCAGATAAAGGAAGCTATGTAAGTTATCTTGAAGGTTGTACTGCACCACAAAGAGACACAAATCAATTACATGCAGCAAATGTAGAATTGATAGCTCTGGATAATGCTGAAATTAAATATTCCACAGTTCAAAATTGGTATCCTGGAGATGAAAATGGAAAAGGTGGTATATATAATTTCGTTACTAAAAGAGGATTATGCAAAGGAAATAATAGTAAAATTTCATGGACACAAGTAGAAACTGGTTCTGCAATCACATGGAAATATCCAAGCTGCATCTTACAAGGAGACAACTCAATAGGGGAGTTTTATTCTGTTGCAATCACTAACAATTTTCAACAAGCTGATACTGGCACAAAAATGATTCATATTGGTAAAAATACTAAAAGCAAAATTATTTCAAAAGGAATATCTCTTGGCAGATCTCAAAACACCTATAGAGGGTTAGTAAATTTTTTAAAAAATGCACACAAATCAAGAAATTATACTCAATGCGATTCTTTATTAGTAGGTAATTTATGTGGAGCACATACAGTGCCCTACATAGAGTCAAAAAACTCGACTGCCCTTGTAGAACATGAGGCCTCTACTTCAAAAATTAACGAAGAGCAGTTATATTATTGTAAACAAAGGGGAATGGATCAAGAAGAAGCAGTTTCTTTAATTGTTAATGGATTTTGCAAGCAGGTACTTCAAGAGCTTCCAATGGAATTTGCAGTTGAAGCTCAAAAATTAGTTTCTATTTCACTTGAAGGGTCAGTTGGTTAAATGCTTTTATCAATAAAAAATTTATCTGTAGCTATTGAAGACAAAGTTATTTTGGATAAATTTTCATTGAATATAAATGAGGGAGAAGTTCATGCAATAATGGGTCCAAATGGCTCAGGCAAAAGTACTTTATCAAATGTTCTTGCTGGCAAAGAGGATTATGAGATATTAAGTGGGGAAATAACCTTTAAAGGTAAAAATTTATTAGATTTAAGTATTGAAGAAAGGTCTCATGAAGGATTGTTTTTAGCTTTTCAATATCCTGTTGAAATACCTGGCGTTAGCATAACACCTTTTTTAAAAACTGCTTTAAATTCAAAGTTAAAATCTCAAGGAAAAAAAGAGTTAGATCCTCTAGATTTTGCTAAAGAATTAAAGGAAAAATCTATTCAATTTGGTATTGAAAAAGAAATGTTATCTCGATCCTTAAATGAAGGTTTTTCAGGAGGAGAGAAGAAAAGATATGAAATTCTTCAGATGAGTATTTTAAAACCAGATTTATCTATTTTAGATGAAACTGATTCAGGTTTAGATGTTGACGCTCTCAGAGTGGTAACAAATGGAGTCAACAGTTTAAAAAATCCAAAATCATCCTTTTTGATAATTACACATTATCTTAGACTTTTAGATTATATAACTCCTGATTTTGTTCATGTGATCAATAATGGCAGAATAGTGAAATCAGGTGATAAATCTTTAGCTGAAAAAATTGACAAATCTGGATACAAAAATTTGTAGTCATATGGATCTTCATGAAATTTACAAGAATAATAAAGATTATATAATTGGATCTGATTTTGAAAAAATTAATTCTTTTCAAAAAAGATTAATCAATAGCTATATCTTAGATAATAAAACACTAAAAAAAAATGAAAGTACAAAGCATATTGACAAAAGAATAATAAATAATTTTAGTTTTTTTTTAAAAAATTCTAAGCCTGTTATTGAAGATTCTAAAACTAATGAAAAACTATACCCTAATATTATTATTAAAAATGGTAATGAATATATTCTGAATGATTTAGGTGAAAAAGAAGCTATATTTGAATCGCTATACTTTAATAAAAATAGTTTGTATGATTTATATGAAAAATACAAAAATACATTTTTTGAAGATTATCTTGTAAATTTAAATTCTGTTCTTCTTAATTCAAGCTTTAAATTAGAAATAAAAGAAAATATTGAAAAAAAAATTCATCTTTCCCATATTATTGATGAAAATAAAACTACAGTATATGCAAAAAATTTTTTTAAAGTAAAAAAAAATAGCAAATTAATCTTAATAGAAAATTTTGATATAAATTTAAAATCAAATTCTAATATTGTAAATTATTTTGAATTAGAACCTGGATCAGAAGTTTTGCATTACGTTCTACAAAACAATACTAAAGATGCTGATTTGCAATTTTCTTCTCACACAAATTGTCAAGCTAGCTCATCATTCAAACAATTTGTTTTTAATACTTGTCAAAGCTCTGTTCGCAACCATCATTATGTAGATCTACTTGGTCAAAAATCTATAGCAAATCTAAGTGGTGTATTTTTTGCTTCTGATAACCAAATAATTGACAATAAGACTACCATTAAACATGCTAGTCCAGATTGTACTAGTAATCAAAACTACCAAGCTATTGTAAAAGATAACGCAAAAGGAAGTTATTTAAGCAAAACTCATGTTGATAGTGTAGCTCAAAAAACCGAAGGATATCAATTAAGCAAGGGAATACTTTTATCTCCAAATGCATATTTTCACTCTAAACCTGAATTAAAAATATATGCCGATGATGTAAAATGTTCTCATGGTTCTATAATAGGCCCCTTTGATGAAAGTCTTTTATTCTATTTTAGATCAAGAGGTATTAATTTAAATACTGCTAAATCCTTTTTGATAAAATCTTTTATAATTAATTTGCTGGATGATATAAGTAATTTTCAGTTTAAAAAAAATGTTAACAGACTTGTTGATAACTGGTTACTTTTACACATAAATTAAAAATGTTTGAAGATATTAGATCAAAATTTCCTGTTTATAATAAAAATCCTTCTTTAGTTTTTCTAGACACTGCAGCTTCAGCTTTAAAGCCTATTGATATGATTAATACAATTAAAAATTGTTATTCTTATGAATATGCAAATGTACATAGAGGCATATATTCACTCAGCTCTGAATTAACAAAAAGATTTGAAGATACAAGAAAAAAAGTTAGTAGTTTTATTGCATCTAATTCTACTGATAATATAATCTTTACAAAAAGTGCAACTGAAGGAATAAATTTAGTAGCTGATTGTTTTAGTAGAAAATATTTAACTGGTGGAGATGAAATTATAATATCTTATTTAGAACACCATGCTAATATTGTTCCATGGCATATTGCAGCTGAAAAATATAAGTTTAAAGTTGTTCCTGTAGAGTTAAACGAATTAGGTGAAATAGATTATGATGATTTTTCCAACAAAATAAATTCAAACACAAAATTTGTTTCATTACCTC
>MDTG01336975.1_pt1 | contig 14720 bp, 15 predicted proteins | sample 811421 | NCBI WGS metagenome assembly MDTG01 (sample SAMN05326645, study PRJNA326480) | marine metagenome | isolation source: seawater | place: Pacific Ocean: South East | collected 2011
AAGATTATTATTTAAATAGATTATAAAAGGAATAAAGGTTAATAGATGAACAATTAAAAAGTTAGGTTGATTTTTGACTAGTAAATTTTTGAATTTTTTATAGGAAATTATAAGTGTAAAAAAATATATAAATCTTGAAAAAAAAAAACCGTTTAAATCGATATTGAAGTAAAATCTTTTCTGTAAGTCTAATGTATTAATTTTCTCTTGTTTAAAACGGGATCTAAATCTATCCCATTCACCGTAGCAATTTACTAAATTAATCTCGTAATTTTTACCATAATATCTTTTTAATCCTATCATTGAGTTAATAACACTTCTTATTGTTGCAACCCTTCCTAAAAAAGGGGACCAGTAATAAATTTTTTTTTTCATATAAATTTGAAACTTTTAGCTTTTCATATATTAATAAATTAGATATGAAACCTATAAAGAATAATCATGGAAAAAAATATTAAGATTGGATCAAATCGTAGCTTTGGCATTGTTTTTTTTATTGTTTTTTTAATAATTAGTTTATGGCCTTTGTTAAATGAAAATGGAGTCAGGATTTGGGCAGTTTATATTTCCTTAATTTTCTTAATTTTAGGAGTTTTGAATTCAAAAATTTTAACCCCTCTAAATAAAATTTGGTTTAAATTTGGAGTCGTTTTAGGAAATTTTATAGCTCCTGTAATCATGGGTATTATTTATTTTCTTATAGTAACGCCAACTGGTATCCTGGTAAGATTGTTTAAAAAAGATTTATTACACCTGAAAATGAATGACAAAAAAACTTATTGGATTGAAAAAAAAGGTAAAAATAATACTATGAGAAATCAATTCTAATATGGAATTTATAAAAGAATTTTGGCAGTTTTTAGTAGTAAGAAAAAAATATTGGCTCTTACCAATAATTATTGTTTTAGTTTTATTTGGTGGAATAATAGTTCTTAGTCAAGGTTCGGCTATTGCACCATTCATCTACACTATCTTTTAAATTTTGCTTTGAAAAGGTTACTTACACTTACAAAAATACTTTTTTCTACATTTTTAATCATTTTAATTTTAGAAACGCTTACAAGAATCATTTTTTTTATACCAACAAGTGCTGATGTATTTAAATACGGATTTAAAAAATCAGTTATTTTTGAAATTGTAGATCTTTCAAAGTTTCAAGTTACTATAGTCGATACAGATAGAAAGTTTGTAAAGTCTAAACAAATTGGATCGAAAAAAATTTGGGTTTTTGGGGGGTCTACAACAGCTGGTTATAATTGTGAAGGTGGTCAATCATCTTCATGGCCAGATCAACTAAATAAATTAAATAAGAAATTTAGTTTTGTTAATTTTGCTTTTAATGGAGCAAATACTGACCAACAAATTAATTTATTTTGGAAAGAAATCGTTATAAATCAACCAGAAATTATTTTCTGGGCAAATAAGTTTAATACATCAAACGTAATTGGACACTATAATTATCGTAATAAAGATTTATTAAATTATGAATTTTCAAATGTTAGAAAAATTAAAATTATAAAAAATATTAAAGAAATAGATATCACCCTTAAAAGTTATTCTCTATTCTATTCACTAATGGATAAAATCTTATTAAGGTTTAATCATATCTTTAACGATAAATTAAATACTGACACGCTAAAAGTGAAACCTTCAAAAGATGATATAATTTATTCCCTTAAAAATTTTGAGATAAATACAATTGAAGCTATAGAGACATCAAAAAAATATGGTGTTAAGGAATTTTATCTGGTTTCATTGTTCAGTCAAAAGGACCTATCTGGTGTTAAAAAAAATGAAAAAATTTATCTTTACGATCAAACTATTAAAAAGATTGAAAAAAATTACTTTCCATTTGTTAAGATTATCGATGGTATTTCAAAAAAAAATAAAGATGACCATTACAAATACTTTTGTGATAATCTACATAAAACTTTAGAGGGGGAAATGGTTCAGGCAAAAATTATTCTAAATAGATTAATTTCATTGTCAAAATTTTTTAAATGAGGAAAATATTAGGCATTTCAGCATTCTATCATGACAGTGCAGCATCTATTTTGATCGATGGAAAGATAAATGCTGCAGCTCAAGAAGAGAGATTTACCAGAAAAAAACATGACTCTGGATATCCTTTTAACGCAATTGAATTTGTTCTAAAATTTTCAAATACCAAACTTTCTGAGGTAGATGCTGTGGTTTTTTTTGAAAAACCTTTTTTAAAATTTGAAAGACTTTTAGAAACTTATGTGGCTATGGCACCAAAAGGATTTATTCAATTTACAAAAGCTATGCCAGTGTGGTTAAGGGAAAAGTTGTTTCAAAAAAATATGCTTTTTCAACTTCTCAAATCTCACGACAACAATTTCAATAATTCAAAAAAAATATTCTTTTCTGAACATCATTTAAGTCATGCAGCTAGTGCTTTTTATCCATCCCCATTCAATAAAGCCATAGTTTTAACAGCCGATGGAGTAGGTGAATGGGCAACTACTACTGTGGCGATTGGTGACGGAAAAAATTTAAATATTAAAAAAGAAATTCATTTTCCTCACTCGCTAGGATTATTGTACTCAGCATTTACTTACTACACTGGATTTAAAGTAAATAGTGGTGAATATAAATTAATGGGTTTAGCACCGTATGGAAAACCAAAATATACTGATCTAATAAAAAAGGAATTGATTGATATTAAAGAAGATGGGTCTTTTAAATTAAATCAAAAATACTTTAATTATACAACTGGATTAACAATGACTAATAAAAAATTTCACGATCTTTTTGGTAAAAATCCAAGAAATAGTAGAAAAGAAGAATTGACTGAATTCAATATGGACATCGCTTCATCCATACAAGAGGTAACTGAGGAAGTAATATTAAAAATCTGTAAGTCATTAAAAGCAGAATATAAAATTCCAAATTTATGCCTGGCGGGTGGTGTAGCATTAAATTGTGTCGCGAATGGAAAAATATATAAAGAAAAAATTTTTGAAAATATTTGGATACAACCTGCAGCAGGTGATGCTGGTGGTTCAATTGGTGCTGCATTAGCATATTGGCATATTGAATTAAGTAATCAAAGACAGAATTTAAAAACTGATCAAATGAATGGTTCTTATCTTGGACCTGAATTTAGTAATGAGGAAATTAAAAAAAAATTAAATATATTGGGTGCAAAATTTCATTTTCTTAATGATAATGAACTAATTGTAAAAACTGCTACGGACCTGTCTGAGGGTAAGGGGGTAGGATGGTTCCAAGGTAGAATGGAATTTGGTCCAAGAGCACTAGGAAGCAGATCTATAATTGCAGACCCTAGATCAGAAACAATGCAAAAAAATCTTAATCTCAAAGTTAAGTATAGAGAGAGTTTTAGACCTTTTGCACCTTCTGTGCTAAAAGAGGATGTCAGCGATTGGTTTGAGTTCGATAAAGACAGTCAGTACATGCTGATAGTTTCAAATATTAAAAAAGAAAAACAAAAAAAAATGAGTGATGCAGAAAAAAAACTTTTCGGTATTGAAAAGCTCAATGTTAAAAGATCTGATATTCCGGCTGTTACTCATGTTGATTACTCAGCAAGAATACAAACTGTGCACAAAGAAACAAACAAAAAATATTATAATTTGATTAAAATGTTTAAAGAAAAAACTGGTTGCCCAGTTATTGTCAATACATCATTTAACGTACGTGGGGAACCGATAGTTAATTCTCCTGAGGATGCATTTAATTGTTTTATGGGAACTGAATTAGATAAACTAGTTATTGGAAACTTTTACCTAGATAAAAAAGAGCAAAATTCTCAACTAATAAAAGATTATAAAACGAAATTTGAATTAGACTAATTCAAATAAAAAATTTTTTTTAATGAAACTTCGATATCTTTTTTACTATTACTGAACTTTGTTCCAATTAAATCTAAAGTTTCATTGCATTTTTTTGTGCTTGATAAGAAATTATCTATTTGAGATAATAAATTTTCTAAATTATTTGATATTATTTTTTCAGATAAATCACCCCAGATTTGTTTTGCGTCAGTCTGTTTAGTTTGCAAAAGCAGGCCCCCACTTTCAATTATTTGTATTGATCTTGGATATAATGACAGACTCCCCATAATAGAGCCTGTATCTAAGCAAATATTTCCTTTATAAATTTTTTTTACTTTTTTCAAATTAAATACTGGGTTCATGAATTTGATATCATTATCTTTCATATTTTGACCATAAATTAAAAAATTATCTTTAAAGTGTTCAATAATTTTTAAAATAACTTTCTCTCTCAAATATGTTTTTAGAATTCTGTAGTTTTCAAATTTAATTACATCACTACTATCTTCTTTAAATTTTGTCCAAAATTCTAGATTATCGAGTAAGCTAAAATCACTTAATAAATTGTCTTTGCAAGAGTTTAATTCCTCCTGGCTCAGTAAATCATTATTTTTTGGTTGAAAGAATATTTTTCCCATGAATATAATTTTTCGATTTTTTTTAATCTGATTACCCTTTTGTATAATAGGTAGAAATGGAAATATTTTTTTTTCCTTTTTTATTATCGGATTATTCATGTTTACATAATTGTTTTCAAAATTTATACATTTTTTGGTTATTCTTATACTTGTGCCGGTAAACCAAATATTAATAGAATTTTTTTCATCTTTTAAAAATGGATCCCCATCTAATGATATAAATTTTCCTAACTTTAAAAAATACAACATCCTTCCAAAAATTGATTTGATTCTTCCTGATAAGGAAACCAGTTTAATTTTTCCGTATGTATTTGATTTTCCAAAATTTCCGATAGATGATTTTCTATAATTATTCCTGAAAATTAAAAATATTATATTTTTAAACATTTATAATTCATCTATGTATTGTAAAATTTTTTTTACTCTATTATTCCAGGAATATTTTTTCGCTGTTAAAGTTGCATTTTTCTCTAAGCTTTTAAAATTTGATCTATTCAGTGCTTTTTGAATTAGTTCTTTCCAGTACTTTTCTTCATTCTTTTCTGTTAAAAAACAATTATAATTATTTTTGAGAATGTGGGAGTAAACATTTAAATTTGATGCTAATATAATTCTTCCAGCAGCTAAATAATCGAACATTTTTAGTGGGGACATATAATTTGAAACCTCTAAAGAGTCTGAATTTACTAAAACTTGATTTGAATAAGGTAATAGTAAAAATTTTGAGGACTTTAGAATTTCTGGTATATTTCTATATGATTTAAAATCATAAAATAGGATGTTTCTCCTAAAAATATTTTTATTTTCAAACATAGAATTTTCTAACGTCTTTTTATCCCCATATACGTGAAATTTTTCATTTGGAAATTTTTTTGCTAATTTAATAATTGTTTCAATACCTTTGCCTCGGAACAAACTTCCGACATAACAGAATTTTCTAACATTTTTTTTTTTTATTTTTCTGAAATCATCATAATCTACTGCATCGTCTAGGACTAAACCTTTGGTTATTTTAAGCTCCTTTTTTAAATTTTTATGAAGGAATATGTAATCTAAATTTTTATCCAGTCCAAAAAATCGATATATATTAAATATCAAATTTGTTAGTCCTGTTGGTGGATGATGAAGCTCAACAATATTTTTTTTGTTAAATATTGAAAGCAACATACTTGAAATTAAGCTTCTTGAGATAATTATTGATTGATCTTCTATATTTTTTTTTATGTGAAATGCATAAGAAACCCTATCAAAAAAATTAAATTTCTTTTTTGTAGAGAACTTTTGAATTTGAAATTTTTTTTTTAATAAATAATTTGATTTTAAAGATTGAAATTTTACAGTTTGTGATAATACGAATAATTTCGTTTCTTTAAAATTTGAAAAGGCATCACAAATTTTTAAAACATGATGAGCATATCCAGAATTACTTGGTAAATTTATCTCTGAAATATAATTAATTTTTTTCATCTGTTTTCACACAGCTACAATGTATACCGCAATAATAATTTTTGAAATCTTTTGAAAATATGTTTAAAAACTTATTTAAAAGAAGAAAAAATATAGCTATCAAAAATTTTATAGGACTAATTTTTAAATGTTGGAACATTATTTCTAATATCACTACCATTTGACCAACACCAATTAAAGTGTTCTTTACTTTGAATCCATTTTTACTCAAAAGTTTTGTTAGATATGAATGTGTGGGTCTTATGAAATCATTTGGATCACTATGATATCTAAACATGAATGGAACAAAAATTTCTAATTTACCCTTTTTTTTTAAATTTTTATTAATTGATGAAATTAGTTCTTCACTATTGTAGATATGTTCAAGCACATTAAATAAAATAATATGGTCATATTTTTTTTTTAATTTAAACTTTTTTTCTAAATCAACGACATTCGATTCACTATCAATTTTATAAAAATCATAACGATCCAATTTTTTTTTATCTATACCGATATATTCATAATAAGTATTATGTTTTCCTGCACCTAAATCTGCAATATTACCTTTAACATTTATACTCTTTTTGAGATAAAGATTGTGTGTTGCTCTCATCAGTGATTTTTTAGAAGAAATCTGTTTATAAAAAAAAATCAAATCTGAAATTGTAAGTCTAATATTAAATAACTTTAATTTGTTTTTTTTCAATCTCGCCCCTCCCCCAAAGGATTTAATCAAAATATTTTTTATGGTTTAAAAAAGATAATTTTTTTTTTAAAAAAGATAAAATTTTTAATTTTTGAAATATCTTACTTTTATTATCACTATCTCTAAAATCTTTGTGATTAAATTGTCTGCCTTTATTTATAACAAGACCATTAGGTTTGCACCTTGCTCTATCAATATAAAATACAGCCATACTTTCAAAATTTTGTATTGAGTATACAAATTGGTTCAATGAAAAATTAAATTTTTTTAAATTTGGATATAGAGAATTTATATCATCGATAGTTTTTTTTATAAAATTAATAAATGAATACTTGCTAGGGTTTCCAAATCTTTTCAAATAACTCGAATGGACATCCTCAGTAATTAACATTCCACCATCCTTTATGTTTGGTATACAATTTACCGCTGTAATAATTTGTTGTGAATTAGTATGTCCACCGTCATCAATTATTAAATCGACCTTACCTGTCTGATCAAATAAATTATTCCAAAAAATTTTACTGGATTGAGAACCTATAAATATTTTAATATTTTCTTTCTCAAACTTCTTGCACTGAGGATTAAGATCTACTCCAAATATTTTGCTATTCAGTCCAAAGTATTCTTGCCAAATTTTTAAACTTCCACCGTCTTGAACACCTATTTCAATTATTTTAATATCTTTGCCTCTAAATCTACTTAATATTTCATCATAATTGGAAAAATATTTTTTATATTTTGACGATCTAAGTTCTGATTTATCAAATAATTTTTGAATTTCTGACATTTGCAAATCTAAATGTTTTACACGATTTTTTTAATATATATTTACCTATTTCAATGTTTAATATAATTAATACATTATTATTAAACATTTTTCATAAATATTTTTTTATTTTTGAATATAATTTTTTTGTTAAAAATTTTATTTTTATCTTTTCTATGAGAAATATGAATTATTGTTAAATTTCTTAATTTTTCTAAGTTTTTAAATATCTTTTTTTCATTATATAAATCAATCGAATTAGTTGACTCATCCATTATCAATAAATTTGGATCTTTAAATAATGCCCTAGCTATTCCTAATCTTTGTTTCTGTCCATTAGATAAATCTTTTCCAGAAAAAGAAACTTGGTGATCGTAACTATTTTTCTTTGAGGTTATAAAATTATGTATTTCCGCACGTTTACAACATTCAATTACCCTCTTTTTGCTTACTTTATTCAAATGATTATCTAAAGCTACGTTTTCATAAAAATTTCCTTCTACTATAAACGTATCTTGACTTAAGTAGGATATATTTTGATTCCAATTAATAAAATTTTTTTTATCAATGATTGTTTTATCAACTTTAAGACGACCCCTACTAGGTTTTAAAATACCCAAAATTATATCAATTAATGTTGATTTACCTATACCAGACTTTCCTTCAACTAAAATTTTAGAATTTTTTTTAATTTTCAAATTAATGTTTTTGAAAATTTCAAAATCCTTTGAATACTTGAAAAAAATATTTTTAAGTTCAATTTTATTTTTAAAATTTAGTTTTTTATATTTTTTTGATTTAAAATTAATATTTTTATTTGCTTTAATAAAATTTAATGCATCATTTGCTGAATAAATATGAGCTTTAGTTCTTGTGATGCTATAATAAATTTGTTGTATATTTGGTATTATTCTTTGAGTGCTAAATACAAGAGCAGTAAGTTTAGGGATTTGGTCAATGATACTTACAGATGAAAGAGATATTAGTGAGATACCTATTATGATAAAAGTAATTATAATAGTAACTATTATTAAACCGGGAAGAAAGGCGATCAAATTGTTAAAGATTGTTTTATCCATAATTAATTTATCATAATATCTAAATTTATTGACATACGCGTTTTGCAAATTATTTAAGATAATATTTTTAAGTAAATTAAAAGTATTGGTAACTGTATAAGTTTTTTTTGTTATATGTTGAGCAATATCTTTGCTATTTTGGTTTATTTTTCCCTTAAGAATATAGTTTATAATTAAGTAAAATGATCCAACTATAGATGTTACTATCAAAGTAATGTAAGGATCCATCACAATCATTAAACAAAAAATAGAAATAGATATAAATGTTGATGAAGTAAGTAACGTAAATGAGTTTACAACAATAGAAACATCGTGGTTTTTTTGTAGACTAGATAATATATAATTTAAATTATTTTTTTTATTTGCATAAAATTTGTATGTGGCTGAACTTTTGATCGTATTTAAGTTTAAAGTATGCGCTATTCCATATCCCAATTTTAAGCTTAAATAAATTATTAAAGCTTTTACTATAGCAGACAAAATAATTACAAAAATAAATATTGTTGCAATAAAAAATAAAAATTTCTTATTATTTAAATATTCTGAAACATCGTAATTGATATAACTAAAATATTTATTTAGATTTTCTGGATTTATTATTAGTTCTGCGAATAGAAGTGTTGAACTGACCGACAAAATTTCTGAAAAACTTCCTACAAAAGTTAAAAATATAAAAAAAAATAGAAGATATTTTTGTCTAATTGTAAAAAATTCTAACAATGAGAATATAAATGAAAAGATTTTTCTTTGAATTTTCATATAATCAATATATCAATTTTTAGTTATATATAATACGTTTAACCATGATAGCAAAAATAGGCAACATGAAGAAGATAATCACAAAATGTCATATATTCAGAAAAAAATAAATACTATAATTTTATTATCTTCTTTAGGCTTATTTTTTTTCTTATTATCCTCTGAGATAACTTATGGTTTGCCTTTTTTTTTAAATGGAGATGAAAACACATTTATCAAAAGCACACTCTATTTTTATGGTTTTTTTACGCATGTTGATCAAAAATTAATTGATCCAATTACAACACCTTTATTAAACTTTTTATTAAGTGGTTTTATAGGGGTAATTTACAAAATTTTTTTTACAGACCTTTTATTTAGTGAATATCAAAATTTTATATTTTTAAACCCTGATAAATTTGTCTTATTTTCGAGAATTTCAAGTTTATTAGTAAGTTCTGGATCAGTAATATTATCTTACTTAATTCTTAAAAAGTTGAAAATTAAATCAAGTATTTTTTTTCTTTTTTTACTCTCGATATCGCTGTCTCCAATTTTTATAGATGTGGCAATTGTGGGTGGAAAAAATGCTTATTTATTATTTTTTTATTTAATTCAAATATATTTTTTTTTAAAGTATTTAAATAATCCAGAAAAATTTACTTTTAAAATATATATTCTTTTTGCTGTCTTGGGAGCAATTGCTTGGGGTATTAATTTATGGGGGTCACTTCCGTCTGTATATTCAATTTTATTTTTACACTATCAAAAATATAAATTTAAAGAGATCAATAAAATAATTTTCTTTGGAATTTTATTTTGTCTTATTGGAGTTTTTCCAAATTATTTTTTATCATCAGGTCATAGCCCTTTTCAACATTTATTTGACTCATCAATGATTGACAATGACCACATAATGTATCCTGTTAAGAACAGATTTTACATTTTTTTTCACGAAATATATCAATCAATTTATTTAATTTTTGTAACTGAAAAATTTACTTCTTTAATCATAATTTTATTAATAATTTATCTTGTAAAAGATAAAAAAAATATTAAAGATTTCAATTATAAAATAAAAATAGTTTTAACTTTTATTTTTTTTATTTTTGAACCTGCTATTTTATTTGCTATAGCGGAATGGTCTTATCCTCAATTTCGTTATTTTGGACCTTCAGTAATTATTTTAAATTTTTTGTTCATTTATTTATCTTATATATTTTTTTCTAATCTTATTAATTATAAATATAAAATAGTTTTTATTAGTTTTTTTATGATTATTTTTTTTAATTCTATATATTCTAAAATTAATATTCATTATAAATTTAAGGAATCGATTGATAAAAAATTTATTCAATATCAAACTTTTGACAAATATTCTGACAAAAAAGTCATTTATTCTCTTTCAAATTTAGTGATGAGAGAAAATTTTGAAACACTCAACTTATACAGAAATCTTTTAGAACAAAAAATTCTCACGCCTGCTATCCATGCAGATGGAAAAAATTCACTTGAACAAATTGAAAAAAAAATTTCAATACTTCAAAAAAGTGAAGAAAGAAATATATTACCCAGCTCAAAAAATTTAATTTTCTTGGGACAAGAATTTGACATTAATAAAAAAAAAGATTTGGTAAATTTTCTCAAAAAGAATTTTAATACTATTGTACTAGAAAAAGATAATAATAATTTAAACAAAATTTTGACAGATGAAAAATTTGAAAAAAATGTTTTAAAGTCAATGGAAATTTATACTGCAAGAACCTTGTTGGAAAGAATACTAGATAATCCAAAGAATGATTATATTGTTGGTCCCGAAATTTATATTTATAATCTTAATTAAAAAAGTTAAATGCAAATAAAATTTTCTGTCGTCATTAATACTTTTGAAAGAGAAACACAAATTTTAGATCTTAAAAATTGCTTTAAATCTATATTTTCTCAAACTCATGAACCTGATGAGATCATATTGATCCATAGTGGAGATGAAAAATTAGAAAAAATACATCTTGGTAATTTGAGTGATAAAATAAGAGTTATAAATTGCCCCAAAAAGACAAATATTTCTGAAGCAAGAAATATAGGAGCAAAGTATTGTAAGATTAATTATTTAGCTTTTATAGATGATGATGATCTTTGGGGAAAAGACTATTTAAAAAAAAGTTATGAATTTATTAAAAAAAACAAATCTAAAACAATATTATCAACTGTATATGTAACTAATCATGAAAAGAAAGAAGTTCTTTTTAGAAGTCCAAGAAGTTCTAAAATTGAAGATTATTTCAATGTAAACATTGGTGCCATGGGATCCAATTTAATAATTGAAAAGTCAGAATTTGAGTTGGTAAAAGGTTTTGATACAAGTTTAACTGTATCTGAAGATAAGGGTATTATCATGGACCTTATATTGAAAAAAAGAAAAATTCATTTTCAAGATAATTATGTTTGGTACAACTTAAAAACTCCAAATAGTATCACGAAACAACCACAAAAGATGGTAGATGGTCTTTCAGCATTTTTAGAAAAATATAAAGATTTTATGAATTATAGAAATCGTTTTTTTATTACTAAGAAAATTTATTCTTATAAAAAAAAGGTTAATAAAATTTATTTCATTCATTTCATTTTTATGTTTTTTGTAAACAAATTTTTAAATTAAATTATTGAAAAAATATTTCAAAATATCTTTGTACTTATTATTTTTAAATTCACTTTTTTTTATATATTTAAGATCATTGTTAACTTTCCATAATAAATACATAATCAAATAATCTTTATTAATAATTTTGTAAAATTTTTTTTGATGATTTTTAAAAAAAGAAAACCAATTATCTTTATAATATTTTGATGAAAAAATTTTATAATTAATCAAATCAAAATAATAAGTTGCATATTCTGAATAAAAATTAAGATCTATTAAATAATATTTGTTCTTATAAATTACTACATTTTTATAATATAAATCACCATGGACAGGTGTAACTAAAATTTCTTTAGATTGTAGATAATCTTTATACCTATGATAGTTTTCATTATTGTGTTCTTTGATAAATAATTCTAAATTTGTCAGATTTAATATTTCTGAAGCCTTTTTTTTTAAATTAAAAACTTTATAAAAATCCACATATTGTTTTATGAATTTTTTGTCAAACTGTGAAATTTGAGTACCGCGTGGAATAAAAAAACCGAAAAAAAATGGATAAATTTTAAAAATCCCAAAATTTTTAGAATTAAAATATGCATTGTTAATCAATTTTCTATATACCTTTATTTCTGTTCGGACACTTCTAAAAGCATGAGTTGATAATGGAATTTTTAAAAAAAAATAAAAAAAATTTATAATTAAAATCTTAGTACTTAAGTTAAATTTTATTAACATTAAAAAAATTCTTAATCTTATCTTTTATTCTTCTAGTATAACTAAACTGAATAACTTTATTAGAATTTTTATTATAATCTGTTTTAACAATATCTATTTCTTGTTTAGTAATTTCATGTTCAAGTTTCCAGTCTCTATATGTTGAGTGGTGACTAAATCCAGTTAAATATTTGAAGTAATTCTCTTCTTCATTAATATATTTGTGAAGTTTTTGTAATTGTTCTGTATAAGAATTTTCTAGGTAATTGTGTTGTATTTGAATTTTTAGAATTCTTCTTCTTTTATTGCCTAAATTTGGAGCGGCTCTATGATAAAATGTATTACCCCATAAAAAACATTTGCCTCTATTCCCCAATAAACTGAACGCTTTTGTATTATGATTAATATCTTTCTTATAAATTTTATTTGTAATTTCAAATGGTCCGTCATTTTGACCTACATCAGTCAAATATACAAAAAAAGTCATCCAAATCGGTTTTCTTAGATCTAAATATTGTAAATTTTCTCCAGTGTCAGTATGCCATCCCCCAATTTCATTATGATTTACATGAGAAATTTTTGAGTTTGAAGGAATTTCAATAGATCCTGCATAAAATATTATTGGGTCCTTAATTAACTCGTTGGTAATAAATTTTACTTTATCGTTAAAAAATTCTTTTAATATGTCGTGACCGTCTTTACCTATACTTGTCAGATCAAGACGCACTTTTTCATCCTTACCGGAGAAATATGGATCTAAGATTTTGTTCCATTTCTTAATTTGCCCATCTTCAAAAATATTATTAAACTCAATAAATCCATTATTTTCATATAATTTTACTAATTCAGATGCCATAAACAATGATCTATAGTAAATAAAATAAATTACAAGATAAATTAATAACTAACTACTAAAATTAATCTATAATGAATAATAATGAATAAAAAAAAATTACTTTTTATTTTGAAAAAAAAAAGAATTCCTTTTGTAAACCTTACAGTAGACTTTAAAAATAAAAAAAAAGATTTAGATATTTTTATAAAAAACGATTCTAAATTGAGATTCGAAAAGTTTATTTATGGAAAAAACTTCTCTAGAAGAAAGTTACCAGTATTCCAAGACAATAATAGATTTTTTTATTACAACGAAACTTTTAAAAATAAGTTTATAATTGACGTTTCTTATAAAATTTCATTTAAAAAAAATACTATTATAAGATATGTTTTTAAAATTGATAAATTTAAAGATATTGAAAAGAACTCTAAAATAATCTTTTTTATTTATCATATCGGTAAAATTTTATGGGAGAAAAAAAATTCAATAAATCAAATTAATAAATTTATATTTAAACCTCATTTCAGAAATATTCGGAATCAAATTAATATAATGAAAAAATTTGAGGATAAATTGTCTGTCGAAGAATTCTTAAAAAGTTATTTTCACATAAAATTCAAAATAAGTAAAAACTCCTTACTTGATTTTAATTCAAACTTAATTCTTTTTATTGGATCTGATGGCACGGGTAAAAGCTCTATCATTAATAATTTAAATAAGGAACTGATTTCAAAAACATTTATTACATCTTTTGGTACTGCTCCAAAATATTGGTTTTCAACTTTTTTATCAAAATCTAGTTTAAAATTTAAATATATTAACTTTATTTATTTGTCATTATTATTTTTGGATTTTTTTATGAGGAAATTGAAAATATTTTTCATGGCAAAAAATCATTTTGTATTAATCGATAGATACCCTGGATTTATATACGGCCAAAAAAAAATTTTTCATAAATTAATAAAACTTATTTTACCTAGGCCAAAATTAATTGTTTTATTGACTGCTTCAAAAAGAATAAGATTAAAAAGGAAACCAAATGAATTTAAAAAAAATGATTTTAAAAAATGGGAAGATATGATCAATTATTACAAACTTCCTACTTATAGATTAAATACGTCATCATCTTCAATTAAAACCAATACATCAAAAATAATCAAATATATCTTTAAGTATAAAAATTTTTATAAAAGTATTTTGGATGATTAGTTTTTAAGTTATCAATTTTTCAACTTCATCAAAAAAGATTTTATAAATTTTTTTTAAATCACCTTTTTTATTTGCTTCCCAAATTAATCTATAATGAGGATCAAAGCCAATTTTCAGCCCA
>MDTG01435925.1_pt1 | contig 14720 bp, 14 predicted proteins | sample 811421 | NCBI WGS metagenome assembly MDTG01 (sample SAMN05326645, study PRJNA326480) | marine metagenome | isolation source: seawater | place: Pacific Ocean: South East | collected 2011
TAGTTGGTTGTCTATTGATTTTCTTTGGGATCTATCTAGCAATGTAAGATTAAAGATTATCCAAATCATCCGCAGCTGCTTCACGGGTTAGCCAGTAGATCTGGAAATAAGTGCCAGCAGCGGTTGCAATAAACAAAATGGATCGATTCGTAGATGATGCAACATCAACAAGAAGCGGACTAGTTGAGCCTCCAACGAGAACTGATAAGCCCATCATGACTCCAATAGCTCCTGCTCCAGATGATGCGAGATATGAGATAATATTGGACTGGCTTCGTAACAATCGAGCTCCTAGTAAGAACCCAACATCTGCAATGATGGCTTTTATTATCATAGATGTTGAGTAATATGGTTCAATTATGGTAAGAGCCACTAGAGTAACCAACAATCCCACTAAACCCCCAACCAACATGTGAATCCTCTTTACAAAGCGGAAGACTATCGCTCCGGCAATCAGTCCGATAACAATAGAAATACCAAGCACTTCATCACCACCCACAGGAGCAGATTCCATCGTTGACACAATACCAAAAATTGTGAGACCAACAACTCCTCCAATACTCAAACCTACAATCCATGCAAGCATACGATGACCGAATAAACAGCAAACTAATCCAGCAAGAACCAAGAAAACAGATGCCTCAAACGAGTAGGTTTCCGCTGCTGAATTCAACCCGGACATGTCTACCATGAGTACCCTGAGTCAAGTGAAGGTCATATCCTCTTCGTTCCGAAAGATACCATATGTACCCAAATTCGCGTTGATTAAGTTCTCCACTATTCTCTTTTCTCTCTAACGATATGCCGAAAAATTAAGAAAAAAAAACAAATAATCTTGAGATTTTTATAAAGTAGTGATAAAGATAGAATATTGTTTGTTATTAATAGTTATTTTAGTTATAAAATTGATTGAATTTTATTTTCCCAATTTTTCATAGACAGCCGGTGGACTCTTGAGAGATTAAAGAGTCGCTAGTTCATGACAAGTGGCTCAGGCAGTATGCCTGATGAATCGGCAATTCGAGCATCAGGTGGAAAGATGCCGTTACGAATCATTACCGCTGCTGCTATTTTTGATGGACACGATGCGGCAATTGGGATTTTTCGACGAATTTTCCAATCTCGCGGATGCGAAGTAATACACCTTGGCCACGACAGAGGCGCTGATGAAGTCGCACAAGCAGCAATTCAAGAAGACGCGCACGCAATTGCAATCACATCATACCAAGGAGGTGCAGTCGAGATGTTTACTCACACAAAACAAATTCTTGATGCAAGTGGTTTTGAACATGTTTTCCTTTGCGGAGGTGGAGGAGGCACGATTCTTCCCGGAGAAATAAGAGATCTCCGTGACTCCGGGACTGCCAGAATATATTCGCCCGACGATGGAAGAAACATGGGATTAGTTGGAATGGTAGAAAATGCAATGAAAACAGCGGCAGAAACAGATTTATTGGATTCAGCAAGGTTTGCGGATCTTTCTAGCCCGGTTGATGCGTCGAATCATAGCGCTGTTGCCAAACTACTCACATTGGCTGAAAATGGAGAGATTCAAGAATTTCATTCAAAACTCGAACAATGTCGAAGTCGAAATAAGGATGAAGAATGTCCAGTAATTGGCTTAACTGGAACAGGAGGAGCGGGGAAATCCAGCCTCACTGATGAATTAATGTTGAGAATTCAAAGAGATAATCCTGGATTGAAGGTTGCGCTTTTAGCCACTGACCCAACAAGAAAGAAGACTGGTGGAGCACTATTGGGAGATAGGATTCGAATGAATTCGTTATCAAATCAAAACCTATTCATGAGATCATTTGCAAGCAGAGACAGCGGTAAAGAATTAGCCAATTGTATTGGAAGAGCAATCGAAGTTTGTAGAGCAGTAGGATTCGACCTCGTCTTATGTGAAACAAGTGGTATCGGTCAAGGAAATGATGCGATAACTGAAGTTTCAGATATTTCGATGTATGTTACAACAAGAGAATATGGGGCACCATCTCAGTTAGAAAAATTAGCCGCTCTAGATTTTGCAGATCTAGTTGTACTAAACAAATTCGATCGACCGGGAGCAGAAGATGCATTGGCTGAAATCCGAAAACAAGTAAAACGAAATCGAGAAGACTGGGAGGCAAGCGACCAAAGTCTCCCTGTAGTGCCAACAATTGCATCTCAATTTGCAGATGCCGGAGTGGATCAACTGTGGTACCGTTTAGTTGAATTACTTAATGAAAAAATGGAAGAAAATTTTCTAGCCTCTGAACCGAATTTAGATGATGACGGCCTACCAAAGAGAAACGCCCCTATACCGCCAGAACGTCAAGGATATTTAGCCGAAGTTTCATCAACAATCAGAAATTACCACTCTACGGCCAAAAGGATTGCTGAAAAAGTTCGTCTTGTTCAACAACTTTCCACCTCATCAGAAAGAATGTTAGAAATAGGAAAAGAAAGTGCTGCTAATGACCTATTGGAAGAACTTGAATCGGTTAAGAACGAGATACCTAGACATGTCTGGGATTCTTTGGATGAATTTGACGAATATGCGAAGGCATACCGATCTGGGCAAGCATCCTACACCGTTAGAGGGAAACAAATTCCAGTTGATACCACTTCAACCACCCTTTCAGGCATTGAAATGCCAAAGGTCGCCCTACCCGAAACGAATGACAGAGGAGACCTGTACGAATGGATTGCGAAAGAAAACCGACCTGGTTCTTTCCCCTTTACTGGAGGAGTGTTTCCATTCAAAAGAAAGGATGAGTTGCCAGTGCGAATGTTTGCCGGGGAAGGAAGTTCAGAACGTACAAACAAACGATTTCATTTCCTATGCACAGACCAACCATTTAATCGCCTTTCAACTGCATTCGATTCACCATCTCTTTACGGACGTGATCCGGACGAAAGATTGGATATTTTTGGGAAAGTATGCGAATCAGGAGTTAGCATCAGCACAGTAGATGAGATGGATCGACTTTTCGAAGGATTTGACCTTTGTGACCCAAATACCAGTGTCTCAATGACAATTAATGGGAACTATTGGTGGCACCTAGCTGCGTTCTTCACAGTCGCCATTCGCCAACAAATCAGGAAATTTGAACAAAATAATGGAAGAGAACCCGACGTAAAGGAAAAGGCTGAGATTCGTGCTAAGACACTTTCCACAGTAAGAGGAACAGTTCAAGCAGACCAACTGAAAGAATCGATGGGACAGAATACTCTGGTCTTGAACCTCGATACTGCTCTAAAATTAATGGGGGACGTTGCAGAATTTTATGTTGATAATGAGGTTAGAAATCATTACTTTGTCTCAATATCTGGTTACCATATTGCAGAAGCAGGAGCAAATCCCATTACTCAGGCAGCATTAACCCTTTCAAACGGTTTGACTTATGTTGAATTATTCAGAGCAAGGGGGCTTGATCCAAACAAGTTCCTACGAAACTTCTCATGGTTCTTTTCAAACGGTATGGACCCCGAATATAGTGTAATTGGAAGGGTCTGTCGAAGAATTTGGGCTATCAGCATGAAGAAGATGTACGGAGTGGACGACAGAGGTCAGAAATTGAAATACCACATCCAATCATCAGGTAGGTCACTCCACGCTCAAGAATATACTTGGAATGACTATCGGACGACTATGCAAGCCCTGTATGCACTAGCTGACAATGCTAACTCTTTGCATACAAATAGTAGAGATGAAGCCTTCGGAACCCCAACTGAAGAAACAGTTAGAGATGCTGTAGCAATTCAACTAATTCTCAGCAGAGAGTATGGATGGTTACAAAACGAAAATCCGCTCCAAGGATCATTCATCGCAGGATGGCTTACTGACCATGTTGAGGAAGAAATTCTCAGAGTCTTTGAAGAAATGCATCGAAGGGGAGGAGTCCTTGGTTCGTTGGAAGTGAATTATCAACGAAATAGGATCCAAGATGAATCAATGTTGTATGAGCACAAAAAACACGATGGTTCCCTGCCAATAATTGGAGTAAACACATTCACAGACCCCGAAGCAGAAGCACTTACTGCTGACAATGCAGATGCATTCGATATGGATGTGACACGATCAGATGAAACTGAGAAGAAAATGGTAATTGAAAGGAATAAATCCTTCCAAATAGAACATTCAGAAGCGGCTAAACAGGGAATTGATAAACTGAAAGAGGCGGCACGCAATGGAGAAAATCTATTCTCTGTAATGATGGAAATTGTTGAACATTGCACAGTAGGACAAGTTACCAAAGCATTATTCGAAACGGGTGGCAAATTCCGTCGGAATATGTAACTAAATTTCTTCCTCTTCACTCGACATTGTGAATTGATAAGCATAGACTGCGGTCGCTGCACCTATCAATTGAGGTACGAGGTGCATCCAACAATCAGCCACGGTCAATTTCCCCGATACCATCAACATGGAAGTAACGGCTGGATTGAATGAACCCCCTGAGATATTTCCAACAGTAATGGCCCCTGCCAAAACAGTAAACGCAATTGAAGCGCCATAGAAGGGATTACCATCTTGTTCAGTGGCAACATGAAGAATTACGAACATCAATGCGAAAGTAAACATGAATTCAGCAGCAAGAACAGAATTAGTAATTTCACCGAATTCCAAAGCAGATATTGTAAAATCAGCAGCAAAAAGATTCACGCCAATTAACCCTGCAACAATACCCGCCGCTAATTGAGCCATCAAATAAAATGGAAGTTCGTCTTTGGAACAAGCACCTCTGAGAAATAATCCCACAGACACGGCTGGATTGAAATGTGCTCCAGAGATATGACCTAAAGCATATATCATTACCATTAGAGTTGCAGCAATTCCAAAGGGAGCAAGGTCCCCCCCTAATCCTCGAACTGAGGCGACGAAAATAGTCATAGTCAGAAAAAAGGTTCCAATAAACTCTGAAGCCATCTTTGCATTCAACGTTGGGTTTGCCATGTTAACACCTCGTGAAATTGTAGACTTAACTATTGATGTTCTAAAACGGATGAATTGATGATTTCTCATCGTTGGCATTGAGGGCAAAAAAATGTGGAACGATTAGATTGTACAATTCGTTTTACAACTCCTGAACATTCTGATTTGAGGCATGCTTGGCCTTCTCGACCATAGACTCTGAAATTTACTGGAAACCATCCTACGTCGTCTTCTCCCGAAACACCACGAAAATCCTGAAGTGTTGAGCCCCCAGCATCTATTGCTTCTAGAAGTACTTCCTTGATTTCGTTAGTAATTAATCCCAATCGATTTGTTGGCCCCCCATTTTTCTTCACAAGAGTAGAGGCAAGGCGCTGAGGAGATACGCCTGATCTATTGAGTACTTCGTTAACGTAAATATTACCTAATCCAACCACAATACTTTGATCCAATAATGCATTCTTTATTGGGGATTTTCGGTTTCTTAGATTCTTTGCCAATACTGTAGCATCGAAATTGTGACTTAGGGGCTCTGGCCCTAGTACGCTCAAAAAACGATCTTCTTTTTCTGAAACCCCTGATTCTATAAGATGAATATATCCAAATCTTCGAGCATCAGTGTATGTAGCCCGTAATCCATCTTTGAAATCAATCACAAAATGATCATGGGGGCCATCTCCTGTTCCGATAACTGCACCATGCGCAAAGGTACCTGGTGTGAATGAAATACTCCTTCCTGTCAATGTCCAACGTCCACTCATCCCCAAGGAATTTAGCAAAATCGAATCATCGTCCATCCTAAACAAGAGATATTTTCCTCTACGATCAACTCTTTGAATCACGCTGCCGATTAAGTGTTGACCTAGACCTTCTGGAAAAGGGAACCTCAAATCAGGACGTCTAATCTCTACCTTCTTGATTTCATTCCCATCGATGTGCGCAGATAAGCCACGACGAACTGTTTCTACCTCTGGAAGTTCGGGCATAACAATCACTCTAAATGCGGCTGCTGAAGCACATACATGATGTGTTGATCTTCAAATCCTTTCAAATCAATTCGTTCAACTAGTTTCATTTTTGATGCACTTATTTTTGATTCAGCATCTACAAATCTTGCCGCATCCCCGCCATCATTCCATCGTTCAGAAGCGGCTTTCAACGATAACAAGGCAATTCCGTTAGAGGCCAAAAACCGATCACACACCTTTAGCATTAGTTCAACTTGCCCCGCTTGGGAAACATCTTGGAGTATCCATGGAACTCGATTAGGTAAAAATACAGAATAATCATCTAATCTCCTCGCATCGGCCAGAACTGGAAGAAGACCAGGCCTATTTTCTGCGAGTGAGATGAGGTCACGTATACAGCGTGCAGACAAATCAACCGCTACGATTGAACCTCCATGATGATTACCAGAACCACATAAATGGTCATGAAGATGAGAAATAGTGGTACCATGTCCGGCTCCAATGTATAGAACACTAGAGCCTGGTTTCGGAATTAGAATCTCAGCGTTGCCAGAGGTTCGGATAATCGCTGCACCTAATTTAGAAGATCTAGGGTTCCATGACCTCCATTCTATCTTTCCATCTCTACGAATTCGTTCATCTCTAAGTTGCTTACCTTTGACAGCATTTCTACTCCAAAGTCCACGTCCAAGACGCATAATCCCCCATCCGATGGAATGTGAGTGAGCCCTGTTAGCCATCTAATCACCGCCCTTTCTTCGATGGAGGTTTTGGGTGGCGTGTTCGAATTGAATTAACAGATTTTTCAACGTCTGAAACATTTTTCTGCGTCCAAGACTTTCCTCCATGTTCATCGATTCTTACAGCTATCGATGCCTTGCCAGCTAACATTCTAGCAATCTTACCTCTAACCCAACGGGGGGATCTTGAAATCCAAGGATGTTGGAATATCATACCATGCTTTGGAGGTGGTGAACCTGTTCTTAAGTGTGAAAAGAAAGCTTTCTCCGCCCCCAATACCTGAACTGTACTACTGGGGAGACGAGCAAGTCGAGAGCGACCATGAGCTGCCACACACAATCTGGCAGCAAGCAATGGACCCAGAAGAATGGAAAGCGAGGGAAGATAACCCTCAACATGCTTTCTAATTGCTGTTTCTGTTTCGTTGATTCGAATAGAAATTTCAACGGCAGTAACTGCTGTTCCCTGAATAGCTGACCATTCTTCTTCGGACGGAGCATGTAAAGGATTTTCAAGAGCGAAAGTGGCAACTAATGAATTGAAATTCTCTGCAGAAGCAACTACTTTTGGAATAGAGCGCCTTTCAGAATCAAGATTTAGGTCAATCAGAAACAACCCTGCCCATTCAACGACTCTCGATTCCATTGTAGTCCATGCACTCCTTAATTCATCAACCGAATGAACAAGATGCTCCAACCTCCTATCGCCATCTCCTGCAGCCTGAGCGATTCCCCTTCGTGCTAAAATCAGGGCAGCTTGTTCCATTAAGGCTGCATCCTCTTTTTCAAAGTCAGGCCATCCTTTTGGTGCATCTTTTATTGTTACTGATTCAGGGAATCGCTCCGATAGTTCTCGTGCCTCTGTAGTCATTCTATCTTCTCTCATCTTCTCGATTCGGTCGGCGACAGCACCTGGAGATCTAATACCGTCCCAAATAGCCTCATCAACAACTGAACCGGAATCATCCATAAGACGAGCCAAACGCCAATCCCAATACAGTTCCATGAATGTCCCCAGAAGGGTACCTAAAATGAACTCCACGGAATAAACTAGGATTAGAGAGGCTTTTGACTACAATCTTGTAGTGGGGGTATGGATGGACGAGCACTCTTCTTGGTTGGCATAGGGGGGGCATTAGGTGCTATTGCTAGATATCTCTCTACTACTTTGATACCAATAGATTCGCATTGGTCCACTCTCGCGATTAATCTCAGTGGATCCTTACTCCTAGGGATAATTGCTGGTGGATTTCACGGCGCAGGAGTAGTATCTGATGAATTACTACTTTTTCTGGGTACAGGAATTCTTGGCGCATTCACCACAATGAGTACATTCAGTGTTGACATGATGAAAATGCTTGATGAATCTCAGTGGTCTACAGCGATGTTGTATCTAGGCTCCACGGCACTAATTGGCCCAATATTGGCACTAATTGGATGGAAATGCACATCCATTTTTTTATCAACATAATATGTAAAAATGTAAAAAACAAACGTGAACTTCTTATGGACCCTATGGTTCCTGAGAATATTCCGTGATTATCGGTCTATGATGTGATTCAGATGTTCTGTCCCGAATGTGGTTCCCTTTCCTTCCCTGATCCTTCGGGGAATATCAAATGCCCAAACCATTCCTGTGGCTACGAAGGTAGCATCAAAGGAACCTCTGGGAAAGGGGGTGTTTTGAAAGATGAATCAGGTAATGAAATTGATTTAGTGAATGCAAGTTCGAAATCGAGTGCTACTGATCTAAAACATCTCAATGAAACCATCGCTGAAACAGGGGGACAAGGAGTACTCCAAGAGGGTGCGATGATGTGCCCTAAGTGCGATTGTCAACGGATTTATGTTGTTGTTATGCAGACACGAAGTTCTGATGAGCCAGAAACAAAGATTGGAACATGCGATGAATGTGGCCATAAATTCAGAGAATATGCATAATCGAGGGAAAAATTTCCAGTTTTGTCCAAGAACCCTTTTGGGCTTCGTTTAAGCACCCTCAGTTCTGTAGGGGGTTTGATAGACATGCTACAGTTCACTGCTAGGCCAGAAACTATGAGGACAATTGTGGATGTTCTTAGTGTCATTGTTGACGAAGCTAGGATGCGATTTTCAAGCGATGGCTTAGACATTAATGTTGTAGATGCAAGTCATGTCGCTCTCATTAAAATGCATGTTGACGCTGCGGCATTTGAAACATGGGATGTTGAAGAAACAATCATTGCAATTGAATTATCAAAACTCAGAGACTTGCTAAAGTTAGCTGGACCTGATGATCTCGTTGATGTTAGTTACGATGTATCTGTCGGTCAATTTGATATTAAGGTTGGAGAAGTTGATCGCTCTATTCGACCAATCGATCACACCTTGATGAAAGACCCAAAGGTTCCCGAATTAGAATTGAAAAGTAAAGTAAAAATAGCATCCACCAAACTGCATAAGGCTCTACAGGCAGCGCGTTTAGTTGGGGAGTTAGTAACTCTTTCACTGGACCCTCATCAATTCAATTTACATGTTCAAGGGGACCAAGACTCTGTGTCTGTTTCACATGAAGCAGGGCAACTTGAAGACCTAGTGGCTGACAAACCTGTAAAATCCACATATTCAACAAATTACCTTCAACCAATTGTGAAAGTGATTGATGGAGCTGTAGGGTCAGTAGAAGTTTGTTTTGATGACAAGTATCCCTTAAATCTGAACTTTGAGATTGCTGATGGAGCGGGGAATGTTACATATTTCTTAGCTCCAAGAATTGATGATACAATTTGATGGATACATCCGTCGAAATCTTGAGGGAGACCATCCTCCGAGGGGCATGGATGATGGCAAAGTATGCGTCATTATACCCAGTATTAACAACTCAGTTGAACTAAATTTTGCACTTCAGGGCTTGTCAAATCAAGATTTTCAAGGAGAACTGGAAATCGTTGTCGTAGGTCCTAGTAACGATCAAGGAAAAGAGGTTGCTCATTCACACGGAGCTAGATTTATTGATGATGGTGGAGTAAAAACAAGAGCTGATGCTTGTAACGTTGCAATTGAAAAAACTCAATCTGAATTTGTATTTTTCACAGATGATGATGTCATTGTACCAAATAATTGGGTATCTAGCCTAATTCGATGGTTTGACCGAGAGGAGGTTTCAGGAGTTGGGGGTCCAAATTTCGCACCTCCCAAGACCTCAACATTTTGGCAAAAAGTAATTGATGTTACATTCTGTAGCAAATGGGTCACAGCTGGTACTAATTATGGTAACCGTGCAGAAGGTGAATTGGAGGAAGTCGACCAATTACCTGGAGTTAATGCTGCATATCGACGTTCTGTATTAGAATCAGTTGGAGGATTCGACAAGGGCGCAATTGGATGTGAAGATGCTATGCTAGATTTTAGGATAAAGAAAGCAGGTCATCGACTTTGGCAGGATGGTACAGCAATAATGTGGCACAGGAGAAGGGGGCCTTCGAGAGTTAGGAAACAGATTGGAAATTATGGATTAGTCAGGATTTTAGCTAGCAGTATCCATCCTGAAATGAAATCTTGGTCACATTCTGCTGTTGGCTTGTTTCCGTTGGTTTCCATAATCGGAATTCTTTCGTTAATTTATGGAGCGATTGGCGGGGGGGCGGAAATTTCTCTTTGGTTTACGTTTGAAGGAATTTGGAATACTCCCCGAATTCTTTTTCATGGTTCATTGGGACTCGTCGGTACATACGTAACAATATGTTGGGCAGGGGCATTGTTTGGCACCTCACCGTCTAGATCCTTATTCACAATATTGGCTGCTCCCCTAATGACGTTCACTCTTCATTGGTCATACGGATTAGGGGTGATGAAGGGATGGAAGCGTATTCGTTCAGGAAATCTAGGACTCCAAATTGATGACAGAAAAAGGTCGTGATTAACGTAATCCATGATTCGCAAAAAACAATGGAAGAATGGTAAAAAGACCACAAAACAACATACCGCATATTGAACCAAGAACAGTGCTCACTTGGGAAATCATTTGAACATCAATGCCTTCTACGATTTCAGTAGAACCTTGAGGAAATTCCACGGACATGTTGATTCCGATATTTACGATATTTTGCAGTAAGATAGATCCTAATGTAAACCAAATACCATTCTTCTGATATGTTTGAATTAGATAACCTGAGTACAAAAATATACTACCACAAACCATCCCCAGTAATCCAGTTGAAGCATAATACCATGAGGGCAATAATGACGCTTCAACCTCTGCTCCGAGACTCCCAGATAGCCAATTATTCAGACCTATTGTACCAAATGAAAACAAGCCACCGAGAATAGTCAGCCCTCCAATGCACATCACACTGATTCCAATTACTTTCGTAATCGTATGAGGTTGTTCGTCCAGAGGTACAATCATGGGAGGCGCAGATGTACTACCAATCAACACTGTAGCATTGGGATCGAGTGGCATTACCATATCGAGATCTAACAGACGAAGGAAAATAGTTATTCTTTCTGTGTTTTCCTAAATTTTGGAAAACGAGGTCGCCAGAAAATAGCGCTAAAGGCTCCGATAAATAACCCACCAAGAATTAAACCGGGCCACCCTTCTCGGATATATCCGTCACTTGCATTGAAAAATGCCCAAATAAATGATGGTATAATTCCCAAAATTGTTGCAATTGTCAGTTCTTCAATAAATCTCCTAAATGGGTCTGGCCCCAATGGCAGTGGGTCTCCATCCCCTATCCATTTGTTGCTATCTTTTCCTTCGTAACGGACTAAACGAAACACAACATCGTTATTCTCTGTGAACATCAACCCTGATTTAGGGATTCCATTTTTTTGTAAACTCCAGTCCCGAATCGATCGAAAGCCTGTCGGACCTTTAGGTCGCCCATCGGTAGGTTGCCCCCAATACCCCCTGTCGGGAACTCGGTCGAATAAAATCTCAATTCCTTGACTAGACATTATTTGATTATTCTTGAAAGCTAACTCCCATTCTCCTTCAGTTGGAAATCTCAAAGATGCTTCAAGTAATCGATTTTCAATTGAACCCTCCCCCGGTATCATCTTCTCAATCTCATTGAAAGTAAAGGGTTGAGGTGTAATTTCAAAACTTGGAATTGAACACTCATGTTGAGGACCCAAGTCGCCGAACAGAACGCCTCGTCTACTCCCCCCTAGTGTCACAGTACCTCCTTTATTTGATTCCCAATCAATATCGGCAAGGTCCATTTCTTTCACCTAAGTTTCGCCAGTTTGTATTTTCCACTGAGATGCATAAACCCCGTCTGAAGTGATTAAAGATTCATGAGTTCCCCTTTCCACAATTACTCCATCTACCATTGAAATTATTTCATCAGCATTGCGAATAGTTGCCAGACGATGAGCGACTGCAATTGTTAGCCGATTACCTCCATTCCCATTGAATAATGATTCTTGAATCCTCTTTTCGGTCTCGGCGTCTAAAGCTGCAGACGCTTCATCCAGAATCAATACATCAGGACTCATTAGAAGAGCCCTTGCAAGACTAATTCTGGCTCTTTGTCCACCAGAAAGACGGACACCGCGATCTCCGACCATTGAATCCATTCCGTCTTCAAGCTCAGAAACAAATTCCCAAGCACCTGCAGTCTTCAGAGAAGAAACAACATCATCATCTGATGCGTCCCTAGCATAAGCCACATTTTCTCTTATTGTTCCGAAAAATAGAAACGGGTCTTGGCTGACAAACCCAAATCTTGAACGTACCGATTTGATTGTAAATTGTGAGATTTCTTTTCCGTTGATCTTCACTCCGCCAGATTGAGGCTGGTAAAATTTTTCAACGAGTTTGAGTATGGTTGACTTTCCAGCCCCGGTGTGACCCATAATTCCCAAGAAACCTCCTGAATTCACATTGAATGATACATTGTTCAAAACATTGACCGAAGTACCGGGGTATGCAAAAGTAACCCCGTCAAATGATATTGAAGTGATTGGTTCTTCTAAATCCACAGCCTCTTTGGAATCGGTAATAGCAGGGTTAAGATCTATCAACGCAAATACCCTACGAGAGGCAGCTTCACCTCTCTGAAGTTGATTCATCAGTAGACCAAGAATGAAAAGGGGCATGGTCATTCTAGTCGATATTAGTAGAAAGGTAACAAACTGGCCAACCGAAATTTCTCCAGAATTCATTATCCACCCCCCTGCTGAAACCAACATACCAAATGACAATCCTGCAACAACATAGATTCCTGGAATGAATCTATTTCTGATGTAAGCAGCTTGGATTGCTTGATCTCTGTAGTCTCCGCTTTGGCCTTCAATTCGTTGCCTTTCAAATGATGTGGCATTGTATGCTTTGACAACTGTTATGCCTGAAAGTACATTTTCTAAGATTGCAACTATTCCGCCGGTACTTTCACGTTGTTTCCTATATTTGCGTTGAACTCTGGTGGAAAACCACACCACCATTGGAATGATAAGAACCAAGGGTCCAAATAAAATCATACAAAGTGTAGGTGACATCCAGAATAAAATAACGAATGCAGTGACAAATGTCGTGAAGATTCGTATGATGCTAGTACTCGAATCAGAAATAACATCTTCCAATTGAGCAACATCTGCAGACAGTACAGACATCAAATTTCCAGTTTGACGGGTCTCAAAATAAGATGCTTCCATTTCCATCAACGACATAGTTGCATCCATACGAATATCGTGTTGAGCCTTGTATGCAACTGATTGCCAGAATTGGTTGCTCAAGCCTTGGAAAATCGCAAGAGCAGTAAATGAAATCAGAATAAGTAGGCCAAATCCAAACTCTACAGAACCAATAGGACCGATGCTCGGTAGAATATCTGAGGATACTATCCGTTCTACAGTAGAATCTGTAAATTGTGAGTTGTTTGGATTATAATAGTCAGCAGCCATCCCAATGGCAATGAATGGAATCAAATCAAAAGCACGAGCTCCAATATTCGCAAGCAAACCGCCTAGAGCACGTTGCCAGTATGCAAATATGTAAGGAATTATTCTGTAAATCTTCCTGCCGATAATCTGGCCATCGTCACCTAAGTCAGATGAATCAAGTGCAATCCCATCTTCTGACATGATATCACCAGTTTTGAGCGGTAGTCGAAAGCATTTGAACAAGTACTACGACTATTCCTCCTCGAAAAACGAAGTCTCTTCAATCATTTGTCCAATAAATCGCAATCTAGCTTGTGCATTTCGGATAGAAGTCTCGATTGAATCTGCAATTACATCTACTTTATCTGTGCTCAAAACCGCAACTTGTAGATCTAGATCCTGAAGTACTGATGCAGCAGCACTGAATAAGGAATCAGGAGTTGGATTCCCAAAAGTAGAAGATAACTGTTCAAGTATGTCCAATTGTTCTAATTCGATTCCACCAAATGTTGACCCAACTTCAACAATATGCTGAGACCACTCCACTAACAGCCGATTCCAACGTTCTCCATCAATCTGACCAGTAGGTGGATCAATAGGCCTAACAATTCCTCGGAGGTACAATTTACCATTTGGAATCTCATCAATAAATTCCTCAATTAATTCATCAACTGCAGGAAATGCATCTCCAAATTCCTGCGCATCCAAGGCAGGTTCCAAAACTTCGATTAGTTCAAATCGAGTTATTCCTATGGCTGTTAAGTGAAGATTTGAACCGATTTCGTGGAGGTCTGAAATCTCCGCTATGCAACCATACGATGAAGGTGCAAGCCACCCTCTAATCCTACCACCGTCTGGATTTTCTGGTAGAATTCCGAACATCCCATCACCCAAAACACAATCATCTAACATCTGTTTGTATCTGGGTTCAAAGATTCTCAATGGCATTTGTTCTCCCGGCATTAGTGCGCCCAAAGGAAATAATGGAATCAAAATACAATCCTCTGGAATCACCGGAATATTGGGTGCTTTGACCTGTTTCATATTATCAGGGTGTTGAATAGACACAAGAAGATTCGTCTTTTACCACGTAATAACCAACCGAATCGAATAAGACCAAGGAACGGTTCGGTAGGACTACGCGCCTGTAGTGAAGGGGTTATCACAAGAGGTTTCCAACCTCTTGTCCCGGGTTCAAATCCCGGCGGGCGCATTTTCTAA
>MDTG01397715.1_pt1 | contig 14719 bp, 11 predicted proteins | sample 811421 | NCBI WGS metagenome assembly MDTG01 (sample SAMN05326645, study PRJNA326480) | marine metagenome | isolation source: seawater | place: Pacific Ocean: South East | collected 2011
CTCACCGGAATGTTCATCGGCATGATCCTCGCCCTCGAGGGATTCGCACAATTCGCCGCGATCGGCCAGGAGGATCGCATCGGCGGCGTGATCAACGCCTCGGTGACCAAGCAGATCGGCCCGGTCCTCGCCGCGGTGATGGTCGCGGGCCGGGTGGGCGGGGCGCTGGCCGCGGAGCTCGGGACCATGAAGGTCACCGAGCAGCTGGAGGCGCTCAAGGCGATGGGCAGCGACCCGATCCGGGTCCTGGTGGTCCCGCGACTCGTCGCCTGCATCATCATGACCCCCATCCTCACCATCTACAGCGACATCCTCGGGGCGTGGGGCGCGTGGTTCGTGGTGGTCTAGATCTTCGATGTGCCGGGCGCCGACTACTGGTACCACAGCGCGGCCTTCGTCACCTGGTGGGAACCGGTGGGCGGGCTCTCCAAGAGCATCTTCTTCGGGGCGGCCATCGGACTCGCCGCCTGCTACAAGGGTTTCTTCTGTCGTCCCGGGGCCGCCGGGGTGGGGAACGCGGCCACCGCGGCCTTCGTCTCGAGCTTCATCGCGATCATCATGATCAACCTGGTCCTCGCCAAGTTCCTCAACGAGTTCCGCAACCTGGTCGACCCCCTCGAGGCGTCGTTCTTCTTCTAGCCCCGTCCCATCGCGGAGTCCGAATGCCGCATCGAACCACGACCATCACGACCATGCTGCTGCTGGGCGCCATGCTCACGGGCGGTTCCACCGCTCCCGGGCCGACCGGCCCCGGCGTCCAGGAGTCCCCGACCCCCCCGCTGGGCCGGGGCCGCGAACGAATCTACGACTACACCGTCCGGGTCACGGTCGGGGATCCCACCCACGTGAACGGGTTCAACGACCTCGCCGACCGGGCCATGGCCTGCGAGGCGACCCGACTGGTGTTCCCGATGGTCCTCCGCGGCGACTACACCCTGGTGGATCCCGAACGCATCCGGGTCACGGGGATGATCGGGGGGCGATGGACGACCGAGGGCGTGTCGTGGACCCTCCGCCCGCCCGGTCCCGACGGGACCGCGGTGGTCGAGCTGACCTTCCCCCCCTTCAGCAGCGCCTACCTTGGCATGGAGGTGCGTTGGCGGGTCAGGACCTGGGAGCCCACGATCGACGAGGCGGGGGCGGCGGGCATCGGATGGCCGGAGCAGTGGCCGCCCGAAGTGGCTCCCTTCCTGCAGCCGAGTCGGTTCATCGACTCCGAGTCCTCCCGGGTCCGCGCGTTCGTGGAGTCGGTGACCAACGATCGCCAGCGGGAGGTCCCGATCTACCTCGCCGCGAAGGAGCTGACCCGCCACGTGGTGCGGCACTTCCGGAACGTCGACGGCGGGAGGACGAACGTCGACGCCGCCAGCAGCTGCGACCAGAGCCTCGAACTCGGTCGAGGGAGCCGGACGGACATGACCTGCCTCGCGGTCGCCTGCCTCCGGGCCGCGGGGATCCCCGCCCGTCCGGTGATGGGGCTGGGGACCTACCTCTCGAAGAGCCTCGGGAAGCAGGTCCAGACCTGGCTGCCGTGGTGCGAGTTCTACCTGCCCGGCGCGGGCTGGGTCGCGTTCGACCCCTTCGAGATGCGGGGCAAGGGCATCGAGTTCAAGTCGCTGGAGGCCCCGTGGCCCTGGTTCGGCAGCGAACGCGCGTTCTCCGAGCGGGCCGCGCAGGCGTACGAGCTCTTCGTGCCCGGGAGCACCCAGCCGTTCGAGTGCCGGTTCGAACTCACCAACGGGGCGGACCCCGGAGTGCGGGGTGCGGCCTTGGCGACCAGGTTCCGCCGGTTCCGTCCCTGGGGCTGGATGGCGGCCACCTGCACCTACGAGGCCTGCCCGGTCTTCCTGGAGAGCATCACCCGCAACAACCGGACCGGTTCACTCCTCGACCGTTGACCCGGTTCCCGGCGCCTCGGGCCCGGGACGGGTGCCCCGCACCACCGCCGCGGGCTTGTTGGGGCGGACGCCGCCGCGTGCTCGATTCCCCCGGCCGGTGACGGTGATCGAGACCCGCTCCTCGCTTCGGGGGACGAGGCCCGGGAGGGGTTCGGCGGTTCGGGCACGACGGACGAAGTCCGACGAATCCCCCAGCATCCGGAGGCGCCCGGTGTAGACCCCGGTGGCACCGGGTTCGACCCGACCGCACGCTCGCCAGGCGAGGTGGTGCAGGCACGCGGGGACGACCAGCGGCTCGCGGAGGTCCCCGGGCGAACCGATCGACCAGCTGCGAGGCGGGGTGGCGCCGGGGGCGGCGCGCGCGAGCACCAGCGGCCCGGGCCCGAAGCGACCCCGCACCCGCCCGTCGACCAGCAGCGTGAGCGCCTGCTCCCCCCGGGGCACCGAGACCACCACCCCGGCGCGATCGGTCCGCCCCCGGAGCGACCCGTCGCACTGGAGCACCACCGGCCCCTCCACGCGGGGATCGACCGGCATCTCGAGACGCACCGTCCCCTCGAACGGACCCTCGATCTCGAGTCGGACCTCGAGGGTGGCCCCCCCGCTGGGGTTGGGGTCGCACAACGCGGTCCAGCGGATCCCCCGACCCGTGGTTTCCCCGGCCCGGAGGGCACCCACGTGGCGGACCCGACCGTCGCCCCGGATCCGTTCACCGTTCGAGCGGAAGGCGCGGACGTCCGCGTCCCGGGCGGCCACCTCGATCAGCAGGTCGCGAGGTCCGGGCACCGGGTCCGGTGCCGGCGGAGGCGGCACCGCCCCGCCACCGAGGAGCACCGTCGCGATCACCAGGAGGCCGTGGACTGCGAAGGAGGGCTGATGCATGCGCGCGAACTCCACCGATCACCATCGGTTCGATCGCGCGAGGACCTGAGCGGCGCCGGACCACCGGCGGCGAAGCCGTTCGCGGACGTCGGGTCGCACCGTCGGGGGGGCTTACCGGACGGGTCGAGGGCGGGCGGCGATGACCTCGGCGACGAGGTCCGCCTCGCGGGGGAGGTTGTGCTTCCCGTAGTCGTCCCGGGGCGGGATCACCCGGACCCCGATCGACTCCAGGAGCCGGCAGTTCTCGACCAGGATCGAGTTGTGCATGGAACCGTGCATGGCGGGTGCCACCAGGACCGAGGCCTCCCCGCGTTCCAGGCGGCCGAGGGCGGACGCCAGGGTGGCGGTCAGCACCGTGTCCGCGATCCCCCGGGCGAGCTTCCCGATGGTGTTGTAGCTGGCGGGGGCCAGCAGGTAGACGTCGAAGGGGTTGGCGTCGGAGAGGTGCTCGGCGTCGGCACCCAGCCGGGTGACCACCGGGTTGGTGGTCGCCCACTCGAGGGTCTCCTCGCTCACGTAGCGAAGCGCCTCCCCGCTGCAGAACGCCTGCACCACCGCGCCACGGCGTCGCAGGGCGCGGGCGAGGTAGGGCGTGGTGAACGCGGCGATGCTCCCGCTCACCAGGATCGCGACCCGCCGGCCGACCAGCTCGTCCCCGTCGAGGGGGACGTCGTGGTCACCGAGCGGGCTCGGGGTGGGTGGCTGGAAGTTCCACTGGTCCATGGACACAGTCTAGCGATGGGGACCGGTGGCGGAACCGACGCCCGCGTGGCTCCGATAGGATCACGCATGGCGGTGCGGGGTGGTGGGTCGGGGTGGCGGACATCCGGCCGCACGCACTGCATGATGGCCCCAGATTGGGTATCTTGCCTCCATGCCACGGGTCGCCGTCATCCTACCGGTCCACAACGAGGCCTGGCTCATCGGGTCGGTGCTCGGGCAGGTCACCGACTTCGCCCGGAGCCATCCCGACTGGCGATTCGTGTTCGTCGACGACGGCTCCAGCGACGAGACCCCCCGGCTGATCCGCGAGCACCTGGACCGCGACGGGATGAACGCCGGCATCGAGCTCCTGGCGCTGGACCCCAACCGCGGGAAGGCGGGCGCGGTCCGCACCGCGGTGCTCCAGGCGGAGGAGCCCCTGGTGCTCTTCACCGACGGGGACCTCGCCTACTCCCTGGACCACCTCCTTGAACTCGAGCAGGCACTGGGCAAGACGGACGTGGCGATCGGTTCCCGGGCCCTCGCCACCGGCCCCCAGACCAACATCACCCTCGAACGACGACTCTTCGGGGCCGGGTTCAACCTCCTGGCCCGGATGATCACCGGACTCCCCTACCGCGACACCCAGGCCGGGCTCAAGGGGTTCCGGCGCGAGGCCGCCCGGCTGCTGTTCACCCACCAGCGGATCGACGACTTCGCCTTCGACGCCGAGCTGCTCTTCCTCGCTCGCCGGTACGGGCTGTCGATCAGCGAGATCCCCGCCAACGTGTCCGCCCGGCATTCCTACAAGAAGTCGCGAGTGAACATGTTCCGCGATCCCCTTCGCATGCTCGCCTCGCTGGTGCGGATGCGACTGATGCACCGGGGCACCACCGCGTCCCCGGAGGCGGTTCGCCTGGTCGAGGAAAAAAAAACGGCTGAACGCCTGAACCGCACCCTCGTCGAACCCAAGCCCGGTGGAGTCCGGGTGCCGGACCCGCAGCGAGTCGGCCGGGAATGAGCGACCGCGGTCGGATCTACCTGAGCTTCGACGTGGAGGAATTCGACCTGCCCAACGAATACGGGGCGGACCTCCCGCTGTCGGACCAGCTGGCCATCGGTCGCCGCGGGTTCGAGGAGGCGCTGGCCCTGCTGGATCGCCTGGGGATCACCGCGACCCTCTTCACCACCAGTCGGTTCGGGGAGCACGCCGCGGACCTGCTGCGCCCGGCCTCGGGATCACATGAGATCGCCTCCCACGGGGTCCGGCACGACCGGGTCGAGGAGGCGGACCTCGCCGAATCGAGGCGACGGCTGGAGTCGATCACCGGGTCCGACGTGACCGGATTCAGGATGCCCCGGCTCCAGCCGGTCCGGGTGGAGGCCCTGGCGGAGGCCGGGTACCGGTACGACAGCTCGGAGAACCCCGTGCGTCTCCCGGGACGCTACGACAACCGACACCTGCCCCGGACCCCTCGGCGGGAGGGCGACCTGCTCCGGGTCCCCGTCTCCGCGACCCCGGGGATGCGCATCCCGCTGTTCTGGCTCGCGTTCCGGCACCTGCCGGGCCCGATGCTGCGTCGCTGCCTGGACCGCACCCTCGCCCACGATGGACGCCTGGTCCTGTTCTTCCATCCCTGGGAGCTGCTCCCGCCCGATCGATCCCATCCCATGCCGGCGGTGGTCCGGCGCGGGGCGGGCGCCCGGCTTCGTCGAAGGCTCGAGCGGGAGCTCGGTCGACTGCGGGATCGGGGGACCTTCGCGGGGATGTCGGAACTCACCACGATGGTCGGCTGACCCGGGCCCCGCGACTCAGTCCGCCTCGGCCGCCTTGAGGCGACGGGCCTCGAGGGTGCGGGTCAGGAGGTCGTAGGACGGCAGGTCCTTCTCGGGGACGAGTCCACGCTGCTGGGCCACCTGCTGCAGGAAGAACCCGAGCACCTTGTCCTCGTCGTAGTCCTCGCCCTGCTGGGCCTTCATCGCGACCAGGATCTCGTCGATCTGGATGATCGCCTTGCTGTAGACCGCCTGCTGTTCGGGGCTGAGGTCGTCGAAGCTCGCCACCCGCGAGCGCGGCCGGTCCCCGGCCGGGGCCGGGGCCTCGCCGTCGCTCCACTGGACCGCACCGTCGAGGTGCAGGCCGCCGAGCCGCCTCAGCTGCGCGGTGGACCGGGCGAGGGATCCCTCCAGCGGCTGGAACCGACCGTCGAGGTGCCGGGCCAGGAACTCCTCGGTGATCGCGTTGAAGGCCTTGTTGTTCTCGGGGCGCGCGAAGCCGTGTCCCTCGTCGGGGAAGACCACGTAGGTGACCGCGATGCCCTTGGCGTCCATCGCCGCGACGATCTGGTCGCTCTCGGAGATCTTGACCCGGGGGTCGTTCGCGCCCTGCCCGATCAGCAGCGGTTTCCTGATGTTGTCGACGTGCGTGAGGGGCGAGATCCGGTCGATGAACTCGGTATCGTCGAACGCGCACACCTTGGTCTCGAACATGACCTTGATCGGCTCCCAGTACGGGGGGATGGTCTCCAGCAGGGTCCCCACGTGCGAGGGGCCCACGATGTCCACCCCGCAGGCGAAGAGGTCCGGGTCGCGGGTGAGCCCGGCGAGGGTCGCGTAGCCGCCGTAGGACCCGCCCATGATCGCCACCCGGTCGGGATCCGCGACCCCGCGCTTCACCGCCCAGTCGACCGCGTCGACCAGGTCATCCTGCATCCTGCCGTACCACTCGCGGTTGCCGGCGTTGAGGTAGTTCTTGCCGAACCCGGTCGAGCCGCGGAAGTTCACCGAGAGCACCGCGTAGCCGCGGTCCGCGAGCCACTGGTGGTACGGGTTGTAGCCCCAGCTGTCCCGGGCCCAGGGCCCGCCGTGCACCAGCAGCACCATGGGAAGCGCCTCGCCCGAGGCGTGGTGCGGCACCGTGAGGTAGCTGGGCATCGAGAGTCCGTCGCGGGTGGGGATCTCGACCGCGGTCATGCTGGAGAGCTGGACGTCCTCGAGGTCGGGACGGTGGCTGAAGAGGTAGCGCCCGGACTGCCGGTCCCGATCCCAGATCCAGTAGCGGACCGGGCCGTCGTCGTGGAGGTAGGCGACCACCCAGGTGCGATCGTCGAGGGTGCGGGAGACGATCTCGAGCTCCCCGTCGCTGAGTTCGCCGAGCGCCTCGAGGTCGGGGCGGATCGAGTCGTCGAGGATCGTCCACTCGCGCCGGAGCCGGTTGGTCGCGAGGGCCTGGGGCTCCAGCGTCACCGGGTCGGTGATGGAGTCCGCGATGTCCGAGACCTCGGACTCGTAGACCAGGGTGCGCGCCGCGGGATCGGTCTCTCCGGCGGGGAAGCTGAAGAGGGCGTTGGTGTCGCGGCCCCGCGAATCGAGCATCCACATCGTGCGGCCGTCCCGGGAGAAGCCCAGCGGCTGGGTGGTCATGCTGTCGTCGGGGCCGATGGTCTCGAAGTCGGTCCACTCGCCGTCCGGTCGATCGAGGTACTCGTAGGAGGATCCGCCATCGGGCGTCATGCTGCCGCGCAGCCGGACCACCCAGTCGTCGTCGGGCACCATGCCCACGTACCCGCCGTCGTTCAGGAAGTTCACGCTGGTCTCCCCGGTCCGGGTGTCGACCAGCAGCATGTCGAAGAACTTGGGGTCCCGGGCGTTGCTCTGGACCAGGATCTCGTCCGGCCGGTCACGGTGCTGGGCCGCGATCGAGGCCTTGACCTCGTCGCCGGGGGTGAGGTCGACCGCCTCGCCACCGTCGAGTCCCACCACGTAGACGTGGGTGTTCTCGTCCCCGCCGGTATCGGTGACGTAGAGGATCTGCTCGCCGTTGTTCGCCCAGCGGTAGTTCGAGATCGGACGATCGGTGGAGGCGGTCACGGCCCTCGCGTCCCCGCCCTCGATCGGCATCACCCAGACGTTGAGGACCCCGTCGAGCGGGGCCACGTAGGAGAGGTGCGAGCCGTCCGGGGAGATCCGGACGCCGGCACGCTGGGGGTTGCCGAACAGCAGGTCGCGGGGGATCAGCGGGCGGTCGTCGGTCTCCGCGGCGACGGAGGTCGCGGGGGCGGAGGACCCGGCGAGTGCGGGATCCGACTGGATCATGGAGGCGCAGACGGAGACGATGAGCAGGACGTCCATTGGTTCACTCCTGGGTGGCCGGGGCCCGGCGTGCCGGGGGCCCGGATGTGGCCCTCGCAGGGTCCGGGACCGGGTGGTCGCAGGTCGAACCGTGGAGGCGGTCCGAGAGTATACCGCTATGATTGAGCCCGATGAACGCCCGTGGCGCCAACCTCGTCGTGGTGGTGGCCGGATGCTGGCTGTCGTGGAGCACGCCGACCCACGCTCAGACTCCCTCCGGGCCGGAGAACTACTTCAACCGCTGGGAATCGAACCGCCCCCAGTCCGGCGGGATCCGGCTGGCGACGTTCACGCAGACCGCCCACTGGGCCCCGATGCCCTCCTGGTCGCACCCCGAACTCGCCCACTCCCCGCTCGACGACCCCCTCACCCTGATGCGTCCCCACCCGATGCCGGTCACCGGCAGCGGCGAGGACCCGCTCCTGGGCTTCGATCCCCTCGAACTGGTGTTCCGCCCGGTGCGCAACATCATGGACGAGCTGTACGCCAACGACTTCCGCCTCGGACTCTCGAGCGTCCTGGTCTACCAGAACATCTCCCGGAGCTTCGGGAGCCAGCAGGAGACCTCCTTCTTCAGTCGGTTCGACGTGGCCCCGAGCTTCCGGGCGTGGGACCTCGAGGGGCACGGGAACGGGATCTTCAGCGCGCTGTTCCGGGCGAACAACAACCTCCTGGACACTCCCTCCCCGGGCACCGCCTCGGGCAGCTTCAGCCCCCTCGACGACGTGTTCAGCGACACCAGCTTCCTGATCAACCGGGTGGAGTTCCAGCAGCAGTTCTTCGACAAGGGCCTCTGCCTGACCGTGGGCAAGGCGAACCCCAACGACGTGATCGCCTCGAACCTCTTCGCCTGGGACGAGGACAGCCAGTTCCTCTCCGTGACCTTCGACGGCGGCAACTACCCCGCCGGCTACGGGGGGTACTTCCCGATGGTCGCGCTGCAGGCGATCCCCACCAACGGGTTCTACGTCACCGGGATGGCCAACTCCGCGGTGAGCAACCCCACCCAGCCCTTCGCCTCCATGGACCAGGGACTCTACTTCTGCGCGGGGGAGGTCGGGACCGTGCTCGAGATCGGCCGGGACAAGCTGCAGGGTCGGTACTCGGTCTCCCTGATGAACAGCAACACCGGACCCGACACCACCGACCGGAGCACCCGGGTGAACGGGAGCGCCCTCGCACTGGTGGCCCAGCAGCAGCTCAGCAGGAACACCGTCCTCTGGTCGCAGTACCTCTACAGCGCCGAGAGCATCGGACCCGCCAGCCAGGAGTGGACGATGGGCCTCTCGATCGAGCAGTGCTTCGGACGCAAGAACGACGGCTTCGGGATCGCGATCGGCTGGAGCGATCCCTCCGAGGAGTACTACGCGGGCTGGCGGGAGAACCTCCAGCTGGAGGCCTACTACCGCTGCCAGCTCACCCACAGCTGGCAGCTGTCGCCCGACGTGCAGGTGTTCCGTCCCTCGGATCCCGGGGCCTCGGGATCCGCGGTGTTCTCCTTCGCCCTCCGGCTCCTGACCACCTTCTGACCCGGGAGCGACCGGCCCTAGCCGGCGGCGCCCGGCGCGGCGGCGGGGATCCCCGGCTCGTCCTCCGGCTCGTCCGGCTCGCCCTCGGGCTCGATGATCAGCTCGTTGATCCCGTTGTTGAAGACGTAGGCCCAGGACCAGGACCAGATCGCGGTGAACCGGCTTCGGCTGTTGATCAGGAACGCGATGTGGATCAGCGCCCAGACCACCCACGCGGGGAAGCCGGACATGTGCAGGCCGAAGGAATCGAGCACCGCCCGACCCTTCCCGATGGTGGCCATCATCCCCTTGTCGAAGTAGGTGAAGGGCCGCGGGGTGGAGGCTCGTCGGCCGCGAAGCTGGCGGGCGATGTCCCGACCCGCGTAGGTGCCCATCTGGAGCGCCCCCTGCGCGACGCCGGGGATCTCCTTGTCGGTGCGGGGATCCTTCAGGTAGGCGAGGTCGCCGATCACCCGGAGGTCGGTGCGGTCCCCCACCGTCAGGTCGGGGTTGACCGGCACGCGGTTTCCCCGGGCGGGGGTGAGCTGGAGCTGTTCGTTGATCTGGTTGGCGAGGGGACTGCCGGTCACCCCCGCGGCCCAGATCACGGTCCGGGCGTCGATGAACTCCTCGCCGATGCGGACCCCGTCCGAGGACACGTCGGTCACCTGGCAGTTCAGGCGGATCTCCACCCCGTACTTCTCCAGGGTCCGCTGCGCGGCCCGGGAGGAGCGCTCCGACATCGAGGAGAGCAGGCGGGGCCCGCCGTCCATGAGGATGACCCGCGCCTGGGAGACGTCCAGGCTCTTGAACTCGCCCGCGATCCGGTCCACCGCCAGCTGCTTGATCGCCCCCGCGAGCTCCACCCCGGTGGCCCCGCCCCCGACCACCGCGAAGGTCAGGTAGGGCTTCACCTCGGAGGAATCACCGATCGCGTAGGCGGATTCGGCCTTCTCGAAGGCGTCGAGGATCCGTGCCCGGATCGAGGTGGCCTCCGAGAGGGTCTTCATGCCCGGGGCGTGGGACTTCCAGTCCTCGCGGCCGAAGTAGTTGTTCTCCATCCCCGCGGCGATGACCAGCTGGTCCCAGTGGAGGATTCCCCCGTTGACCTCGATCTGCTTCGCCTCCAGGTCGATGCGTTCGACCAGCCCCCGCAGGATGGTGACGTGCCGGTCGCCCTCGAAGATCCGCCGGAGCGGGGTGGCGATGGCGCTGTCGGTCAGGACCCCGGTGGTGACCTGGTAGAGCAGCGGCTGGAAGAGTGCGTGGTTGTTGCGGTCCACGAGGATCACGTTGGCATCCGTGCGTCGGAGCGCGCGCACGCAGTTCACGCCCCCGAAGCCACCGCCGATCACGACCACGTTGGGCCTGCCCTCGACCATCCCCTGCCTTTGACTGAAGATCATTCAACCGCCTCCGTGGAGTTCCCGTGGTGCCGGATCCACCTCAGGATACCGGGTAGGGGCGTCCTCGGTCGGGGGTTGACTGGTATTCGGCGAGGACCAGCTCGATTTCCTGCTGCAGGTCGGTGATCCCGAAGGGCTTGTGCAGGACCTTGGTCGCGGGCCCCAGGGCCTGTTCCCCGAGCGCGGTCGGGTTCCCGGTGATGAAGATCGTGGGGAGCTCGCGCGCGGTCCGTTCCCCGATGGTCCGCACCAGGTCCAGCCCGCTGCCGTCCTGGAGGTTCACGTCGACCACCAGCAGGTCCAGGGCCCCGCCCTCGACCGGACTCGAGTCCAGCGCCTCCCCGGCGCCGCTGCAGGCGGTCACCGCATGGCCGAAGCCGGTGAGGACCTCGGTGAGCATGGGGCGCAGGAGGTCGTGGTCCTCGACCAGGAGGGTGCGCGTGGCCCCCTCGCTGGGTCCCGCCCCCTCCCCGGGCCGGGAGTCCAGGGGCTCCCGGTTCAGCGGGAGTTCCACGTCGAAGGCCGCCCCCCCGGTGGACCCCGATCGAGCGTTGACGGACCCTCCCGAGGACTCCGCGAAGAGACGCACCACCGCGAGCCCGATGCCCACCCCCTTGCCGGGCTGCTTGGTGGTGTAGAACGGCTTGAAGATGTGCTTGAGGTCCGCCTCCGCGATCCCGGAGCCGGAGTCCTCGACCGTGAGGCGAAGCCAGGGGAGTCCCTCGTTCTCGAACCGACGGAGCACGACGGTGATGCGTCCACCCTCCGTCATCGCGTCCTGCGCGTTGAGCATCAGGTTCACGAGGGCACGCTGGAAGTGGCTGGCGTCCGCGAACAGCCGATCCCCCGGCGCGAGGTCGGATTCGATCGAGACCTCGACCCCGTCGTGGAGCTTGGGCCGCACCAGCGAGACGGTGGCGTCGACGGTTGCCCGGGGGTCGACCTGGCAGAAGCGGACCCCGTCGGAACGTCCCAGCGCGAGCATGTTCTCGGTGAGCACCTTGGCCCGCGTGACCGCTAGCTGGATCACGGACAGGCTTTCCGCGACCTTCGGGGGAAGGCTCCCGATGGTGGAGGCGATGCCGGCATGGCCGCCGATCGAGGCCAGCAGGTTGTTGAGGTCGTGGGCGAACCCCCCCGCGACCACGCCCATGCACTCCATCCGCTGGCTCGCGAGCAGCGACTCCTCGAGCCGGGTCTCGTGGGTGACGTCCTTCCGGGTGCCGGTGACGCGGCGGGGCCCGCCCTCGGGGTCCCGCTCGATCACCTCGCCGACGTCCCGGACGTGACGCCAGGAGCCGTTGGAGGACTCCATCCGGTAGACCACGTCCAGGAGCGCCTGTCCACCCGCGAGCAGGGCGGCCCATTCGAGGCGGAGGTGCTCGCGGTCGTCGGGGTGGACCCGCGGTGACTCCGGCGGGGGAACGTCGGGGAGCTCGCCGGGCTGGAAGCCGAGCATGGTGGAGCAGCGACCGCTGAAGGTGGTCCGGTCCCCCTCCAGGTGGATGTCCCAGAACCCCTCGGAGGACCCTTCCAGGATCAGCTGCAGTCGTTCGTCGGTGAGGGCCAGCTTCGCCCGATTGGACTCCTCCACCCGGAGGTCGCGGATGAATCCCGTGAACCCCGCGGCGTCCTCGTCGATGCGGATCGGGGTGATCGAGAGTTCCACCGGGAACCGGTTCTTCCAGCGGTCCTGGGCCTCGAGGCGGATGCGCTGGCCGATCACCGGGCCGTGACCGGTCCGGTTGTACCGCTCGAGGCCGCGGCAGTGCCGACCCGCCATCTCCTCGGGGATGATCGTCTGGGTGAGCGAGAGCCCGCGGACCTCCTCCCGGGACCAGCCGAACATGGTGGCGGCCTGGTCGTTCCAGTCCACCACCACCCCGGAGGAATCGATGGTGACCACCGCGTCCAGCGCGGAGTCGAGGACTTCCGCGATGCGCGACCGCTTGCTCGAATCGGACGGTTCTTCGCTGATCCGCGACACCAGGACACCTCTCCAACCGGCACGGCGGGGTCGCGTCCGCGTCCCGCCGCCATCGTGCCGACAGCCCCGTACGGTCGTGACAACCAACGGTCCCGGGGGATGATTCGGGAAAAACGTGAAATGCACGCGGGGGTCAGGAGGCCCTCGGGGGGGCGCCGCGTCGGGAGCGCCGCAGCAGTCCGTCGCGGGCCACCACCAGTCCGACGCAGGGCACCGGGAGCAGCATCCAGGGAAGCAGCTGCCACCAGAGGGGGTGCGGTCGACCCGCCACCACCTCCACCGGGACCTCGACCGTGTCGAAGCCCGGCACCCGGACCTCGACCACCAGCTGCCAGCTCCCGGGCTCGGGCAGGACCACCACCGCCTTGTGGGCGTAGCGCGTGCCGGGGTCCGGCATCCCCCGCGAGACCAGCCCGGGATCCTCCGCCGGCCAGTCCGGGGACCGGACCTCCACGTCGAGCTCGTAGGCGACCACCGGCCGGCCCCCCTGCTCCTCGGTGACCAGGGTGACCACCTCCACCTCACCCGCCCGCAAGGGCGTGGGCGCGGTGAAGACCACCACGTTGAGGCCGTTGGCCTGCACCACCTCGCGCAGCTGGCCGGTGTCCGCGAGGAGTGCCCGGACCGGAGCCAGCAGGCAGGCGATCAGCAGGATGTGACGAGGGCGGATCACAGCAGCAACGTCCCCCTCATCTGCATCGGCTGGAGGATGATCCAGAATCCCCAGACCAGGAGACCCAGCTGGAGCACGGTGACCGGGAGCACGCTGAGCAGCAGCCGGCCGGTGGACCGGTCGGGCTGGGCGGATCGCGCGAAGCTGAAGAACACCGCCCAGGCGACCACGAACCCGAGGTCCAGGACCAGGATCTCGAAGACCAGCAGCCAGTCCGGTGGCGGCGCGCAGCAGGCCCGCGACCACGCGGGATCACCCAGCCAGCCGAACCACGCACCACCCCCGACGTCCAGCAGCGCACGATGGGCCACGGGGATGATCGACGCCCAGCTGGTCAGGAAGTGGAACTGGTAGTGGACGATCCACATCGCGACCCCGAGCGGGACCAGCGAGAGCACCGTCCGCCCGACCCAGACCCGCCGGGGGTGGCGGAGCACCGGCCCGCGCTGGACCAGCGGCACCACCAGCCACAGCAGCCAGAGCACCAGGGCGGGCAGGAGCACCAGTTCGACGAGCAGCAGCCCCGAGGCGACCAGCGCATGGTCCGGGAGCTGCAGGCGCTCGGTGAGCCGGTCCTGCCACTCGATCACCGGGGCGGTCATGCCCATGGCGTTGGCGAAGGCGCCGAACACCAGCACCGTCAGCAGCGCCACCACGTCCCAGCGGGTGGCCAGCCGGCCGATGGAGCTGCGCCAGCCCGAGAAGAGCAGGTCGTCGACGGGACGACCCGGTGCGATCACCACGTTGTCCTTGGGACAGGCGTCCGCGCAGTCCAGGCAGAAGGTGCAGTCGAGGTTCCCGACCTTCTTGGGGATGAACAGCCCGGTGCCGCAGCCCTCCACGCGATCGCTGCCGCGGATGCATTCCCGGGTGGTGCAGCTCGCGCAGGTGGCGGCGTCCCGGGCGCCGACCTGCAGCGGGGAGACCATCGACTGGACGAAGTGGAACTGCCCGATCGGGCACACGTACTTGCAGAAGGCGGCCCCGCGGAAGAACGCGTCCACCAGGAACGCGGCCACGAAGTACCCCACCACCACGATCGCGGTCGCCGAGGGCGAGTCCCAGAGCGCCAGAACCTCGTACATCCAGAGCCAGCAGACCAGCAGCGCGACCGCGAGCCACTTGTTGCGCAGCCAGCGCGGGAAGTTGAATCGCCGGGGCAGCCAGCGACCCGCGAGGGTCCGGGGGAGGGTGAAGGGACACGCCATGCAGAGCAGGTTCCCGCCGACCAGCAGCAGGATCACCGCGATCCCCCGCCAGTGCGTCCAGGGCAGGACCCCCGCGAGGTTCATGGAGGCGGTCCGTGGTCCGAGGAAGCCGTCGAGGACCACCGCCAGCGCGAGTCCCAGCATCGCGAAGCGCAGCAGGTGCCGTCCCCGGCGCGAGCGGATCAGCGGACCGAGCAGCGGCACCCGCAGGAGGTCGAATCCCCGACGGGCGGGGGCGCGGGAGGCGGGCAGCTGGGTGAGGGTGATCGTCCGTGGCGGGGACGGGGGTGCAAGCCCGTAGCGGGCGCGCTGGGCGACCGCGCC
>MDTG01118084.1_pt1 | contig 14718 bp, 5 predicted proteins | sample 811421 | NCBI WGS metagenome assembly MDTG01 (sample SAMN05326645, study PRJNA326480) | marine metagenome | isolation source: seawater | place: Pacific Ocean: South East | collected 2011
CTACCAGCGCCATCTCGATCGGGGGCTGTCCACGATCCAATCCCTGGTCGCACTTGCTCGAAAGCTCGCGCGCGTTGCCTTCGCGCTTCTCAGGAATGGCTCCGAATATCGGCCGCAGACGCGTCAGGGGGGTTGCATCGCAACATAGAATCTCCCACAGTTGGAAGCTCCTCCGACAAGCAAGGCCTCTCCATGTTATCGGCCAGGGACTCTATCCGGGAGCCCGTGGCTTTGGAATCAAGAAATTCGCGGGCGAGGCCCGCTCCCACACCTGTAGCAGGGAGTGGTGGGCAGCTAGTAGGGAAACGATGAAGAGCGGCGGCCAGGGCCGCCGTTTTTTGTTTATGCTCCGGGCATGACGGAGTTTGACTGGAAGCGGCTTTCGGAGCCGGCGGCGGTGATTCAGGCGTTGCAGGCGCATCGGCTGTTGCCTGTGGCCGGCTTGCTGGCCGAGCGGGGGTTGCTGCGGGGTGACCTGGTGGCGTTGGCTGGGAAACTGGCGGCGCGGGACCGAGAGGCCGAGCGGCGGCGTGCCGCCGTCGAAGATGAGGTGCTGGATGCGCTGGGTGCGGCGGCGATCGAGGTGCTGGTGCTCAAGGGTGCACTGCTCGGTCGGACGGTGTATCCGTCGCAGGAAGCGCGGATTCGGACGGATATCGATTTGCTGGTGGCTTCCGCCGCCGTGGAGGATGCCTGCGCGGCCCTGCGGGGCATTGGCTTTGCGCCCAGCTACGAGGTCCACGGCGGGCCGCCGATGACGCAGGCGCAGTGGATTCGGCGCGGTGATTCGCCGATTCACGCGGTGGATCTGCATTGGGATCTTTCCAATCGCCCTTTGTTGAAGGCGCGCTTTGAATTCGACGCGCTGCTTGCGCGCTCGGTCGAGGTGTCGGGCAGCAAGCGGCCGGTCACCGGGCTGTGCGCCGAGGACGCGCTTCTGCACGCCTGCGCGCACTACTTTGGCCACCACGGCGGTGAGTTTCGTCCGGACCAGTGGCTGCTCGACATGGACCTGCTGTGGCGCTCGCTGGAAGAAGGCGGGCGAGGACGCGTGGCCGAGGCAGCGCTGTCGTCCGGCATCGGCAGCCTGGTGGCGGCGGGCATGCGACTGTCGGTCGAGCGGTTCGAAACACCGGTGGATCCGGACTGGCTTGGTCAGCTCGAGCAGGCGTCCCGGCGAGAGTCGGCGCACCGGCTGACGCGCCCGCCGCGATTCAGGGCGCTGGAGATCCTACGCAGTGCTTACGAGGAGAAGGGACTGGTGGCCGGTCTTCGGAACCTGCGCGGGACGTTCTTCCCGCCGGCGGCGTATATGCGGCGGAAGTATCCGGGTGCGGGGCGGTGGTCGTTGCCGTGGTTGTATGTGAGACGGATCGTTGATTCGTTGGTTCGTTAGTTCGTTGGTTGAAGGAGGAATTGACGGCTGGACGGTTTACGCGATTGGAAAACGTTTATGGTCTTCCGCAGGCAGGTTCTCCGCGTCGGTTTCCGCAATCAAGGGCTCAGGGCTGGAAGCCTATCCCGTCGCAAAGCAGCCTCGGCTCACGCTGGGTTACTGGCCAGCAGCGACATCGATCTCTTCAATATCAATGCCTTGCGCATGTTCCGTGGCGCCGACAGCGATGTGATCCGGTTAACTTTTCGAGCATGTAAATGTTAGACGAGGTTGTGTTGAAAATTCTGCTCTGATAAGCTCAGGGCATTGTGAACGCCCTCGAGGTAGCGGGGAGTAATCGAGTTCGTTGCTGCGGGCAGTTTGGCATTCCGCCCCATAGCTGACGGCTTCACTCACAATTTCTGGCGGTTCTCCAAGGGACAAAAGGGAAAAAAACATGCATGAAGATGCGACTGGCAATCCGAAATCCTTTACGCCTCCGTTCAGTGCCGGGTACCTGCACCCAAAGCGGTTGATACCTGCGCTTGTGGTGGGGCTGTTGGCGGTCCCGCTGGCTTATTCGCAGCAGATCGTCGATGACTGGACTACTGTTCACGGTGCGCTGAATGCCACGCCGGGGACTCCGGTGGCCATGCAGGTCGTTACCGGCAGCGGCATCGTCACTGCGGCAACCGACGGAGACGGGGTCGGAGAGCGCGATGTGCGGGTTGAATTCATTTCTGGCGGCGGTGGTGGTCAGACAACATCGAGTGCCGGCAGCGGGAACCTGGATCATGGTGAAGTGGACAGCCGTGGCAACACGTTCATCATCTGGGACGGAGAGGACGGAACCGCAGCGGCAGCGACCTTTGACGGCAACAATAATGTGAGTGGCGGGGGACTCGCCACAACAGGCTTGCGTGGGACGGGAGCAACTGGACTCAACCTGGAGCAGGCATGTCCGGGGACTCAGGATTCGTTCGCGATTATCGCCGGGGATTCCGACAACTCGCTGAATTACGACATTGTGATCGACGTTTTCACCGATGATGATAGCTGGTCGTCGCTTTCCCGCACGGAAATTGACAATGGCCTGACATCAATTCTTACATTTCCGTTCGACGACTTCGTGTCTCAGGGAAGCGACGCGAGCGGCGCGGATTTCACGGACGTCGGCGCAATACGCATGCGGATCACGCCTGCTGGGCAGGACGTCGATCTCAAGGTGCTGACTCCGTTTTTTACTTGCGGCATCGACTTGGGTGATGCTGCTGCGGAGTTGTCTGTCACTATACCCGGCGTAGGAACTTTGACAAGCTTCGTTGACAGTAGAGTAGCGCCGCTAATCGGGCCTGCTGGCAACGATGGCGTGATTGAGAATGCGAGCCATGCAGTTGTCGGACCACGGTTAGGGGCCTCGGTCGATGCCGAAAGCCAGACGGTCGCGCCAAGCGCAGCTGGTGGAGGGGGGAATGCTGAGGCCATTCAAGACGACAATACCGGGGCAGATGATCATGACGGAGTAGAGTTTCCAATCCTTCCGGCTTTGAGCGCGGGTGACGCCTTTCCTGTCGAGATCAGCGTTCAGAATGTGCTTGATTCAGATGGGGCGCTGCTTTGTGGCTGGATTGATTTCACCGATACGGATCAGCTGCTCGATTTCGGGTTTCAGAATGATGACAACGCTGTTGTGCAGTCGGATGGGTTTCGCGGAGAACGCTTGTGTGTCGCGGTAAACACAACCAACTGTAACGGGTCAGAGCCAAATCTGACTTGCACACTGGATTTCGTGATTCCAGGCAACTGGAATGGCGATAATGGTAATCCGGGTGGCACTGACAGCGGATTTCTTGCTCGATTCCGCGTGACAACAGATTGGGCCGATGAATCCGAAGCAGTTCTTGGAGGATTCGCGTCGGACGGCGAGGTTGAGGATTACCTGATTACCTCATCGACCCTGCCGGTCAGCATCCATTCGTTTGACTCGGAGTTCACCTCCGAGGGCCTGGCGATTAAATGGGGCACCGTCTCTGAAACGCGCAATGCCGGTTTCCACATATGGGGTGACCGGGGTCAAGGCATGGAACTACTGGTCGAAGACATGATTCCGTCCGGCAGTGTCGATCCACTACAGCCCCAGCGATACAGCTATTTCATTGACGGCGCGAAGGTCGGCGAAATCAAGGATCTTGCCATTACGGCGATGAGTTACTCCGGCGATGAAGAGATTTACGGTTTGTTCGAGGCCGGGGCCAAGTATGGCGAGTCCGTGCAGCCGGCGCCGATTGCATGGGATCGGATCGATCGTGACGTCAAGTTGAGGCAGCAGCTGCATGCAGCATTCGGCAAGCGTAATGCTGGGGCGCGCGTCCACGGTGCCCCGGGACGTAAGTCGTCGAGAACTTCGGTCGCAACTTCCTTTGCCGACGTGAAGGTTGGGGCAGCCGGCTTGCATCGCGTTACCTGGCAGGATCTAACTGATGCAGGGCTCGATCTCGAAGGCGTTGAGTCCACCTCGATTGCCGTCACTCTCAAGGGCGAACCAGTTTCGAGGCATATCGTCAGACGAGCATCCGGCGTTCGGGCGCCGGGCCAGCGCTCTGCCATGCGCGGCGCGCGCGAGGCGGGCGGAACGCCTGAGTTCTTCGGGCCCGGCGCGGAAATACTGTTCTGGGGTGAAATTCCGAGTCGTAAAGACAAGCTGTATGTCGACGAGTACGTCTACCGCGTGGCTGTAAACCCGACCGACGCTCTCAATGCCGGCGCACGAATGAATCGCGGCAAGCCTGGCAGCTCGACACACCTTGCTCGCGTTGCCGTCGAAGAGGACAACGCCTACCACTTGGCGTCTCCCCTCGAGGATCCATGGTATGCCGCACGATTGCGGGCCGACGGAACCAACAGCTATTCGGCCACGCTATCGGTTGATAACGCGCTCGTGTCGGATACGCCGGGCCGCCTGAATGTCGTGGTCGGCGGTTTGACGTCCTATCGGGTGAATCCCGATCACAATATCCGTATCGAACTCAACGGAACGCAATTGGCGAATGTCGTCTTCGATGGCAGTACGGCCAAGTCGCTCTCCATGGATGTTCCGCCCGGATTGCTCGTGCCGGGAAACAACACGGTCAGAGTTCTCGCCCCCGGCGGCACGGCGGCGCCCTACGATATCTCACTCGTCGATCGTGTAATGCTCCAGTATCCGCGGCTTCTCAGGGCGACCGACGACCGTGTGCTGGTTGAAGGTCAGGATGCCTCGGGCGGGCTTACCATCGATGGGTTTACCGATCTGGACACGCTTGCCTACGCGTGGGACGGCGCCCAGCTGGTCGAGCTGAATCGACATCAGTTCGGTCGCGGCTCCATTCGGGTTCCGACACTCGAGGAAGACGGTGCCGATTACTGGCTCTCCTCGGTCGACAAGGTTTTGGCGCCCAAGTCCATCAGCATATCGGATTCGATAGATCTCCTTTCCGGCACGAGTGGTGATTTCGTGATCATCGGTCATCCGGCATTCCTGCCCATATCCTCGAATGAATCGCATCCGCTCAATGAATTCATCGCAGCACGCGAATCGGAAGGCTGGGATATTGCCGTTTTCGATATCACCGAAATCCAGCGCGAATTTGGTGGTGGAATGCCTTTGCCGCAGGCCGTGACCGCGTTCCTGTCGGCCGCCGATTCCCGATTTGGCTACGAGCATGTTTTGCTGGTCGGCGCCGATAGCTATGACTACACCGACAAGCTGGGCCTCGGCAGCATCAGCTTCATTCCGACCCTGTATGAGGCGACCAAATCGATTCCTCACACACCGAGCGACGCGTTGTTGGCCGACTTGGATGGCGACGGTGTTTCTGACAAGGCGATTGGCCGTTGGCCGGTCCGCAGCGAGGCGGATCTCCAATCGATCGTGACCAAGACGCTCGATTGGAGCGGTGATGCCGAAGCGCTGTCGAATGCGGTCTGGCTGACCGACTCCCAAGACCCGGCCCAGCCGTCGTTCCGGGCTCAAGCAGGTCGTATGTCACAGCCCTTGCTGGCCAACGGGTGGTTGGGTTCCGAGATTGCCGGCATATATTTCGATGAGATCCTTCCGGTCGCCGGTATGTCGCAAGCGGATGCAGCGCGTGAAGCTTTTTTCGACAAACTCGAGCAGGGCCGATCACTGGCCGGCTTCATCGGTCACGGCGCACCGGCCATGTGGACCTTCCAGGGTCTGCTGGCGCCGGATGACATTGCCGACTTGTATAACGAGGGGAACCCGACATTGATCGGGACGCTGACGTGCTACACAACTTATTTCGTCTCACCGTTTAGCGATACGGTTGCGCACCGCTGGATGAACGGTTACCGGGAGGATGCTGTCGGAAACGCGATTGGCGGGGTGCCCAACGGTGCAGTCGCGATACACGGTGCGGCCACGTTATCCAACTACGGGCAGAACGAGGCGATTGCCCGAAGAGTGCTCGAGTTTCAACTTCAGGGTGCAACTCTCGGGACTGCCGTGCAGGCCGCGCGAAGCTATGCCGCCGAACAAGGCCTTCGTGACCAATCTCTGAACTGGACGCTTCTTGGCGATCCCACGCTGCGGCTTGATCCGTGAACTATCGGTAATCAACGATAAAAAAAGCCGGGCACTGCCCGGCTTTTTCATGTCGCGTAGAGTGACCTTGTTCGTTCTTTCCAGAGCGCGTAACCAATGCAGGCCGAAACGATCAGCCTGCCTCTGCTGCTGCGGTCCTCGCCGGCGAGTACGGCGTGCACGGGTTCGGTTCGAACCCAGTCTTTCCAGCAATCGACTGTTTCCAGCAAATCCCGAATTTGCCTGATATTTGCATCGAAACCGGAATGGAAGAACGTGTTCAGGAGGCCGGTTCTGGATTTTGTGCGGTAAGCCTCAGGGAGATGGCCAAGCATCGCGCGGCGCATCGTTGCTTTGGCATGAGCGCCGTCAAAATGCAATTCAAAAGGTATCTGAAGAAATAGTGCCGCAAGATCCGGATCATAGAATGGATCAACCCTGCTGACCTCGAACTGTTCGGCGAACCAGTTCTCATGAGCCAGACTGCCGCTCAATCCCATTCCAAGTACTTGTTCGGCGTACGACGGAATATGATGCGATTGAGATTCTTCCGGCCACTGAAAGCCGGAATGGTCCGCTGAAGCCTGGGCGTCGACGAGCCACGGCCACGTTTCCTTCACACGCTTTGACCAGTATCTGTTTTTCCAGAATGCCAGGACGGTTCGGATTTCAGCATTCCTTAAAGCCCGCAACGGGTTTGATGCTGGTGTCAGGCTCAGGGAGCGGCGGGTTGCGCGAATATATTGGCCGCGCAGCAGCTGATCCAGCAGCGTGAATCGGCTTTGGGGGTAGAGACGGTCACCGGCGTTCGCATTGATCAGTGTCGTCAGACCCTGGTCGCGCGCAATTCGGTAGCAAGCGTTGACCAGAGATCTGAATGGATTGAAATCGGGCCAATCGGTTTGTACGGCACTTGTGTCGAGCAAGGAGAAAGGCAGCATTCCTGAACCGGCCACGCGGTGGATCGGGATGCCCAGATGGTTTGCCAACGCTTCTATCCAGGTCCATTCATCCGCTTCGGGGAAATCATCGAGAGACCAGCTCACGGCGTGAAGCTGGGTGGCCCTGCTCTGTAATAATCGGGCAGCAATGCTCGCTGTAGGTCCCGAGTCCATACCGCCCGACAGCATGATTCCGGAGTCGCTGTTTTCCGGAAGTATTCTGGCAACGGCGCATTCGAGCCGTTCCCGGATCAGGTCCGTAACTTGCGAAGCCGGAATCGCGTGGGAGGTCGTTCCAAGCGGCCACTTTTTTCGAAGCACGGAAGTTCGATTCCCCCGACGGAGGATAACTTCGCCCGGCAGCAGTTCCGAAACGGCTCCGAATGCGGTTCTTCCGGGAGGGTGCGACCCTTTCAATCTGAAATGCCGGCCGATGGTCACCGGGTCTTCCGAGATTGAATTGGAAGCCAGGGCTAACAGATAAGCGTTGGATGCGACCGCAAACGATCCGCCGTCTTCCTTGTAGTATGCGGTCGCGCCACCCAGACGATCGCGGCAGACCACTACGAACTGAGCATCCGGAATGATCAGTGTCCCGGCGAATACGCCACGAAGCGACGAGAGTTCTGAGATGTTGGAACGATGAAGCAGTCTTGCAAATTCTACGGGGGCAAGCGGGCTGCTTTGTGGCAAGCCGTCAGAGGTGCTCGTACTAGATGGAGCCCTGGGACTTCCAGCGGTGATCAACCATGCTATTTCACGCCTTCCGCTGGTAGCAGGTACAAAAGCCCCCAACGGAAGCGCGCTGGCAAAGGTGGCATCGTCGAAGGCCAGGCGATGATCGTTGCATGTCCAGCATTGCCAGCCGTTGCGTCTGGCAATCGACTCGGCTTTTGCACCGAACGTGCCGGACCCATATATGAAGACCAATGTCTCAGATGCAATGGCGGAGGCTTTTTAAGTCGGAAACTCCTCGGGGCCAGTGCCTCCAGAATCGGCAGCGCCAGGGCTTCCTCCCCGCGTGATCAGATCCAGCCTGTCCACTCTTACGCTGGGCGTTCCATACTCTTCCCGGTCGGCTTGGCCCGTATCGGGCAAATCGCCGGAGAAGGCAAGCGGTTCAACGGCATGGTCATTGATTTTTTTCACGGGATTCCTTGAAGGTTTTTGCATTCGCATTTGATTCAACGGATTCGCGAACTTCGATGCTCGTCACAATATATCAAGGCCCATTGGACCGGTCAAGCAAGAGGCCGGTTATCACAGTGAATTCAACAAGTTTGCAGGTTATTGAAGCCCCAGCGTCGGATCCCCGAGCAGCGTCCAGTTGATCACATGGTCATCGTTGCCGATGTCCCGGGCCTGCCTGCGAGCGGCCTCGACGGCCTGGCCGACGGTGGCGCCGTCGAGCTGGGCGGCCAGCACGGCTTGCATGAAGGTCTCGTTGGCGCCGTAGTCGGACAGCGTGGCGGCGCCGTGGATGGCGGCCGCGCCGTTGGCCACCCCGGGGATGCGGTTGCCGGCGGCGTTCTCACGGTAGCCGTTCATCCAGCGGTGGGCGACGCTGTCGCCGGCCGGGGAGACGAAATAGCTGGTGTAGCAGGTCATCGTGCCGATCATGGTCGGCTTGCCCTCGTTGTGCAGGTCGGTCAAGTCGTCGGGGGTCACCATGCCCTGGAACGACCACATCGTCGGCGCGCCGTGGCCGACGAAGCCGGTCAGGGCGCGGCCCTGCTCGAGCAGGTCGAACAGGTCATCCCGCGCCGAATCGGCCACCGACAAGCCGGGCCTGGGCGCGGTCTGGTTGAAGTAGACCCGATCGAGCATGTCGGCCGGCCAGCCGGCGTTTTCCAGCGTGGCGAGCACCCGGTCGGCCTGGCGGTTGAACGAACCGGTACGCGAGTCCTCCGAGTCGGTCATCCAGACCGAGCTCTGCGGGTGTGCCAGGTTCGGCCAGTCCAGGGTCTTGGCCACGATGGCCTCGAGATCGCCCTGGGTGCGCACCGGCCAGCGGCCGATGGCCTTGTCGGCCAGCCCGTCGCCGTCCAGATCGCCCAGCAGCGCGTCGCTTGGCGTGTGCGGGACGAAGCTGGTGGCGGCATAGCGGGTCGGGATGAAGCTGACGCTGCCGAGTCCGAGATTGTTCGTGTAGTCGTAGCTGTCGCCGCCGACCAGCAGCACGTGCTCGTAGTCGAAGCGGCGGTCGGCGGCCTTCAGGAACGCCGTGACGGCCTCGGGCAACGGCATGCCGTGGGCGTAGACGGCCTGGATCTGCGTGATGTCGTAGACGCCGACCGTCCAGCCCTCGTTTTCGCGCTGGCGGATGTAGTCGTTGAGCGGGTGGCGCTCGCGTGCCGAGACCGGCATGAAGGCCGGGTGGGCGATAACGACCAGGTCGGTCGCGCCTTCGGTGAACAGCGATGCGTTCCGGCCGGCGCCCAGGACGTCGGGCCGGATGGCCCGGTCGGCCGTCGAGATCCAGTAGCTGGCGGTATCTTCGTTCAGCGTCGGGATCGAGATGCTGCCCGCCGGGGCGCGCCCGGCGCTCAGTGCGTACAGTGCTTCGCCGTCCCAGCCATAGGCAATGGCGTCACGGGCGCCGATGCCGGAGACCTGCAGGCCGTTGCCCGCGACGGGCGATTCCACCAGGAGCCGGCCTTCGTTCGCCACCAGGTCGCGCGGGTAGCCGAGCGCCACCTTGTCGACCAGGAACAGGTCGAACGGCGCGGCGGTGCCGCCCGGGGCAAGCACGCGCACGGTGTTCTCGCCGGGCACCAGCAGACCGGCCGGTACTTCGAGATCCATCAGGCGCACGGCCTGGCCGTCGAAGATCGACTCGCCCACGACCTGGCCGTTGACCTCGACCAGCGCGCGGTGGTCCGGGGCTTCCGGGAAGTCGGTCAGTCCGGCGATCAGGACTTCGAGGCGGGCCGGCTGGTCGCTGCGAAGCGCGTCGTCCACGAAGAATCGGGTCGTGTAGCTGTTGTCGCGGTCGGCGCGCAACCGCGCCGCGTACCACGGGTCTTCCAGCCGGCTGGCGAAGTGATAGCCGGTGTCGATGTCCTGGCGCAGCCAGTTCAAATGGCCGTCGGCGAACGTCGTGGCGCGCGCGTTGACCTTGCGTGCGGTCAGGCCGGCGCCGCGGGCGACCGATATCCGGTAGACGTAGTGATCCAGGTAGATCGAGTCAGCGGCGGAAGGCGCCGCGCCCCAGAAGCGGATCCTGCTGTCGGGACCGAAGCGCAGGCCGCGTTCGGCAACCAGCCCGGCGGCGTAAAGTGCGCTGCCCGAGCCACGCCGATTGTCATCGACCACGTGACGCGAGACCGGTTCGCCCTTGAGGCTCACGACGATGTCGGAGGCCGCGACGCCCGTGAGGTCCATGCCGGCATTGGCCAGCATCTGCCAGGTGATCTCCTGCAGGCCGGGCTCGGTGACGCGGATATCGACGTAGTCCGGCGCACTGGATACATCGCTGCCCACGGCGCTGACCGATGCGGAACGCTTGGCTGCGGCGCCTTGAAGCTGGCTGCGCACATCGGCCTGTTGACGCACTTCGTTCCAGTCGATCGCGGCAGGGGCAACTTCCTTGCCGTAGCTGGCGCCGGCTTCGAACAGGCCGTAGACCTCTTCGTCGCCGCGGTAGTCGACGGCCGTGACCGCCAGGTCGAGTACATCGCCTTCGGCCAGGCCGGGCAGGACTATTGAGTAGACGCGGGGCGTCGCCGGGTCGCCTTCTTCGGACGGCACCAGGTCGGCGGTAAGCGGTTCGAGTCCGTCGCCCCTGTCGCCCCAGACGTAGAAGCCCAGGTTGTGGGTTTCCGAGACCGTGGCCCAGGTGAGTTCCAGGCCCTTGTCGGTGTAGCGCGAGCTGAACGAAGAGATGCTGACCGGAAGGGTATTGGGGCCGAAGTCGACGAGGTAGTCCTCGACTTCGCCGCCGACATAGGTGCCGGTGGTCGAAAGCGTTCCCGCCGCAAACATGCGCGCATCCGTCGAGATGCGATAACGGAAGGGCAGCAGGCCGGTGTTGTCGCGAGCGCCGGCTGGAATGGTCCAGGCCACCTGGAATGTACCGTCCGTCGTGCCAGCGGGCACCAGGACGCAGCTGCGCTCGCCGCTGTCGTTGGCAAAGAACGAACCGGGGTCGGCGCTCGTGGTCGAGGTGTTCGCCGAATTGTTCAGAATGCCGTCGTTGGCGAAGTCGAACCAGGCGCACAGCAGTGCATCGCTGGTGCCGGTGTTGGTGGCGGTCACAGTGGTCGTATAAACGAAGTCGGCGCCCACGGTATCCGGGAAGGTCACGCCGTCCTCGTCGTCGACGCCGTTGTTGTCGTCGCCGGTCGCCAGTCCATCGGGCTGGCCGTTGGCCTCGGCGTCAACGGCAGCTCCGAGCCGGAGCCCGGGTGCGATGATGTGCCGCGCGCCATTGCTGGACCTCAGCGTACCGAACAGGTTGTCGAGATCGCCGTAGTCGAAGGGCGTCGTCCCAACGCCGAACAGGACATCCTCGACTTCGCCGTTGCCGACCGGACCCAGCGGGCTGGCGTTGCCGGCACCGGCCCAGTCGCTGGTGATGCGGAATCGGGCGAACAGGCCACCGGCAGGTGCGCCGGCGTAGTCGGCGGGGACGGTGAAATCAAGCGTGACGGTACCGGGCGAAGTGCCGGTGGAGACCAGGCCGTTGGCGACCGGGACGCAGGTGCGCTCCGCATTGCTGGCCCCGCCGCTGGTGGCATCGGCGTTGTCGAACGTGCCGTTTTCGTTGAAATCCACCCAGCCGCAGAGCAGCGCGGCGGCGCCGGTGTCGTTGAAGACCGGCACGGTAACGCTGAACGTATCGCCCGCGACGAACGGCCCGGTGGGGAATTGATACTCGAGGGCCTCGTCGTTGCCGGCAATCGAATCGTCGCCCGTGGCATCCGCGCTGGGTTGTCCGTCGGGTTCGGAATCGGGCGGGAAGCCGATGAACAGGCCGCGAGACAGCAGGTGGCGGGGCCCATTGTCGGCGTTCAGCGTGCCGTAGGAGGCGGGGGCATCGCCCCAGTCGCGCAGAAGCTGCGGGTTCTTCGAAGTGCCGAACACGCCGAAGATGTCGGCGCCGCCGCCGGCCGAGCCGAAGCGCACGCCGATCACGGTGTCGTTTGCCGGGCTGAAACCGGCGCCGGAGAACGAGTTCAGGTCGATTCCGACCACGCCCATGGCCTGGCCGCCGGCGATCTCCACGGTATCGGCCTGGATGCCGGAATCCCGGAATGCAGAGCGGTCGATGATCAGTTCGTTGCTGGTACCGCCGTCGGCCAGGAGCAGCTGGACCGCCACGTCCGAGTTCAGGCCGCGCTCGAAGATGATGATCTCGGGAATCGGGTCGAGCCCGTTGCCGTTGTTGTCTTGCACGCCGCGTTCGAAGATCAGTTCCAGGCGGAAGTTTTCGTCTTCGCCGTCGACGCCCTCCATGATGTTGAGCGTGCGAAATACCTGCAGCAGGGTGGCATTGATGATGTCGACATTCTGGGATTCCTGGTCGTTCGGCGGAATCGGGTAGCCGGCCTTGACGAACGGGTTGTTGTCGCCATCGTCGTTGTCGTCGTTGTCGCCCCACTCGGCGTTGACGTTGGTGCCGCCACCCCCTTCGAGGAACACCGACGCCAGGCCCGGAATGATTTCGCCGTTGGCGCCGTCGAAGGTCACCCTGTTGTTGTTCGGGCCGAAGCGTATGGTCGAAAGCAGGATATCGTCGGTGGAGGTCGCACCGTCAAGGGCACCGTTGCATTCAAGGCGATTCTGGTTGCCTGGCTGGTCGCAGGTGAACGTACCGCTGCCGGCGCTGTTGTTCGTGCCGGTCGGGATCGTGACCGTCATCCTGTCGGGGCTAGTCTGCGCCCCGACGTTCAAGGTCCAGGCAAACGCGATGATCAGGCAGGCCGAAAGCGCCCGATGCACGGTCCGGTTGGATAGGGCGAAGCAATGCGGACGACGAGCGTCTGCGCGAGGTTCAACTGGATTCGAAATGCTCTGCATTTACTGGCTCCCGGCACAGGACGTGAATTCGTCCCGCTGAATGAATTTGCTTGAAATCGTTCGAGACCTATCCAGCCGACTCGCTTTGTTACGCGCTCGGTTGAGCAGGCCCATGGCCTCATTCGGAGTGGTCTTCGGGAAAGGATCGCCAGTCGGGTTCGACAAGCGTCGTGGAAAAACCCCTTCGACCAGGTTCCGATCGCCCTGCTGCTTGCGACAGCTCGGACTCTCTCGATCGATTCCTGAATCTCGTCACATATTAGCGACTGAAATGCTTTCGATCAACTGTTCTATGATAGGTAATGCAACAACAATACCAACTTTGGCCCCGAGCCGGGCAGGGTATCGCTTCTCTGTTTTAAAAACAAACGTTTAAGTGATTGTGGCGAGGGGTTTTTCTCAAGTTATCCTGCGAAAATCTGCAAATTTCGGGTGGGGATATGACGAAAAGCGCGCTTCCCTGCCGGAAACTGCGGTTAACGTCACAAAAGTGCAGCCAGAACCGTTTCCGGCTGGTCGAGCAGGTCGGGGCCGGTGCGGACGGTCGAGAGCCGACTGCCGGAACGATCGCCGGAAGAGGCCGCGTCGGTCGTTTTCCTCAATTCGGCCGATTCATGGGCGAATCGGCCGCTGAACAGCAGCGGCATGGTCGCCTGGATCAGCGCCGACAGCGCCTGCACCGGGGATGCCGGCGTGCGGGCCGAGGGCTGGAACCGTCCAGACGACGGGCGTTTCAGCAGCCAGATCCGGTCTACGCTGCACGTCGTGATGAATTGCCGGCGAACCGACTCGGGCTGGTCGCCGATGTGGAAGACCGTCTTGGGCCGGTTTGCCAGCGGGGCGGGCCGGAGATTGGGCAGCGCGTCCATCAGTCGATCGCAGGCCTGGCCGTGGCGCAGCATCAGGAACTCGCGCAGGCGTTCGGCCTCCAGCCGGCCGTCACCGTCGAGCCCGACCATCACCCAGTCGTCGGAGACGACGCGAGCGCCGGCAGCCAATGCGGCGGCGGTGAGCACGGATTTGCCGGCGCCCTTGTCGCCCAGCGCCAGCACGCCGACGCCGTCGAGCTCGAACGCGGCGCCGTGGACCAGCATCAGGCCGGCGCGGGCCCACTGCTGGGCCAGCAGCAGGTAGAGGCTCTGAGGCTGCAGCATGTCGCCAGCAAGGCGGTGGTGCGTTTCGATCCGAACGCTACCGGGTGCGCCGGTATGCAGGATCCCGCGGCCGTCGGGCAGGTCTTTTTCGTAAGGCTCCCCGGTGGCGACGTCGTCAGCGCCGGTCAGGCCTGCAGTGATTTCCAGGGGCGGGTGCCAGTGGCTGCGCGCGGCGTTCGAGCCCCGGAACAGGCCGGCCATCACCTCCGGTGAAATGCCATCGACCCGGATCGGTGCCTCGAACGATTCGGGTTCGATCACGGCGGTGTTTTCGCGCGGGCCGGGGAGGAACTTCATTCTTGGTTTTGGTGGAGGGGTGGGGGGATTATCTAGGATCGGGGCGGGTGGTGCGCGGTTTTAGGCGCTTTGCGCTGGTTTTAGGTGTTAGGTAAGGGCGAATACGTTGCTGGTTGCTGGTTGCTGGTTGGTGGTTGGTGGTTGGTCTTGTGGGAGGCCCATCCTGGGGCGATTGGCCGCCGGTGAACCCTTGTTGCCTTTCGTAGCCCGGGTAAGCGCAGCGCACCCGGGAATCGCAAGCCTTGTAAAAACCCCCGGGTGCGCTGCGCTTACCCGGGCTCTCATAGCCTTTGTCAACCTTTCGATAAATACGGATTCTCAGGTCCCGGGGCACACGAAGTCCTCTGC
>MDTG01213680.1_pt1 | contig 14717 bp, 17 predicted proteins | sample 811421 | NCBI WGS metagenome assembly MDTG01 (sample SAMN05326645, study PRJNA326480) | marine metagenome | isolation source: seawater | place: Pacific Ocean: South East | collected 2011
ATGCGTATGTATTACGAATTAAAACCGCAAGGTAAATACTACGTACACTAAAAAAAAGGGCAGTAATAAAACCGCCCTTCTACAAAAACAATGAAATATAAGTAAGGCATAAGCCTTAATAAAGTGTTACAATATACTCAAATTTTAATTTTTATATTTTATAGTATGCAAATAGTTATTAACGAACAGTCCTACTACGTACCTAGCGCTTTTAACGAAGTAAAGCTAGGTAACTTTATAGACTACATGGCGCAATATAATGAAGAAGACAACGAAGCTAAAAAGCAGTTAGTGTTAGTATCTACGTTAACTGGTGCGCCTAAGTTATTATTAGAAAAAGCAAAAAAAAGCGTAGTCGACCAAGCGGTAGAAGAACTTAGTAAAATGCTAAAGACAAAGGCGAGCGAAAAACTAAATTTAATTTTTGTAATAGACGAAATAGAGTACGGCTTTCACCCTAACTTACACGAATTAAAGCTAAAAGAATTTGTAGACCTTGACAACAAACTAGCTGACGGGTGGCAAAGTATGGCAGAAGTTATGGCTATACTATACCGACCTGTAACAAAGCGTAAAGGAGACAAATACAGAATAGAAGAATACGACTTTAAAACAGCAAAACATAGGGCTAAGTTATTTAAACAAGAACTAAGCGTAGATACTGTTAACGGTGCAGCGGCTTTTTTTTTGAGTATCGCCGTACAATATCTGAACATTACGCGACAATTTTCGGAAAAGTTGAACAGGAAACAAAGGAGAAAAGCTACGCGTCAGATGAAGAACAATTTAGCAAAAAATATGGTTGGTACTCTATAATATACACGCTAGCAAATGGCAATATTTTAAAATTTGACAGCGTGCTAGAATTAACAGTAGATGAGTGCTTTAATTTTATAGCATATCAAAAAGACTTAAACTATTTAGAAAGTAAATAAATGGGAATACTATACAAAGGGTTACACGTAAAAAACGCAACGCTAGAACAGCTATATAACTTATTTAGAGATATAGGCACGCAGCACTTATTGATACAAACTACTACTGTAGGCGATATATTTGAAGTAGACTTAGTAAAAACAACCTACCCCTTATTACATGTAGCTACTAATACAGCTACTTATTCTAGCGGACAGTTAGAGTATACGTTTCAGCTTATAGTTATGGACTTAGTTAATAAAGACGAAAGTAACGAAGAAGAAGTGTTAAGCGATATGCTACAAGTAATAGGCGACGTGTTAAGCGTGCTTTTTAACAGCGACTTCGATACTGACTATACTGACTTTAGACACGAAATAAGAGTACAGGAGAATATAACGTGCGAGCCTTTTACTGAGCGTTTTGACAATGAAGTAACGGGTTGGACGGCAGACGTAAATATAGTAGTGCAATTTGACGCGTCGGCGTGTACTGGATCAGTACCTTTTAGTACTTAAAAAGAATGTGTTACAAAAAAAACATAACAACAAAGTAACACAACTAAGAAGTATGTATATAGTAATATAGTAATATAGATAATAGTAATATAATATAAATAGTAAAAAATGGCGACAACAGTAACCGCAGCAACACTAACAGTTAACATACAAGAAAGCATAACGCTTAACGGTGTAACTTACGATAAAACGACTACTAAAAGTATAGCAAGCGTAGCAAACTATCACAGTCGAGTAGTACAGCTAAAAGCTTCTACTACCCATACTTTAATAGGTTTGGCTGCAGACCCTTCTAGCGGTAAATTTGACAGCGACGACTTTAAGTATATGCGTTTGACAAATTTGGACGATACGAACGCTATACAGCTTAATTTAACTGATCCTAGCGACGCTACAGTAGCTATAGAGATAGGCGCAGGCAATAGCTTTACTTTATTCGATACTAGTATAGACGGCAACGCAAGCGGCGCAGCTATTACGACTACACCGCACACTATAGAAAGCGTAGTAGTAGTTACACCTGCTGCAGAAGTAGACGTAGAAATAGTAGTAGCTACTGTATAGTGAAGACAGCAAATACAGAAAAAGTATTCAAAGCTTTTGCCGAAAAAACTACTGAAATGGCTAAAAGCATTTTGCGTAGTAAAGGCAAAAATGCTAGCGGCAATTTAGAAGACAGTATAGATTACGATTTAAAAGTATATCCTAGCGGCGGTTTAGAGTTACAATTTAAAGCTGCAGAATACGCAAAGTTTGTAGACAAAGGAGTAAGCGGAACTAAAAAAAGATATAACACGCCTTACAGATATAAAACTAAACAACCGCCTAGCGGTGTAATAGATAAATGGGTAGTACGTAAAGGTATAAGACAAGCACGCGACGATAAAGGTAGATTTATAGAGCGCAAAAGTTTAGTTTTTGCAATAGCTAGAAATATAAAACTATTTGGTATAGAGCCTACAAACTTTTTTACTAGGGCGTTTAACTTTGCATATAAAAAGCTACCTGCAGAAGTAGTAAAAGCATACGCAAAAGACTACGCAAAATTTTTAAGAACAGTAACACAAAAAACAATATAAAATGGCAGTTAGTTTTATACAGCAACCTACACTAAAAATATACGCTGCTTACGACGATATAGTATTTACACTACAAAACGGTGCTACTACGCAGTTTTACCACAAATACATTTTAAAAGTTTTTGTTAATCAAACGCTAGTAGCTACATTAAAAGCAAGCGCTAACGAACAAGGTAACGGAATATTTAAAATAGAAAATATTATACAGGACTTTTGCACTACTGACATAGACGGTTATATATCTACTACGGGCGGTAGCAGCACTAGTAACGGTGTTACTGCAAACACAGCGCAGCACGCTATACATAAAATAGATGCTTTTGCTAGTAACAAAAGTAACCTTATCCAGTTTAGGGTAGAAGGTACAGAAGAGTTTTCGACTACTGCAGACGGTACAGTAACAGAGCAAAGTATAACAGCGTTTAGTTTAGCTAAAAATGCATTTAACGCAGTTACACAAATAGAAAACGGCTTCGAAACTTTTAACGCTTTTGACTTTGTTTTATCAAGTACAAACAGCAAACTACTAACGGGTTTTGACAGTACAATAAACAGAAAAATACGTAGTAACGACTATCATACTTTAGCTTTTTTGAATGGTAAGTGGGGTAATTCAGGATCACAGCAAAGTTTACCTGATAAGTTTGTAGTTAAATTTTATAACGACGCAAACGTACAACAAGGTAGCACTATAGATTACGATATAGACTCTACAGCTAGTAACGGTGCTTTGTTTGGTAGCATACTACAACACACAGTAGCAAACCCTACAATATCGCAAGCAGGGCTAGTATACTTTGGGTGTGGATTAAAAAACATAACAAATAACGGGGCTAGCATACCTGCGACAGCTACATACTATACAGTAAATGCCGAAAATAGTAGTAACACTATAAGCGCTATATATAGGTTTGACATAGTAGGCGACGACTGTAAAAATTTTGAAACTATACGCCTAGCATACTTGAATAGGTTAGGTACATACGATTACTACAATTTTAGCAAGCGTAGCACGCGAACAACTGCAGTGCAAAAAAACACCTTTAAAAAAGCATATGGCAACTTTCAAAATGCAAAATACAGCTATAATGTATATCAAGGCGGTACAAATAATTACGGTGTAACAGCTAACGAAACTATAGAAGCAAATACAGACTTTATAAGCGAAGAAGAAGCGTCAGCACTAGAAGAGTTGTTTACTAGCCCTAGCGTATTTATGCAAAACACAAACGGCGACTATGAGCCTGTAGTAATTACAGAAAGTGAATACACAAAGCAGACTACCGCTAATGATCGTATAATACAATATACAATAGGACTACACAAATCACATAACAAAAGAATACAGCGTAACTAATGGTTAGACTAGTAGCATACGATAGTAATAACAATCCTACAGAATTAGACTTATTTGGTGGCGAAACTATACCATTAACGCTAAATGTAGACGACTTACGAGAAGTAGGTAATAGAAACGGCGGCTATAGTAAAGACTTTGACTTACCTTTTACAAAAGTTAACAATAAATTTTTTAATCATATATACGACTTACAAGTAGATAGCACCTACAACCCTTTTACAAATTTAAGAGCAGAACTTTATATAAACGAAAATTTAGTTTTTGCAGGAGGTTTATACTTACAAGGTTTTGTAGATAAAGACGCACAAAAACACTATACAGTAAACCTGTTTAGTAATACTGTAAGGCTTTTAGACAGTTTAGGAGAGGCTACACTAAACGATTTAGATTATTCTGATTTAGACCATACTTTTACAGAAGCTAACGTTTTAAATAGTCAAACTAGTACAGGCGTTACACTTACCGCAGGAGGTACTACTACAAACGTGTTTTACCCTTTGACACAAACTAAAGGTATATTAACAGACAATGCAGGGCTACGTATTATTTCTAGTAGAAACTATACGCCTTTTGTAAGCTTAAAATATATATTAGATAAAATATTTGCATTTGCAGGCTTTGCGTATCGTAGCGACTTTTTTAATACAGCTACTTTTACAGACATATATACAGACACAGGGTTAGCAGACTTTAGCAGTAACGCTAGCTTTGATTACGCCGCAGCGTATACTGGTATACCATACGCAGACGTTAACTGGCAAAGCGGTAGCGACGACTTTAATATAATAGACGCTATACAAGACCCAGAATTAGCAATAACTAGTAACAACACATACCAAAGCGCTACAGGAGGCGCGCCTTCTTCACATAAAACTAGTTCTAGTTTATTTATACCATACGTCAAAGTAATTAACGCTGCAAGCACTAACAATAATGTAAACCAAGAAAGCGGTGCTACAGGTTTACAAGACCCAAGTAACATATATAATATTGGTATTATAACTGCACCTACTGATAATTTCGAATTTGAACTATTAACAAACTACTATATTTACGGCGCTGTAGGTACTAATGTAACTTTATCTGCAGTTATAGGTAGCGGTAGTAGCACTAATACTATAGTACTTTCTTCTATAACTATACAAAATAATATATTTTTGAGTGGTTTAACTAACGCTTTTGATAATATAGGTGTATATGATTTTTATACTTTAAATCTACAAAACGATACTTTCAGCTTACAATTAGAAGCATCGGCAGATATTTATTTAATGCCTTACAAAATAGGCTACGACATGTCGCAGTTTCTAGCAGGCGGTTGCGGTATAATTAGTAATGGTATACCAGATAGTTGCGGTATAGAGTTTTACGACGGAATACATAGAAATCTATATCCTACAGAAGTTTTTATAAATCCTATTGCGCAAAACGGTAGTATAGACGATAGAATTAAAAACAATCATACAGACGTAAAGCTAAAAGATATATTTAGCGACATTACAAAGCTATTTAACTTATACGTTGACACTACAGAAAACGACAAAGAACTAAAGATAGAGCCATACAACGATTACGTATCCGCAGGCAGTACGCTAAACTGGACAGAAAAAGCAGACTATACGCAGGTAGTTAGCGCTTACGAAGACTTACCAAGCGTTATTAAATTTATGTATAATAATGACAAAGACGACTACGCCCTAAATCAGTACAAAAAAAACGCAAACGTAGACTACGGAAGTTTTAAACTAATTTTGAACACAGACAAAAAACAAGAAGAAGAAATAAAGCTAGACGTATTTAGCGCTACTGCAGTAGTACATTATAGCACGTCGCACCCTTATAGTAGCGTTGTGCAACGCGACGAAGCAGGTGTATTTGAGCGACTTAAAAACAAGCCGAGATTAGTTTACAAAAACTTTACACCTATTGGCGTGCCAACAGACGATCTTATAAATATAGTAGATCATACGAGCTACCATATGGCTAGCCATTATAACGATACGCCTGCTAACATTAACGCTACTACTTTAGATTTAAACTTCGGATTCACACAGCCTGTATATATAGCTAATAGTCTAAACACTATTAAAAATTTATTTAATACATACTACTATAGGTATATACTAGAACGGTATACAGAAGACAGGACTTTTATAAAAATAAATATAAGACTTTCAGAAACAGATATAGCTAACTTTAGATTTAACAACAAAGTAAGACTTAAAAATCAAACCTACTTAGTAAACAAAATAGAGTATAACGCAGGCGAAAACGGAATAAGCAAAGTAGAACTAGTAAAAATATAATGAAACAAGTAGCTAGAATAATAACAAATACAAAGCAAGTTAAGTTTTTAGACCCTAACGGCGCAGAAGTAGCAGGTAACGCAGATGACTGTAGGGCTGTAGGTGGCAAGTTTAAAAATAGAATATGTGTACTACCTTCTATTTCTCAAGCGCAGCCTAGCTTTACTGCTAACAATATAAGCGCAGGTCAAGGCAATAGCATAGAACTAGCGCAAAACTGTAACGTAACAGGTAATTATAACCAGGTTTTAGGCGCTGACTTTGCAACTGTACAAGGCTATAATAGCAAAGCAATACGCTTTGGTGAATTTGTACAGGGTTTTAGCGATAAGGTAGCTAGGGCGCAAAGAAGCGTTTTAATGTTTCAAGGACGCACTACGGACGCTAACTATACCGAAGTGTATTTAGGTGGCGTAGACAACAAGCGTTTTATAGTAGACGAAATTAAACAAACTTTAATAGGTTTCGAAGCGTACGTGTTAGGTTTTAGAGTAGATAGCGGCGGTTTAGGGCAAAGTATGAATAAATTTCAGCACGCTACATTTGCTGTTACAAATGGCGAACTATCGCAAATAAGTACAACTGGTACAAAGACAAATAACAAAAACCATAGTAATAGTTGGAATAATAGATATACAGCAACAAGCGACACGCCAGACTATATAAAGGTCGAGTGTAAAGGGGTTAGCGGTGCTACTATAGACTGGACTGTTATACTATATGTTAACGAATTAAGAACAGACGCTATATAATGAAAAAAGAAACACATATAACTTTTAAGCTAGTAGGAGACGTTATAGCTATAGGTTTTGCAGGTCTAAAAGACACGCTACCGCTTATAACAAAATACAAAAAAGGTAACAAAATAATAACTGGAAAATGGCAAGCGAAGAAAAGGTACTTATAACCGTAAAAGTAGACGACAAGCAAGCAAAAAGTAGCTTAGAAAACGTTACAAAGTCTACAAAAGCAACTAGTAATACTGCTTTAGAAGCGGCAGGCAGTTTTACAGTAATGGGCGTAAGTCTTAATAGTGTAAAAGCAGGTTTTGCAAAAGTTATACCTGTAGCGCGCATGATGTTTGCCTCTATAAAAGCAGGTTTAATATCTACAGGTATAGGCGCTTTAGTAGTAGCTGTTGGATCGTTACTAGCTTTTTTGATAAAGACAAAGGAAGGGTCAGAGATACTTACAGTTACCTTTAAAGCTATGGGTAGCATTGTAAATGTTTTAGTAGATCGTTTAAGCGACTTAGGCGGCGCTATTATAAAAGTATTTCAAGGCGATTTTAAAGGCGCACTAAACGACGCAAAAAAAGCAGTAAGCGGTATAGGCGACGAAATGCGTAAAGAATTTATGGAAACAGGAAAGCTAGCTATAGCTTTTAATAAACTGCGCGACGCAACTAGGGCTATCAATGTAGAAACAGCCGCTAGGCGTGCAGAAGTAGAAGCGCTTAAATTAGTTGCAGAAGACTTGTCAAAAGGCGAAGAAGAAAGATTAGAAGCTGCACAGGAAGCTTTTAAAATAGAAAATGAACTATTAAACCAAAGGGTAGCAAATGCAGAAGAAGCGTTAAGAATACAACAAGAAGAAATGGCTATGAGTAAAAACATGGCAGAAGACCTAGACAAAGAAGCACAGCTACAAATAGAGCTTTTTAACATAAAACAAGAAAGTATAACAAAACAGATAGAATTAAATAACAAAATAAACAGTATAAAACGCGAAGCAGAAGCAAAAGAATTAAAAGCGCTAGATGAAATAAAAAAGAAAGCAGAAGAAGTAGAACAGGCAAAGTTAGATTTAGCAAGCGAAACAGCACAAATGCTACAAGATTTTAATGTAGCAATGATAACAGACGAAAAAGAAAAAGAAATAGCAATACTAGAAAATGCAAAAATAGCAAGGGAAAAAGAAATAGAAGAAAGTTTAGCAGATCGAAAAACTAAAGACGAAGCACTTATATTGTTAAACGAAAAATTTCGCCTTGACCTAGCAAATATTTTTACAAAGTTTCAGTTAATCGAAGACAAACAAAACGAAGAAAATCTAAAAAAACAAGAAGACGACTTTAGGGCAGTACAAGACACTAAAATTAACGCTATGAATTTAGGTCTTAACGCTATGGCTGACGGCTTTGGTAGGGAAACTGCGGCAGGTAAAGCGGCGGCTATAGCACAGGCTACTATGAATACACACACAGCCGCTACACGTGCTTTAAAAGATTTTCCTGTTCCTTTTAACTTTGTAGCTATGGCAGGTATAATTACTACAGGTTTACTACAAGTTAAAAAAATTATGGATACACCTAAACCTGCTAAAATGAATACTGGCGGATTAGTAGGCGGTATAGGTACAGGCACTAGCGACAGCGTAAATGCTAGACTGTCTAAAGGCGAAAGCGTAATAAACGCGCGTTCTACGCGTATGTTTAAGCCGCTTCTGTCTGCTATAAACGAAGCAGGCGGCGGGTCTGCGTTTGCAGACAAAAGCAGTATATCTACGCAGTCGCAAGGTATTACAGGCGGTGTAGTTAAAGCGTTTGTAGTAGCTGACGAGATGACTAACACGCAGGATAGACTAACAAAAATAAGAAGAAAAGCAACAATATAAAATATAAAATTATGCCTTGTAAAAAATGCGAAAACGGTAAGTATAGATTTGGTAACGGCGACTGTAAATATAACACGCTAGAAGCCTGCGAAGCAGCACACCAGACATACGATATTATAGAACTAGTAATAGACGAAGAACACGAAGCTATAGCTATAGACGCTATAAGCCTAGTAACAGAGCCTGCAATTGAAGAAGACTTTGTGTATATGAATAAACAGCAAAAGGCTATAACGCTGTCTAAAATAGACGAAGACAAACGACTTATAGTAAGCCCTGCGCTTATTCCTTATAAGCAAATATATAGATACAACGAACGCAAAGACGCGCACTACTACGTATACTTTACAGCCGAAACTGTAAGGCAGGCTGCGGAAGCTTTTATAAAATATCACAATAATAATAACGCTACAGTACAGCATGAATACAAAGTAGCAGGCGTAAGCGTTATAGAAAGTTGGATAGTAGAAAACAGCACAAACGACAAGTCTAACTTATACGGCTACGAATTGCCGAAGGGTACCTGGTTTGTTACAATGCGTATAGAAAACGACGAAGTATGGCAACAAGTAAAAGACGGCACGCTTAAAGGTTTGTCAATAGAAGGCTACTTTGTTAACGCTGCAGAGCAAATGGCTAAAGTAGGTAGTATGGTAACAGAAGGTAAAGACGGCGAAATAGAACTACCGCTATACGATAGCGAAGAAGAAGCACTAGCAGTAGCTAAAAAAATGGGCTGCGAAGGCGTACACGAACACACGCTAGACGGCAAGGTAGTATATATGCCTTGTAGCGATCACGACATAATAAAACAACTAGGCGAAATACTACAAGAAGACTGCGGCTGTGAAGACTTTATAAGCCCTAATCCTTGCACTAGCGGCTACGTACCTTACGGACACAAAATCAAAGACGGACGTAAAGTACCGAACTGCATACCTGTCAACGCAAAAAAAAAAAATAAAGTAGAACTAGCTAGCTATACTGACTATCCTAAAGCCGCTACTGCTAACGCGGAACGCGCTATAATAGAAAACGAAGAACGAGGTAACAAGTGCGCTACACAAACTGGCAAGGTAAGAGCGCAACAATTAGCAGCTAGACGACCTATAAGCTATAAAACTGTTAAGCGCGTTTATAGTTATTTGTCAAGGGCTAAGACATACAACACAGGCGACTATAACGACTGCGGTACAATTAGCTATAATTTATGGGGTGGCGACGAGATGCTAAGGTGGGCAAAAAAAATTGTTGAACGCGAAAATAAAACAAACTAAACTATAATATATTTTATAGTGTAACTTTTACTACAAAATAAAAACATAATGGATTTAAAAGAACGCATTAAAGTAGCTTTAGGTATCAACGAAGAAGCTACAGAAGTTAACTTAGCTTTTCAAGCAAAGCTAGTAGACGGTACTATTATTACGTCAGAAGCAGACGAAATGGCTGTAGGCGTAATGGTTAGCATTTTGTCAGAAGACGGCGAAACTACACCTATGCCAGAAGGCACCTACGAACTAGAAGACGGTACTAAATTTACTGTAGACGCAGAAGGTATGGTAGCTGAAATAGCAGAGGTAGAAGAAGAAGTAGAGGCAGAAGACAAAGACGACGAAGACTACAAAGACGAAAAAGAAGAAATGTCAATTGAAGACAAAGAAGCCGCTTTATTTGCAGAAGTAGGTACTGTAGTAAAAGAACTACTAGAAGAAGTTCGTAACGACATAGCTAGACTATCTGGCGAACTAGACGAATTACGAGGCGAAAACTTAGCTAAAGACGAAAACTTAGCAGAATTACAAGAAGAAAATACTAACCTAGCAGCGCAAGTAAAAGAACTTAACGAAGCACCTGCTACGGACAGCGTTAACTTATCAAAGTTTGCAGAAAACAAAAAAGTAGAATTATCTGTAGACGAATATAACAAGCTAACGCCAAAACAAAAATATTTACATAACCTAAATAAATTAAAATAAAATGGCTTTAACAATTTCATCCAGCTCGTATGCTGGCGAGCACGCGGGGCTTTATATAAACGCTGCTCTAAGACAAGCAGACAGTTTACAGTATATGACTGTTCGCGAAAATGTAAACTACAAAGAAGTAATAAACGTAGCTAGCGGCGCTTTATTAAAAGACGCTACTTGTAACTTTGACGAGCAGTCTACTACACTTTCTTTAGCAGAAAGCGTTTTAGAAGTAGAACAATTCCAAGTAGCACAGGAAGTATGCCGTAAGACTTTACTTTCTGACTGGAACCACTCTAAAGAAGAAGACCTAGTAGCGTATGCTATGTCTTATATGGCGCAAACTATCGCTGACGGTGTAGAATTTGCTATCTGGCAAGGTAATACTTCTGTATCTGGTCAGTTTAACGGAATACCTACTGGATCGATGACAGCGTCTACTGCAGCAGGTACATTTAATGCAGGTAACATTATTTCTAACTTACAGCAGGTAGCAGCAGCTATTCCTTCTGCAGTATTAGGAAAAGACGATCTATATATATATTTAAATAAAAAGAATTATAGGTTATACATTCAAGCTATCTCTGCTTTGTCTGCTTTTCCTTTTAACCACATGGGGCAATATACACCAGAATTTGAAGGTATCAAATTAGCTGTTTGCGCAGGTATACACGATAACGTAATGTATGCAGGGCAGGCTTCAAACTTATTTTTTGGTACTTCTTCTACTTCTGACTTAACTGAAGTACAAGTAGTAGACATGGCACCGTTTGGGGAGCAAAATGTAAGAATGATAGCTAGATTTACAGCAGGTGTGCAGGTAGGTGTAGCTTCTGACTTTGTTTTCCACTCTTAATATATAACTGCGTAAAAGCTAGGGTGTAAAAGCCCTAGCCTAACGCCTTAAAACAAATATAAAATTATGGCTTGCGAATTAACAAAAGGACGTAGCTTAGATTGCAAAAGCAGCACAGGCGGTATTAAGGCGGTTTATTTTGCACAGGTAGCAGACGTAGTACTAACAAACCCCGAAGCAGGGCTTATTTCTGATTTAGAGTTTGCAGCAGGTGCGCCTACTACGTTATTTAAGTATAACTTGCCACGCGGTACGGGTAGCTTTACCGAAACGATTACAGGAAGTAGCGAAAACGGTACATTTTTTTACGAGCCTAGCTTGACAATAATGTTACACGGCTTAACTACAGGCGACCAAAACGAAATAAAGTTACTAGCACAAAATAGGCTAGTAGTATTCGTTCAGCTTAACGCTAGAGTATCAACAGGCGGACACGACGTTATACTATGCTTAGGTGCAGAAAACGGCTTAGAACTTACTACAGGTACTGCGGCTAGCGGTGCAGCATTTGGCGACATGGTAGGTTATAATCTAACCTTTGCAGGTTTAGAGCGTTTTCCTGCTTCTGTAGTAGCTGACTATACTTCTACACCGTTTGACAATACAGCGTTTAACGGCGGTAGCTCTATTACAATAGACGAAGACTAATACTAATTTTCTAGTATTTATATAGATTAAAAGCGGTTTTTTGCCGCTTTTTTTCGTATAAAACTAAATAAAAGCTACTAATTTATATTTTATAGTGTATGTTACATATAACTAGAGGCACAACAAATAACGTATATTTTACTTTACGCGAAACTAAAAAGCAAGCTGCAGGGGTAGGACACTTCTACTTTTTTAAGTTTGTAAATGATATGACAAAACAAGAAGCGTACTTAATGAGTAGTAACGCTACTAGCTTATCGCATACCGCAAGGTTTAGCCAATTAGTTTTTACGGAAGGTACGCAGGTAACTTTAAGCCCAGAAGGTTTTTTTAACTACACAGTATACGAAGTAACAGACAATACGCTAACAGACGACAGCACCTTAAATGCTTCGCATATAGTAGAACAGGGCAAAGCATTTGTAAGCGACAACGCAGTAACAGAAGTTAGCTATACAGAATATACACCTACTGATAATACAAATACAACAAATAATAACACAGTATACTTAAATATTTAAAAATGAGTTATAAAAATAATACAGACTTATTACAGGAGCAACTAGGCAAAAAAGGTGCAACTGTAGTATTCACAACTGCAGCACAAACAGAAGACTTTTACGCAGTACATTTTGTAACACAAAGCATTATAAGTGCTATTACAATTACAAACTGCACAGGCGAAAGCGCACTACAGACGACAATACCAGCGGGTACGGTTATTCTAGCAAATATCACAGCTATAACTTTAACAGAAGGAGTAGCTATAGGCTACCATAATTAAGATATGCGCCTTAGTAATTCTTTAAGATTACAAACTAAAGTAAGCGCTAGCGGTTTTGCGTTAACTGACGTTTCCGACCTACAGGTATGGTTAAAAAACAACACAGGTATAACGTTAAACGGTAGTAACGTTTCTATATGGGCAGACAGTAGCGGAAACAATAACTTAGCTAGGCAAACTACAGAAACTAACCAACCTTTAGCAGACGGCGGAGGTATAGATTTAGACGGTACAGACAACTTTATGACGTTAAATAGTGCATTAAATTTAACTGCGTTTACTATTTTTGCTGTTATAGATCTAGACGATACAACGCTAGAAACGCTTTTAGGTAACGGTACTAACGGAAACGACTTTTTTAGGTTAAGCGGTAGTGCTTGGACTTTAAGAACAGAAGGTAGTTCTTTTCAAGGTAACATAGCAACAAGCGCAGGCACAGACAAATATTTACTTACGCTAAGAACTGAGGTAGGCGGTAGCAAAACGCGTTACATTTTAGAAGACGACGGCACGCTAGAAACTGCAATAATTTTAGATAACCAAACTTTTACTGTAAAAGATATAGGACGTAATAGTGCAAACGCGCACTTTTTTAATGGTAAAATATACGAATTAGCTATATACAGCGCCGAACTATCTACAGCTAATAGAGAATTAGTTGAAACAAATATAATGACTAGAAACGGTTTATAATATGTACTACAAAGGCAGTAAAAATAAATGTTTAGAAATTGTAGCAAGGTTAAACGCAACGCGCGACTACCCTAACACTACAACGCAAACAGTAAGCGACGTACAAAAAATACCAAACAGCACCAGTTATATAGTAAAGATACCTATCGATTTGTACGAAGAACTAACAAGCTACGAAAAAGGTAAAATAATAGACGAAAAGCCTGTAGAATTTAACACAGTAGACTAATGGATAAAGATAGACTGTTAAATATACAATTTACAAACGAGGTACTACCTAAGACTATAGAAAGCCCTATAAACGAGTGGATAGGTTACGGCGACGGAGAATATAAAAACCTATACCCTAACTATATAATAGACTTATATAACAATTCGGCAACGCACGCGGCAGTAGTAAACGCTACTGCGGCTATGATAGCAGGCGAAGACTTAATAGTAGAACAAGGCAACGACTTACAACAATACGTAGCGCTTAAAAAGTTTTTAGCTGACGCAGGCGAAAATACTACACTACACGAAATAATTACTAAAATAGCTTTTGACCTTAAACTACAGGGCGCTTTTGCTCTAAATATAATATGGTCTAAAGACCGTACGCGTATTAGTCAAATAAAGCATATACCTGTAGAAAAATTAAGAGTAGGCAAGCCTAATAAAGACGGCAAAGTAACAGAATATTATTTAAGTAGCGATTGGGCGCAGTATAGAAAAAAAGAACACACACCTATAAGGGTAGCCGCCTTTAACGAAGACGATAGAAGCGAAGCTAGTCAAATTATGTATAAGGGATTGTATTCGCCTGCTATGGAAATATACTACACACCTGACTATATAAGCGCTAATAACTGGATACAAATAGACAACCTTACTGCAGATTATCACCTTAATAATATATCTAACGGCTTTAGTGCTTCGTACTTTATAAACTTTGCAAACGGTATACCTACAGCCGAAGAACGCCGACAAATA
>MDTG01340797.1_pt1 | contig 14715 bp, 18 predicted proteins | sample 811421 | NCBI WGS metagenome assembly MDTG01 (sample SAMN05326645, study PRJNA326480) | marine metagenome | isolation source: seawater | place: Pacific Ocean: South East | collected 2011
AAACAAATAATAATATACTATATCATAATAAGTGCGGTAAAAAGAATAAAAAAAAAAATAAATAAATAGAAAATGGCTCCTAAAAAATCCTCCAAATCCTCCAAAAAAACTACTCCTAAGAAAGAAGTAAAAACTACTCCCCCACCGGTTGTTGAAGAAACCAAGGTTGTTGAAGAAGTTGTTGAAACACCAGTTGAAGAAGAAAACTACGATAATGAGTTTTCGGAACTTCAGAACCAGCTCAAAGAAGCTGGTCTTTTAATTAAAGGACTACTTTCGAAGGTGAATGCCCTTGAAAAGCGTGTTGTCCGTGATCGTAAGGCTCTTAACAAGAAAATGAAGGGGCGTTCCCGTCGTGTTGTTGATCCTAACAAGCCACCGAGTGGTTTTGCGAAGCCGGGTCCTATTTCGGAAGAACTAAGAAAATTCTTGGGTCTTGCGAAGGATGAACTGATTGCTCGCACTGAAGTGACCAAGCGTATTAACGAATATTGCAAGGAACACGACCTTCAGAATAGTGAAGACAAGAGACACATCAAGCCGGATGCAACTCTAAAGTCTCTATTGAGGCTAAAGAAGGGTGATGAACTCACCTTTTTTAACCTTCAGAAATACATGAAGGTTCATTACCCGAACAAGGATGGTGTATTTGTTAAAGCTTAAAAGAGTTTAATTTCATTTAGAGACATTCGAATTGTTTGATTATAAAAATTGTTTAATTTTTTATTATGTGATGATTTATTGATAATGATTAATTTTTTATTATTTTGTAATAGTTTATACCATTCTTTTTTATTTTTAAAATTAACATATTTAGTATTGTTTAATCTGCAATATTTAAGAAATTGTGTTAATTTTTCATATAATTCACATCTTATTAAGAAATAGGCTAATATATTGGTGTGTTTATTGATATCATATTGATTGATGGAAATATTATATTTATTGATAATTTTTTGAGATTGAAATGAGCAGAATTCTTTTTCTAAGTAGATCATGATTAAGAATGCATTATATTTATTTCTTTTAATTTTTTCAGATAGTAAGAAACAATTGATTAGATTTGCCCATAATTCTGTGTATGCTTCATATGTGTTTATACTATTTGATGTAATTTTGTATTTTTTTTGGTAATATTGTATAATAGTATGATTATCAGAATGAAAATCATAATGTAACGCGTGGAATAGTTCATGGATGGTTACTTTTGCGATTTCTTCTTTTCTCCAGATAGTGATTTCTGAATCATATTTATTATTTCGAGAGCATGATCCTGAATTAACTTCATCTTTTGTTAGAAATTCATTATCTTCAAATAATTTTTTTTCATCTAAGAGGTAATAATTAATTGTGAGATTTTTAGTTGTGAAAGTTGATAAACTACATACGAATTCGATGATTGGTATTATATTATCTACAAAATGATCAATATTTTCTTGTGCATATAGATTTAATATGAGATTAATCTTTTTATTTTGATATTTAATCCGTGTGAAATTTTTTAAATCACTTATTTTTTCAATAATTTGATCACTCATGTAATAGGATTTAATTTTTTGAGTTTTTTTAAAATTTTGACTATAATATGTTTGGTTCAACGGGATTATTTTAATTTTTTTTAAATGTTTATAAAGTAATTTAAGTTCATTTGTATTTTTGATATTTACTTTTTTAATTATTTCATTGCGAAGGTAAATTGATTCATCTGTGAACATATATATAATATATTATATAAAATTGAGAGTTAAAATACAATCATGGTTATTAATATTAAGTTTATGGAAATCCCTTAGATAAAGATAGTAAATGCCATTTTTTGAAATAATGTGTATAATTTTAAGTTTATTTAATTTTTTATCATTTTTTTTAACAATTAAATGAATAATGAAATTTTCATTTAAATGGGTGATATCAATTGTTTTTTGAGATGGAATGATTTGTTTTGATTTTATTTTTTTGAAACGATTGTATATATCTTGTTTTATATGATCTGGTATTGATTGATATAATAGTTTCATTAATTTAAATTCATTTGAAGTAATGAAACTTTCATAATATTGATTTAAAAGGTTAAATTCTTCATCTGTAAACTCTTGAATATTAAATAATTTTTGAAGGTTATATTTTTTTCTTTTTTGATCATCATAAAGAGTATCATATGCTTCTGAAATCTTTTTAAATTCGGTATCATTACCATTATTTTTATCTGGGTGATATTTGAGGGATAACATACGATAATTTTTTCGAATATCTTCTTTTGTGCAATGAATATCTAAATTAAGGATTTTGTAATAATCCATTATAATATAATTATCTTTATGGTTTTATATAATAAATAAAATAATATTTATTATTAATGATATTATTAGATGGTAAAAAATTATCTGAACAATATGATGGTGATTATATAAAACGAGTTAATATATTAATGGATAAACATGTTCAACCTGGATTAAGTATAATCCATATAGGAAATAATCTTGAAAGTCAAAAATATATAGAAATGAAAGAAAAAAAATGTCAAAAAATTGGTATTCGATTTGATTTAAAACATTTTAATGAAACGGATAAAGAAGAAACAATTCTTGAATGTATTCGATCATTAAATGATGATATATATACACATGCGATTATTGTTCAATTACCAATACCTGAGAATTTTAATACAGAAAAAATATTGAATCAAATTGTTGATTATAAAGATGTCGATGGTTTTAATATTATTAATTCAGGAAATTTATATAAAAATACATCACCATTGTTTGTTCCATGTACACCATTAGGATGTATGGAATTGCTTAATCATTATGGTATAGAATTAGAAGGTAAGAATGTTGTAATTATAGGGAGTAGTCATATAACAGGATTACCATTATCACATTTATTATTGCAAAAAAATGCAACAATCACATTATGTCATATATATACAAATAATATAGAAGAACATACACAAAAAGCTGATATATTAATTTCATGTTGTGGTGTACCAAATTTAGTGAAAAAAGAGTGGATTAAAGAAAACTCTATACTTATTGATATAGGTATATCGATTGTAGAAGGTAAAATTATAGGTGATATAGATTTTCAAGATGTAAAAGATAAAGTTCAATTTATTACACCTGTTCCGGGTGGAGTTGGTCCAATGACGGTATCAATGTTAATCAATCAGACAATATTATCATGTGAAAGATATATTCATCAAAAATTGTAATAAATCATATTTAATTTTAAAATAAGTGTTTCGAGGTGGATTAATGGGCGATATGCATTACAATTTAAATAATCATAATAAGATATGATATTTATAAATTTTAAATACAATTGATTATCATTAATTAGATCAAGGAAATCTTTGAATAGTTCATTAAATGGGATATCTAATTCTTTGATATCTGAACATATTTTTCGAATTGTTTCTATTTTTTGAATATTTAATTTCGAAGTGATTATATTATTAATATTTAATGTATATTGTTTCATAATATTTTCATAGTTATATTGGATATGAAATAAATTGTTTATTTTCTTACATTTTTCGATTAAATCATTATTATTTAATGATATTTTGTTCTGAAAATAAGTATATTTGTCAAATGAAGATGGCATAGGTATTCTTAATAAAAAACAACGACTTGTTAATGCACTGATCATTTTATTAATTTTATTTGTAATTATGATGAATTTAGTTGATAAATAACATTTTTCAAGTATGACTTTTAAAATATTTTGATATTTAATCGATAATAATTCGAAATGATCGATGAGGATATATTTACAATCATTCAGTTGATCATATGATAAAACGATCTCTTTTATAAAATCAAATAAAATTGTTTTATCTATTATTTTCTTTATATCAAATAAATGATAATGATTATTAAATTTATGTATAATTGGTTTATCTTTGTTAGTTGTTGTATTAAATAAATCTGTGAATAATGTCTGTAATAATAAGGATTTACCACATTGTTTTACACCATGTATAATTATATGTGAATGATTTTTATTTTTTAAATAGATCTCTAAATTATATCCAATTTTATAATTAATAGTATCTATATATGATGATATATTCATACCATGACATCAAGTTTAGTTTTTAATATTTAAAAATAGTAAATAAATATGGATTTCTATTTAAAAAATGATAATTTTAATACTAAGAATATAAAAATAAAGAGATGTAAAAAATGTAATAAACTATTATATGATCTTGATTTTATAAAAATTATTGGAATAATATTCAAGATTAATGATTATGAAATATTGAATGAAAATAAACAATTTATTTCAATTAAAGTTATGGATGAAAATGTTCTTAAAAATATGAAAAAGTTGGATGATTATTTTAAAGGGATGTATGGGAATTATCATACATTTATAAATGATAAAAATATTATTGAATTGAAATCATTTCAAAGGAATAATAAAGGAATTTTATTAATTAATATTAATAATATAAAATTAATTAATCAAAAGATGATGGTTCAAATATTTACATTATAATCTATATATTAATTATCATAATGAATAGTGAATATTATTTATTAGCTAATCCGAACTATTTAAAGAAAAATAAGAGAAAAACGACGATCGATGATGAGTTATTTTTATTACTTCAGAGAAAATATCCTGAATATAATTTTAATATAGAAGATTTTGATTATCTGATTTTAAAAATTGAAAATTTGATAAATGAAATACATATAGAAAAAATAGTATACGAATTAATTGATACAATTGATGAGTAAATATTATGAAAAGTTAATTGTTCAAAAGTTAAAACAAGATATAATTAATCATTTTTCGAATGATAAAGAAATAAAAGAAATAATTGATGATTATTTTGAAACATATAAATTAAATCTAATTACTGAAAGTGTGAAATATGATATAAAAGAAAATAATACGAATGTATATCGTGATCGATCTTTATATGACGGAAGAAAAAATAGATGTATCGCGCGTGTTTGGAATTGTGGTATGGGTGGACAATGTTCGAGAGCGAATATGAAAGATGGATTTTGTAAAATGCATTATGAAAAAGGAGGGCATCAATGGTGGCTTGGAACAATTAATGAACGCAAACCATACAATCCAATTAATCATAATGGAAAAGTCCATCAATGGCTAAATTAAGGGTTAGAAAGTCCACATGAACTAGCACCACCTCTTTTCATTGATCTTGAACGGCTTCTACCTCTTTTCATTGATCTTGAACGGCTTCTACCTCTTTTCATTGATCTTGAACGGCTTCTATCTCTTTTCATTGATTTAGAATGTTTTTTGTTGGATGATTTACTTTTTTTGACTAATTTTTGACCATTCCTTTTCATTTTTTCTCCTCTTTTTACCATTTTATTTCCTCTTTTAACAAGGGATGATCCTTTTTTAACCATTGATTTTCCTCGAGAACCAGAATTACGTTTGGGCATTTTATAATATATTCAATATTTTTTTTTAATAAAATAAAGATAAATTATAATCAATACAAATTGTTTCTTTTTTTGAACGTAGAATTTCATGTATCATATCACTTGAAATTCCACCATATTTAATTAAATATATTGCAACAATCATAGGTGAAATTGTATTTCCATTGTAGCAATAGATGAATATATTATTTAATTCAATATTTTTGTGAATATAATCGACAATTTTTATCATATTATTTTTTAGTAATTGCATATCTCTTTCGGGGGTGAGATTACATGATAGAGGTATTCTTGTTTTATTTATATTCGGTAGATCAATAAACCCTTGATCGAGTGTACAATTTATAACAATATTAATTAGATTATCATTATAGAAACTGGTTGTAAAAGCGTCATTTATATCCCCAATCCATAAACCTGAAATAATTTCAGTAACCATTATTAAATTTGATAATTATTTAAAAATAAGTTTTAAACTCTTAATTGATATGGAAAATTTAGATATTCATTTTGATAATCTGGATACTTTTATTGAAAAAAAGGAAACTGATAAAGATGAAATGATGAAATGTTGTGATAGAAAAGAGAATTATTTAAATGATGAAGGTATTATTCGATGTAAAAAATGTCAAAATATAATTAGCAATATTTCATTTAATCCAGAATGGAGGAATTACGATAATAAAACAAACGATCCAACACGATGTGGTATGCCTGTGAATACATTGTTACCTGAATCATCTGTTGGTTCGACTGTTTCTTATAAAAAGTGTAATAAGACTATGAATCAGATTAGGAAATATCAACAATGGAATGGTATGCCATATAAAGAAAGAAGTTTATACAAAGTATTTTTGGAAATTCAGGGGAAATGTTCGAAACATAATATTCCAAATGTGATAATAACTGAAGCAAAATCTCTTTATAAAATTATTTCATCAACCAAAATATCAAGGGGGTCTAATCGAACTGGTATTATTGCGGCGTGTGTTTATTTTGCATGTAAAAAATGTAATGTTCCTAGAAGTTCAAAAGAAATTGCGGAAATTTTTGATATTACTAGTAATGTTATGACGAAAGGTGTTAAAAAAGCACAAGAAATCATCGCTATGAATAAGATAAATAAACAAAGATTAACACAATCACCATCTACAAAACCGGATGATTTTATTGAAAGGTTTTGTGATCGTTTGAAAATATCACTTGATGATATTAAAATTATTCAAACAATATGTAATATTACGATTGATAATAATTTAATTTCAGAAAATACACCGCCATCAATCGCGGCTGGTTGTATATTCTTTTATAGTAAAAATAAAGAGATAAATATTACAAAAAAAGATATATCAGATGTATCGAAAACATCCGAAGTTACAATTAATAAATGTTCTAAAAAACTTGAAGTAAATAAAGAGTTATTTCGTAAAATAATAGATTAAACAGAATAATAATGTAACAATCGTTGTCTTAAATAATGTAAATACAAATGTGGATTGATCTGTTTCAATATCATAAAATAAAGGGAGTGATTTAAATCTCATTCCTTCATGAATACTATTTATATTAAATAAAAATGTAAGTATACTTACAAAGATACACTCTTTGTTATCCATTAGAAATAGTTTTACTTTATCAAAAATCCCATCATTTTTTTGATCATATTCTTCTTTTAATTCTTCTTTCATTTTTCTTTTCATTTCTTCTTGCATTTGTTGCATTTTCTGTTGTTGCATTTGTTGTTGTTGCATTTGTTGTTGTTGCATTTGTTGTTGTTGCATCTGTTGTTGTTGCATCTGTTGTTGTTGCATCTGTTGTTGTTGCATCTGTTGTTGTTGTTGCATTTGTTGTTTCATTAACATTTCTTTTTCTTCGGGCGATAAATGTGGTGGAATTGTATTTCTTCTTTGATTATTCATTTCTTGGCCGTTTAAATCATTGATAATAGAATCAACCATTGAACTTTCTTCTGGACTTAATGCATTTGAGTTAATATCTTCCATAAGGCTTTCTATTTTTGTTCCCATTTATGATATTTTGATAAATATTTTTCTATAAAAAAACGTATTACATTTATGATACATTTATGATACATGGTTCATTTAAACATTCTTTCGATAAACGATACGCGACTACAATGCCCAAAAGGACAGAAAATAAATACATCATTGCTTTTTCTAAATTCATTTTTTTAATATAATACAATATAATTATCTTAACCAACCCAATACAGTTGATACCATATTAGATGTTCCAGCAGAAGTATCTGCAGCGGCTGCAATAGAACATCCACCATCATGTTCCCCAGCATTTCTCCAACCGACATAATTATCACAAAATTTAAGATTATCTCTTCTACCCCCGAATGGTTCATCAGGAAAACTATATCTATGTACCCTTCCCCACCCCGGGGAATATTTATCATCAAATGACATACAATCTGCGGCCATTGGTAAATTATCATCTCCACCAATCCTATTATTATGGGCATAACACAATGAATTATGATCATAACCTGTTGAATGGTCACTAATTAATTCACAATCTCCACCACAGCATTTTCTATAACAATCTAAGTCATAATTTTTAATGTAATTTCTAGCCATTAGACAATATTTTGCTTTTTCAGCATTTTTTAATCTTACATTATTTGTTATGAATGATTTATTCTCCTCCCCCGAGCCGGGCATTTTAATATATGCCTCATCAACTGTATTTTCCAACATATTTAATACTGGTTCTGATGTAGAGACACCACTAATTTCTAATGGATGTTTGTAAATAAGACAATTATTATTTGAAGCTCGATAACTATATCCTTTACATAATATATCTTCATTACAATCTCTTTCACATAATTCACGTGTCATAGGTTCACTTGCTAAGGGGTTTGGTGGATCATTATTAGTCCATGTTGTTGCGCCTGGCCTCCAATTTTCTCTATATCCGCTCCATCCAGAACCACGTGTATAATTTCCTAAACTCCATAGTCCTGAATGGTTGCGAGTGAATAGATTTTCGGTCGTCGATATTAAACTTCGATTAAAATTATAATATGAACCATTTACATTTTCTTCAAAATTAGTTTCATCATTTAATAATTCTTCATTTATATGGCCTTTTAAACAACATCTACCTTCATTTTCATCTTCACTATTTGTATATATGAAAAAACCATGGCATGCATTATTTTCTTCACATTTTTCAGCACATTTATTTACATAATCGATATCAACATTTTCACCAGAAGAATTTCCGAATTTATCTTTTTGATATTCCCAAGAACCAAATTCTTTCAAATTATAACATGTTAAGGGGACATCTATATTTGACTTCGGATTTTTATATAGAAATTCATCAAGTATTTCATTTTTAAGTTCTTGTTTAGTATGTATCGAATTATCGTAATCACTTGAAAAATTAGTGCTACATACACCATGTTCATTATTTATATCATATAATAATTCATCATTTGTTTTCCATGTATATGTATTTGACACCATACCACTACTATCAACCAATTGAGGATTGGCCAAACTACCATCTAATCCACCATTTTTATCCCAATAATCCCCTGTTTGAAGTTGAGCCATTGGACATATATGAGATCTCACCATTGTTCTTAAACCAGGTGAATTTGCTCCAGCAGTAAAATTACCAGGTGTATCACATGGTTCATCGGAACACGATGAATCAAAATGTAATGTTGAACTATCATTACAAGAAGCAGTTTGTGATAAATATTCAACCGCTTGAACAGCTCCTTGATAGATTATATTTCCAGCACCCACATCAACCCATCTCGCAATTTCTTCATCTGACGATGAACAATCCATTAATGGATTTATAGTTCCATTGAATGGATCATCACATTCTTGACCGGCAATATTTGTTCTTCTTTCTATAATTTGATTTCTTTGTAATGGATTGAGTGACTGAACATCTAGTTCTTCTACAGGATTTTCAATTAATATTTGTACACTACTATAATTACCTTCATTTCTCAAAGCAGAACATTCTTCTAATGTTTCTATACCATATTTGTAATCATTTGTTAATAGATCTAGACATTGGGAACCACGATTACCCATAACAATCTCTGTTCCTGCTTTAATTTGTGCGAATACTAATATATGTAAAATATGCATTCTTTTATCAAAATCATCCATTGAAAAAAAGTCCAATTCACCTAATTCTTCATATAATTGATCCAATGTTAAATAATCACATTTTTCTGGATGTGCTAGATCACACCCAGTCGGGTCTGGATCTTCACAATATTCACAGGGACATGGATATGCACATAATCCCGTAATATTACAGTATTCTTGTAAATGTGGTGGTGGTGGACTACAATTTTGTTGTCTTCGAATATCTATATCACTGATATGACCTTCACCAATTTCATATGCTTGAACAGGATTTAATCCTCCAAGCGCGAAATCAACTATATCATATGCTAATACTGCCGCCTCTATATATGTAGAACCTAATATTTTCGCAAAAACTTGAACTACACTTTTACCAAATTTTAGAACACCCCCAAATACATAATTAGGAACACTTGTAATAGTCCTAAATCGATTAACCCATGAAGGATTATCATATCTTCTAATCTTTATTTCTTGTAAACGTTGATACATTCTAGTATTAATTAATGCATTTCTACCTTTATTTGTCATGCTATCAATCATATCCGGTAAAAACTTTTCCATTTCTGCCAGTTTATTATCCAATCTCTTATATATTTTTCTAATCCTTCGCCTTCTTAAACGATTTCTTTTACTAATCAATGAACTACGCGAATTTATACGTTCTTGTTCATCCGATGCTTCAGCAAAATTTTTGAGTGCCAACCTGTGCTCCCTCCTTGCTTGATATAATTGAAGTTCCTCCACACTATCTGATAAGTGAAACATTGTATGCATTCCGACTTTTAGTGAACCCCTTAGCATAAAAAAAGCATCATTATGTAACATTGCTAGATCATCCGCCAAATTAATAACTTTTATAATTGTATTCCTTACTTCATTTATATTTTGAAATGCCACAAATGCTGATATAATTTGTTCATGCCGCATTTCAACATTCTCTAAATAACGATATGCATCTGATTCAGCTTCATCACCCAATGGTCCATATCCAAAATCAAAATCAGAATATGAAAATGGTCTTTCATAGATATCATCTTGTATCGCTTGTGCAAAATTATCTTCTATATGCTGATTACAGGCTTGTATATATCCAAATATAAATTCAGCATCTTCTAATAACCTTTCTGAGAGGGAGATACAATAAATAAATAATTTAATAATTGGATCAATAACATCAATGAACCATCCTTCAATGGTTGTTCCAACATAGGTTGTCATGATTGTTGATAAATTTAATTCCAATATTTCTTTCAGTTTCGCATCAAGTATATCATTACATGGATTTTCATCTGTAGTTTCTCCACTACAATACTCCCCTTTTATAAACTTAATGATATTTGTTTCATTTATATCAAAAATACCATCTTGATCATATCCAAATCTAGCTTTTAAACTATTAATATGATTTAATGATGTAGAACCATATAAATCCCTTACACCAAGCCGTGCTACATCTGGTACATGTTCTTCAAAAACATCTATCATATTGTAATAATTAATTCTAATTTCTTCATTACCATTAATATCTAATGGATCTCGTCCTTCAGTTTCATTATGAACTCTTTCAATTTCATTAATTGTTGTAGGATGTAACATAAATGTATTATGTCCTGCATTACTTAATTCTTCACGTTTCATTAATGCTTCTTCAAATGTTGAGGGTGTTTCATTTAAGAATTCATTGGCAACAACAGGCTCATCCATTACTACGTTAGCCACACAAATGTCGGCAGTACCTTCACTTCCAGCTTCTTTTCTATAACCATCGGGACATGTTCCGATCCTTGAATCATTTCCATTTGTACATGTGACAGCTTGACCACTACTATCTAAAAACTCTTGTGTTACACCACTTGGAAATACACATTGTTGACATACACGATCACTGGTTGAAGTTGGCTCTTGTATTTCATAAAAACCATCTTCGCATTCTGTTATAGTGGAACATTCTCGATTACTAGTATCTGTTGGCGCGGCTGTTTCATATTCATTTGAATTACATTGAGTATGGTTTGTACATATTTGATTAGCTCCATTTGTATTGTTTGTAAACTGATTTACACCACAATGTGTGCCCGATAGAGTATTTCTAGCCTGATGGCGGACCGGCGCGGGCGGCGTACACGTCCGCCAGAACCATCGACCACTACACGTTCGTCTATTAAGAGTATGTCCTTCAATAATATTCCTATTCTGATAATATTCACATATCATCATAAATAATAAAAATAATAATAATAATATCAATATTACTTCTTTCGTATTCATATTATATTATATTATATTATATTATATTATATTATAATTATTTTTAGTACTAATATTATATTTTTTACGAATTACAATATTATTATCTGTTGTAACATATAAATAGGCGATCGTTAAACTTAATGTAATTAAAAATAACTTAATATCAATAAAATCACCAACTTTCATTTATTCTATTAAATATTATATTTTAAGAAAAATATGTCGAATTAATCGGTTTTGGTTCACCATTTTCATCTCCATATCCAACCTCATATAAATAATGATTTGTTTGATATGATGGTAATGTTTCTCTTATATTACTATTTTTTATTTTTTCAATATCTGGTGTTATTTTCCAAGAAGTACATGCTGGTAATCCCCATTTTTCATTACATTCTTCATCAATAATTATATTTCGTGGATTACATTCATTATAATCTAAAAACCCTTCCACATCTTTTACAGAATAACAAATAATAACTATTATAAACAATACTAATAAAAACTCTTTCATATTATATATTTTAATATAATATATTTATTCATTATCTTCTTCATCGGATATTAATAGAAAATTATTTAATTCTTGATCATTTATCTTCCGTTTCTTTTTTGCTTTCATAATTATTTCTTTTAAATTTGTAATTTTATCAGGATTATTTTGATAATATTGAAGATCTTCATAAAATTGAACAATTTTATCAATTGTATTTATCCACCAATCTTTATCTCTTTCAACCATTGTACATTCATAACGTTCAATTTTCCACCATTTTACTTCAAAAATATTTTCTGTGATTGATCGATGTTGATTAATCCATTCTTCCAATTCATTATTTGTCTGATTTAACTTCGAATATATATAAGATAATTTTTCCCCTTCTTTACATGTTATTACAACTCCTTTTGGATAATTAAGTGATGTTCTGCCCGGTATAATATCATCATTATTAATGAAAATATCTTTACAATATTCATCATAATTTTCATATTCTTCGATTTTTACTTGGAAAAAGTCACATTCATCAAGATCACATACTTCCAATTGACCTTGAACTTGCATCCAATAATGTTTTGGAACAGATTTTGTAAATTTCCTTTTTGGAGGACACTTTATTTCAACCATACGGGAAACATACTCATCATTACCTGTATCATCACATATCCCATCCGGTGAGGCACCAAATATACTAAAGTCGGGATGTGGTATTAATCCAAAATCAAGGACTTTAGTATTGTATAATTCTTCATAAAACATTATCGCTACATCTTCATATTTAACCCCCCATTCTGTTATTGGGTTTGGTTTGAATGGTTGATCTTCTATTTTTGAAAGTATTAGTTCTTCTCTTGTTTGGAAATGACCTTTATCAATCGCTGTCCCCAATGAACTAGCAGTGAGTATTTTCTTACGGATTTCATACCATTCTTTTGAGCGTTGTTCAGGTAATTTTAATGTTTTTAATTTTGCTAATTTTTGTTTCCTTAAACCAACGATTTTATTATTTAATTTCTTTTTTTCTACACTATCTTTTATTATATTTCGAAGGACATATTCTTTATAATCAACATCGATTTCATAAATACTATTCAATTCAATATATAATTCTTCTAAATCAGTTGAACTTGAATGTTGGACATAATTACATATATCATCTTTTTTAAATTCCATATCAGTATTAAATACTTATTATAAGTTTCAATTTTTTAAATATTATAAATTTGATTATTGATTATTTAAATAAATCAATACAAAATAACAAAATAACAATATACTAATCATTAATGGATACTGAAAAGGAAGAAATCCGGTGTTTTCATTGTAATGAGACATTTAAGAAGAAACCATGGTTAATTCTTTCATTTGATAATGGGGATATAATGTATCATACTTGTTCATATTTGTGTACAACACATCTAAATCATAAACTTAATATGAACTATTCTGATAATATTGTTAATAAAGAAGACTTTACTGGTCGAGATTTTCTAAGACCAGTTATTAATAAATCACCTAAAAAAGATATAACAACTGGTTTTGATATGCATGAAATTAGAAATGAAATCAAAATTGAAGAAGAACGTATTCAATGTATTGAGGATGAATGGTTTGAGGAAGATTTTTGCGAGTATAATTCTGAATAATATTTTATAAATATGAATAAAAATGGAAAAATTATATGGAGATGATTGTTTTCGAGCTCTTGATTTAAAAGATCATGTTCTTTTTTATTTTACCGCAAATTGGTGTAAACCATGTCAACTTGTATCACCTTTAATGGATAATCTTACACTTGAATATCAGAATAAACCAATTAAAATGTTTAAGATCGATATTGATGAAGATGAAAACCTTGAAATATCACAAAAATGTGAAATAAAACAAGTTCCAGCTTTTTTATTATTTAAAGACCGAAATTTTATAGATAAAGTATTGGGAGGGAATATTGAAAAAATAAAAGCATTAATCGATAATAATTTAAATGTTCGATTAAATACTCAAAAAGTTGAAAAAGTATTTAATAAAAATAATCTTGTTAAAAATCAAAATGTTCCTGAGTTTATACCTTCGAAAACATTTCAAGGTGCCAAAATCGGATATATTTTTAAAACCGATACAAGTGGTCTCGGATATTATTTAGATAAAAAATAAATTAATAAACTTTTTTATAAATTATTATTATATAGATGTCAGAACATTTAAAAATGTTAATTTTTTTACTCTTTATTTTTTCAACATTCATTTGTTTAGATAAATTAAATTTCTTTCAAAATTTTAAAAAAATACAAATCGTTGAAAATATGGAGAATGAAACACCTGAGCCGAGTGTTGAGCCGAGTGTTGAGCCGAGTGTTGAACCGAGTGTTGAGCCGAG
>MDTG01389113.1_pt1 | contig 14713 bp, 16 predicted proteins | sample 811421 | NCBI WGS metagenome assembly MDTG01 (sample SAMN05326645, study PRJNA326480) | marine metagenome | isolation source: seawater | place: Pacific Ocean: South East | collected 2011
GTGAAGTTTTGGAGGACAATTTATCAAAACTTACTTTATATGATCTTTTATCTACAATATCTTTACCCATAATTTTTATGCAAGATTTTGGTAAAACTTTTTTTATTGTCTTTGCTATTTCCTTAACTTTAAAGTTCTGCGAATTTTTGCCTATATTTAAACTTATGTACCTTTCAGATATGTCATATTTACAAAAAAATAATGTACACTTTACAATATCTTGAATATGAACCAACGGTCTAATTGGTTCACCGTCGGACAATATCCTAATTTCATTAGTTAAAAAAGCTGACGCAAATAAATTATTTAATACTAGATCAAACCTCATATTCGGGCTTACTCCAAAAGCAGTAGCATTTCTTAAGGAAATACATTTAAATTTCTCAGAACTTTCAATTTGAAGAAACTTTTCAAAATTTATTTTTGATTTTGCATATTCAGATAACGGTAAAAGCTTTGAATCTTCTTTAGCATATTGAGTTAAATCAGAACTACCATAAATACTACAAGATGAATAAAAAATAAATTTTTTTACGCCAGATTTTTTTGCTAATTTTGCAATCCTTTTTGAAGCCTCTAAATTAATTTCTTTTGTAAGACCTTTATCAAGTTCTCCCATTGGATCATTAGATAACGCACTTAAATGTATTACAATATCAATATCTTTGAAAATCGAAATATCAATTTTTCTTACATCACAAATTAATTGTTTTTTAGGAAGATGATTCTGTTGAAAAGATTTTTTATTTAAAAAAAAAAAATTTGTATCTAATCCAAAAGTTGTGTACCCTTCAGTGTTTAGTTTTGATACTAAAATTGGGCCAATATAACCTAGGTTACCAGTGACAAGAATATTCATAGTTTTAGTGGTTTAAGATAATTTTATATAATATAACCTAAAAATGCTTTGTAAAATATGTAATAAAAGAAATTTATATCCCCTATTTAAAAATGTAATTGACCCATTAACAAATGACTCATTTGAAATAAAGATTTGCAGTTGTGGAATAGCGCAAACGATCTTTGAGAATAAGAAAATAGAAAATTATTATCCTGAGTATTATAGGAAATTTAACAAATATACCACAAGTCTTTTATCACTTTTTTATAAACATAAAGTATTTAAATGGAATAAATTTTTCAAAAACCCTGGTAATATTTTAGAAATAGGATGTGGGCACGGATATATGCTCAGAGAATTTGAAAAACTTAATTGGAAGATATTTGGAACAGAAAGAAATAAAAAACAAATTGATATTGCTTTGAAAAATGTAAATAACTTAACAATAAAATCCAGAATAAAATCTTTTAAACAAAAAAAATTCGATCTTATAGTTTTATTTCATGTTTTAGAACATATGCAAGATCCGTTAAACGAATTAAAAATGATCAGGAATGTTTTGAAAAAAGGTAGTTTGATTGTAATTTCAGTTCCAAATCTCTCTAGTTGGCAAGCAAAGTTATTCAAAAAGAATTGGCTACATCTTGATGTTCCTAGACATCTATGTCATTTCAAAAAAAAAGCACTAAAACAAATTCTGATTGATAATAATTTCTCAGTGATAAAAGAAAGTCATATTTCATTTGAACATGATCCTATAGGGTGGATAGAAAGCTCATTAAATTATATCTTTAAAGATAAAAACTATATTACCAAACTACTTAGCTCAAATAAGAAATTTAATACAATCAAAATACTTCTTTTTCTAGTTCTGCTTGTCCCATCATTGTTATTATCTTTGTTTTCATGGTATTTTGGAAAAGGTGCAGTTGTTGAAATATTAGCTAGATATGATTGATCTGCAATAGTTCTTTACCGCTTCTTTCCAGGTTGGTATGTGTTTACGAGTTAATTTTTGAACTTTATCATTACTTAATCCAGAAAACTTTGGTCTTTTAAAACCTGCCAAATCAACTCCTTTTCGATCTATTGGTAATAATCTCTTTTTTATTCCCATTTCTTTATAAAAATATGATGCTAATTCATACCATGAACATAAATCTGAATTAGTAATATGGTATATTCCATTTTCAATATTAATTTTATTCAAAAGAAATGATAGTATTTCTGCTAAATCTGTTGTAAATGTTGGTGTAATGGTTTGTTCATTAGAGATGTAGATTTTTTTATCAGATTTAGAATCCTTCAATCTGCTGAGTAAAAAATTTGTCTTTTTTCCTAAACTATCTCCAAATACTCCGGAAGTTCGAATTATGATTGACTTCTCGGGATACATAAACTCACAATCGATCTCTGAAACTTCTTTTGTTATTCCATATACTTGGATGGGATTTCTTTTATTATTTTCTTTATAAAGACTTTTTTTTCTTCCATCAAAGACATAATCAGTACTGAACGTTAGGTATTGGATTTTATTTTCTGAGCAGACATTTAATAAATTTCTATTGGCCTCAACATTGATTTTGTAGGCAAACTGCCTATTATTTTCACAATCTGACAAATTATGGTACGCCGCGGTATTAATTAAAATATCTGCATTAATAGATTTTACATATTTTTTTATTGAAGTTATAGAATTTATGTCAATTTCTTGCCTAGAAGGTGTAAAGATAGTATTAATTTTTTGCATTTTTTTTAAAATAGCGGTCCCTATTTTTCCATTTGAACCTATAAGGATAATTTTCATCTTAAACCAAATCCTTAAGAAAGTTTAAATTTTTATCTTTCTCAGAAATTATTTTATTTTTAACCGGCCAAGGAATTTTTAATTCATCATCATTCCAGATTACACCCGATTCAGATTCTTTATTATAAATACCATCCATGAAATACAGTAAATCTGTATTATTCTCAAGTGTTTGAAAACCATGAGCCATCCCTTTGGGAATAAAAATAACTTCATCTGTACCTTCTGATAGTGAGAAAGTCTCATACTTTCCAAAAGTTTTTGAGTCTTTTCTAATATCAACAATAACGTCAAATACACTACCTTTAACACAAAAAATAATTTTTTTTTCTTGAAAAGGAGCTTTTTGAAAATGAAGGCCCCTTAAGGTTCCCTTGGAAAGATTAGATGAATAATTAATTTGATCAATTGTAAAAGTAAGATTATTCATTGCTAATTCTTTTAAACAAAATAAACGAGAAAAATAACCTCTTAAATCTGAATTTTTATCAAACTTTATGAATTTTAATCCTTCAAGTTTTGTTGATAATAATTTCATAATTAGTTTTCAACTTTTAATTTTGGAATAAAGGTGACAAATCTACCATTCCAATTTTTGATTATCTTATATTTTTTCATTATTTCATCCTTTATGTTCCAAGGAAGAATAATAAGAAAATCAGGCTTTAATTTTTTTATATCCTTAGGATTTAATACTGGTATGTGCGACCCGGGTAAATATTTTCCGTGCTTTTCTGGATTTAAATCAAATACCCCTTGAATTAAATCATTTTTAATACCACAGTAATTTAAAAATGTATTTCCCTTTGCTGCAGCCCCATAAGCGTATAAGGTCTTATAAGATTTTTTTTGTTTATTTAAGAATTTTAGGCAATCACATTTGATAATTTCAATTTTTTTTGAAAATACATTAAGTTTATTATGATCAAATAACCCAATTTTTTCTTCTTGCGAAATGATTTTATTTACGACACTATGTTCCAATCTTTTGTTTTTATTTTTACAAGCATAAATTCTTAAAGAGCCTCCGTGTGTATCTAGTTCTTCGACTTCAAAAATCTTAAGATTATTTTGTTTAAATACCTCTTTTATTACTTTTAATGAAAAATAACTAAAATGTTCATGATATACAGTATCAAATTGTAGTCCTTCATATAACTTTTTAAAGTGTGGAAATTCAAGTGTCGCAACACCCTCATCCTTTAAAACGTATTCAATACTTTTAACAAAATCATTCAATTTAGGTGTATGTGCCAAAACATTATTACCTACTAGTAAATCAAATTTTTGTGATTGAAATACTTTTTTAACAAAAGATAATGAAAAGAAATTCTCGTATACTCTTATATTTTTTTTTTTACACTCTTTCGCAACATTTTTGGCAGGCTCCACCCCTACACAATTGTATCCTTTTTTCTTAAAATATTGCAAAAGATAACCGTCATTACATGCAACTTCTAAAATATTAGATTTTTGATCAATCTTTAATTTTTTTGGAATATTTAAGAAATATTTATAGGCGTGTTTAAGCCATGATTTAGAGAATGACGAAAAATAAGCATAATTATTAAAAATATCCTTGGGTAATACTATTGATGGCGATTGGACTAAATTACATTTTTTACAAATAGATAACCTCAGTGGATAGTAACTCTCTTTATTCAATTTTTCATCTTTCTTAATATATGAATTCGCTAAAGGTTGATCTCCTAGATCACATATCGTTATTAAGTTTTCATTTTTACAATTTATACAAAATGTCACCCTTTATTTCTCCACCAACCCCATTCAGCTTGATTATTATCCCATTTTTCTTGTAAAAAAGTTTTATCCCTTAAAGTATCCATTGGTCTCCAAAAACCACCATGGAGGAAAGCATTCAAATTATTTCCTTGAGATAGCTTTGTTAATACCTCTTCTTCAAAAATCGTCTGATCGTTTTTTATAAATTTGAATATTTCGCTATTCAAAACAAAGAAACCACCATTTATCCAACCTCCATCTCCAGCAACTTTTTCCTCAAAAAATCTAACATTATTATTTTCTATGCTCATGGAACCAAACCTTCCTGGAGGTTTTACAGCCGTAACTGTTGCAAGTTTATTTTTTAATTTATGAAATTTTTTTAATTCTATCAAGTTTACATCTGATAGTCCGTCACCATAGGTAAAGAAAAAATCACCCTCGCCTACATATTTTTTTACTCTCAAAAGACGACCACCAGTATTTGACTCTTCACCAGTATTGATAAGCGTTACTTTCCAATCCTCATTTGTTTTATTATGATACTCAACTAGCTCTTTTTTTTTAAAATCGAAGGTTACATCGTTAGAATGCAGAAAATAATTAGAGAAATACTCCTTTATAAAATATCCCTTGTACCCCAAACAAATAATAAATTCATTAAAACCAAAATAAGAGTATATTTTCATAATATGCCAAAGAATTGGTTTTTCTCCAATTTCAACCATTGGTTTGGGCCTTATAGTCGTTTCTTCGCTTAATCTTGTACCTTTTCCACCAGCCAAAATAACAACTTTCACTTTTTTTCCTTATTTATAATTTTTTGATTATCATCAACAACATACTTCGGTCTATTAATTATATCTTTATATATTCTTGAAAGATAAATCGCGAAAAAACTAAAGCTTACTAAAAAAAAGGAAAGATTAAGTGCAAGGAGAATTTCAAAGTTCAAAATTTCAAGTTTTTTTACTTTGTCTATAACAAAGAACAGATTTAAAATTATAAGTGGTAGAGATAGATAAACTATAAATCTTAAAGGAAAAGTTGAAGCTGTTAAAATACCCGTCATTGCAAATGTAAACATGTTTTTTATATTGTAGTTTGATTTACCTGAATATCTTTTTTTTCTATTATATTCTATTTTCTTTCTTTTATGTCCAACGTAAGCAAAATCACTTCTTAGAAAGGGGAAAGTTGAGTTATTATCCAAAATTTTTTTTTTGACATTATCTGAAATAATTGAAAATTCAGCCATATCTAAAACAAATTCCCAATCAGCAATAAGTCTAGTAAATCTGTAAAATAATTTCCTCAAAAAGACAAAAAGTAACATCTCCTTTCTTTTATTTCTCTCTCCATAAACTATTTCATATCCTTTTTTATAAAAGCTTATGAATTGGGTAGTTAGTTCAGGTGGATCTTCTCCGTCCACATCAATGAGGATATATGCATCAGCTCTAGACGCATTTAAACCAGATATCAATGAAGCCTGATACCCAAAATTTCTTGTATGCGGAATTAGATTGATTCTTTTGTCTTTTTTAATTAATTTTTTAATACATTCTCTGGTTCCGTCTGTAGAACAATTGTCGACAAAGAATATACTAAAATCTATATCTTTATTCTTTTCGAAGACTTTGAGGAAATCATAATAAAAAAAATTAATATTTTTTTGTTCATTAAAAACAGGTGTTATAATATTTATTTCCATAAATCTAATAATTATTAAAATTTAACATTTTCATAGTTTTATGATAATAACAAATGAATATTATTTTTGAAAATTTTAAATTTTTATGGAAGATTATATATCAAACCTCATAAGGCAATATTTAAAAGAAAAAATTGATATTGCGCAAAATATAGATATTGAAAGTATTAATGTTCTGTGTGAAAAAATCATCAAATGCTTTGACGAAGATGGAACAGTTTTTCTTTCAGCCAATGGTGGTCCTGTAGGAGCGATTGAAAGCTTTGCAACAGATCTTAGGATACATCCATTTGTTTTAGAGGATAAATCAATAACGACCAATATTCCCAGATTAAAAGTGATAAGTTTAGTTGAATCCTCATCTATGTTATCTGGAATAAGTAATGATTTAGGTTATGAAATGGTTTTTGTTGAACAACTAAAAAATTTTTTAAGACAAGGAAAAAATATTAATGATGTGTATATATCATTTTCTGGTTCTGGTAATTCAAAGAATATTATAAATTCTATTGAAATGGCAAAAACGTATGGGGTTTTTTGTTCTTGTATTAGTGGAAGAGATGGCGGCAAAGCAAAAAATATTGCAAATAATTGTATAATAGTCCCAGGCTCTTCAAAATTTCCGGGACAAACTGGAAAGAATGATAATAATTTTCATATAGAAGATTTTCAGACATCAATAACTCACATGATAACTGGTATATTAAAAGATCACGTTTTAAAAAAACTTTCCTGATTTATGAAAGAAAAGAACTTAAAAGTTTTTTTCAAGATTAGCTTTAGTCTAATAATTTTATTAGTAATTTTTCAAGTTATTAGGAATGAATTTGAGTTAGATCAAGTCTACAGAATTTTATCAAGTGCAAAACCTTCTAATATTTTTTTCTTTTCTACCATAACTCTTTTGTTAATATTTCTAAGATCAGTCAGACTGATGAGGTTTCTAATATTTCTTGGTTTTTTAAAAGGAAATTTTTGGAACTTATTTGCTATTAATAACATTAGTGTTTTAGTAAATAATTTTTTTCCATTAAGATTAGGTGATTTTATTGCAACTGGTATGCTTGCAAAGCTGACGGGTGTGAAAAGAGGGATTACAGTAATTCTTATGGATAGAATTGTTGAACTAATACTACCAACAGTTATATTTTTGTTTTATTTACTATTTAATTTCTATAACAATATCAAATCATTATATCTTGTCTTATTCGTAATATTTTCGATTTTTATTTGTTTTATTTTAAAAAATTATTTTATAAAATTTTCTACTTTTTTTACACGTTTAGAACTTAAGAAAAATCTAAAAGAAATCGTTTTTTGGGTTATAATTATTTGGTTATTTTCATTATTACAGTATTGGCTTGGTGTAACATCCTTGATAGATAATACCTCGATCTTTGTAGTAATAATTTGTCTATCTTCAGCATATTTTAGTATAACCCTCAGCCTGACGCCAACCTCAGTTGGGGTTTTTCATGGAGCAGTTTCAGGTTCACTAATATTTTTTAAGATTGATCCAAATACCGCTCTAGCAATATCTATACTTATCCATTTTTTATCACTTGTGATAAATCTAATAGTGGGTATGATATCTGTAATCATTTATAATAGGGTAGTAAAAACTAGCTAGGTATGAAAACAAATAGTGAACTAAAAACTTTATCCAATAATATAAGAAAAAAAATTTTAGATTCACTTTATTATGGTGGTTCTGGTCATGCTGGAAGTTCAATGTCAATTGTTGAAATACTAACAGTTCTTTATTTTGATAAATTAAACATTGAAAATCCAAATAATAAAGACAGATTAATATTATCAAAAGGTCACGCCGTTCCGGCTTTGTATGCGACTTTAGCTGAATATGGACTAATTGAAGAGAAAGAACTTAAAACATTAAGAAAGATCGGATCCAGACTTCAAGGTCATCCTGATAGGAGAATGTTGGATTGTTTAGATGCTGGAACAGGTGCATTGGGTCAGGGTCTCTCGATTGCAATAGGTTATGCAATTGCAAATAAACTATTAAAAAAAAATAGAGATGTTTACTGTATTTTAGGTGATGGAGAAATTCAGGAAGGCCAAATTTGGGAAGCAGCAATGTATGCAAGTGTTAATATTGGTTCAGAATTGACATGTATTATTGATCATAATAAGTTACAGAATGAGACATGGGTGAGTGATACATTAGATTTAGGTGATATTGAAAAAAAATGGAACAGCTTTGGATGGAAAGTAAGTGTTATTGATGGACACGATATTGAACAAATTAAAGAAGCTTTTTCCTCTGAAAAAAAAACAGATAAGCCACACGTTGTCATAGCAAAAACAATTAAGGGCAAAGGAATCTCTTTCATGGAAAATAATAACGAGTGGCACGGAAAAGTTTTAAATTTAGAGTTTTATGAACAGGCAAAAAAAGAACTTAAGGAAAATAATAATTAAGGATGCAAGCTCTAAGAGATGTTTTTGGTGACACACTAGTCCAATGTGGAAAAAAGAATAAGAAACTAGTGGCTATTAGTTGTGATTTGAAAGAGGCAACTCGTCTATCTAAGTTTTTTAATGAATTTCCTGAAAGATCATTTGAAGTTGGGATTGCTGAAGCAAATGCAGTAGGAATTGCTTCAGGTCTTGCGTTAGGAGGTTTTAGACCCATAATTTCAAGTTTCGGAGCATTTATAACAGGAAAAAATGTGGAAATTAGAACATCAATTTCATATAACAATGCACCTGTAATTATCATTGGAACCCATGGAGGCTTAATTGGTCCAGATGGTGCCACTCAATCTGGTCTACAAGATATTTCTATAATGAGAACAATACCAAATATACAAGTGTTTCAGCCTTCATCACCCATTCAAACGAAAAGTATTATTGAACATGTATGCAATTCTAATGATATGGTATATGTTAGAATAGCAAGAAATAAGGTTCCAGAAATTTATGAAGAAACATATAGGTTTAAACCAAATTCATCACATGTAGTTTATCATGGAAAGGATATTACAGTTTTTAGTTCTGGTCCGATTCTTCATTCTTGTATAAAAGCTGCAAAAGACTTAAAAGATATTGTAAGTATTAAAGTTTGTGATATTCCCTCGCTAAAACCAGTAAACGAAGACTTTGTAATAGAAAACTCAATTAACTCTAATTTGATTTTCACTTTTGAGGATCATAATGTTTTTGGGGGTCTAGGCTCCATCATTTCAGAAATAATAACAAATAATGGAGTAAACAAGAAGCTTTTAAGATTCGGTCTCAATGACGAATTCATTGTGAGTGGCACACCTGACGAACTTGAAAACTACTTTCATTTGGATAGTGAAGGTATAAAAAATACTATTTCTAAATACTTATAACATAAAAAGGAATTGAGATTTTTATAAATAATAAAACAAGGATTTGTATTTCAATTTCTTCAAAACCTGGAAATGTCGGTGCTCTCATTCATAATGCAGCTTATGAACATCTAAAGCTAAATTATGTTTACATTCCACTTAAACCTATCTCTCTTTCACATGCCATTAACTCAATTAGAAATCTTAACATTAGAGGTTGCAGCGTTTCTATGCCATATAAAGAAAAGGTAATATCTTATTTGGATAAAATTTCAAATGAAGCCAAAGCGATAAAAAGTGTAAATACAATTTTAAATTCAAATAAAAAGCTTATTGGTTTTAATACCGATTATGATGCAGTTCTATTTGCATTAAAAAAATTAAAATTATCAAAAAATACAAAAGTTATGCTATTAGGGTTTGGTGGAATGGCTAAAACTTTTTTAGAAGGTTTGAAAAATCTCAACCTACAAAATGTCTATGTTGCAACTAGAAAACCTTTAAAAAGTAAAAAAATCAATTTTATAAGATGGAAAGAAAGACAGCTTATTAAGCCTGACCTTCTTATTAATGCTACTCCAATTGGTATGAATAATAGAAATTCAGACTCAATAATTAATTTAAAAAAAGAAAATAATCTTAATTATCTTATAGATGTTGTATCAAATCCAATAAATACAAAAATTACTCAAAAGGCAATTAAAATGAATATAGTAACTATTAAAGGAATAGAGTTAGCACTAATGCAAGCTAAAAGACAATTTGAGATTTATACGAATAAAACTGCCCCCATTGAGATTATGAAAAAAAAACTTTTTAGCATAAATACTAATGAAAAATAAAATATTATTACTAATACCGTGCTTTAATTGTGAACCAACTATTAAAAAAGCTTTTTATCAATTAGAATCTGAAAGTTTAAGAAAAATATCTACAATTCTTGTTATTGACAACGATAGTAAAGATAGAACAGTTAAGGAACTACTAAAAATAAAAAAAAATAAAAGATTTCGGGATAAGTTAATAATTCATAAAAATAAAAAAAATTTTGGATTGGGAGGAAGCTTAAAAAAAGGATTAATCTACTCCATTCAGAAAAATTATAAATATATAATAATCATTCATGCAGATAATCAGTGTAATGCTGGTTTAGTGTTAAACAACTTTATATATAATATTAGTGTAAATGAAGACGTTGATTTCTTTATGGCAAGTAGATTTTTAAAAAAATCAGATTTATCTGGTTACAACAAACTTAGAATATTGGGAAACTACTTTTTTAATTTTTTAACTTATATTTTTACTTTCCAAAAGTTTACAGATTCTGGATGTGGTATAGTAACAATAAAGTCAGATGTTTTAAAAAAAGTTGATTTTTTAAAACTAAGTAATAGTTTTTATTTTAATCCTCAATTAAATATTCACTTAAGTGCATTAAAGAACTTAAGACGGATCGATATACCTTTAAAATGGCAGGACTCTGAAGTGCCTTCAAATCTGAAAGTCCTTAAATATTTAGTTGGTCTCACAATTTATTTGTTTTTATATTCTATTGGGAAAAAGAAATTAGAGAAACTTGATAAACGCAATTTGATCGAATTTATGAAAAAATATAAAACTGATATTAAGCTTTAAATTAAAATATCTTCTATTTTTTTTATTCCAAAAAACTTTTTAAGGATGTGTACACAAGCTTCAGCAACTGCTCTATTTCCACCATTATACTTAGAAACATAATCAGCTTTTTTTAGAGTTAAATAAAATGCATTCTTCGGACATATTGAGTAGAACACATTACCAAATATTAAACCGTCGAGCAAACCATCACCCATGTATATTGTTTTTTTTAGATCGTATTGTTTCATCCATTGAAGTCTACTTCGAGAACTAACAAGATATAATTCAAAACCCATATCCTGACTTATTCGTTTTTTTGAAATTTCAAAACCCCTCTTATCAGCAGACAAAAAAATTATCTTCATATAGTTTTTAAGTATATTTAGAGCATCCGCATCGTCAGGACCAAAAACCTTTTCAGTTTTACCAGATTTTGTATAAAGAAATTGACCTGTAGTCATGACTCCATCAACATCTAAAATAAATATATTTGGTTTACTCATTTGCTTGACTATACTTTAAAAAGGCCATTTATTTAAAATAAAAAGTTGTAGTAAATATCTTCCAAAAAAAAATAGAAATTCATCGTATGGTTTCTCATGTAAAGCGGCAATATTAAGATAAATTAAAATACTCATTAATCGAATATTATTTATATTAAAATTTTTTTTAAGTAGATATTTTTCAAAATTCGAAAGAAAATTTATTAAATTCTTTCTTAATTCAATACTTAAAGTAATGTCATTATCATTTCTAGTGATACTATATTTATTTGATCTAATAATCTTTCCTGAAACTATAAGAGCGTGATGTATTTTAGCAAAGTCATAATAAATATCACCAAAATTTAATTTATTTCCAAAAGACTCTCTCCAGTCAATAAAATAAAATTTCCCTTCATTATGTATTATATTTTCTGGCTGGGGGTCTCCATGGAATTTTACAGGAATTGCTTGATTGTAAAGAGAACGCCATTCAATGGAATTTAACAATTCTTCAATTCTTGGAGTATTAATATTATTAATTTTCACTTGCTCATCCTTGATACCGGTTTTTTGTAAAAAAAGGTTAATTCTTTTGAATGTTTTGATGCGGTAGAAATTTTCGCATTCTGTTTTAAAAATTGTATTTTTTTTTTTTATTTAAGATTATTGGCTTCCATAAAGATTTAAAAGATAAATCAAGAAAGTTTAAGAAGATTTTTACTTTTTTCTCATCCGAAAGTAAATTTCCTTTTGCATATTGATAGCTAAGAAAATTATTTTTCAACGTTATATTTTTTGGCAAATTATCTGCAATATATAATGCCCTGTTATATCTTTTTAATGCTTTATTTTTATTTTTAAAAAATTTAATAACTTTGTTTTTTTCAATAAATAATGTTTCAGATGTTTTAGGAAGATGTTTGTTTGACTTTGAATTTAGTACATTTTTGTAGGAATAATCTGATCCAATATCCTGCCATTCAATTTTTTTTCCCCTTAAGCCTTTCTTAATTAATACTTCAAAACCATTTGATACTTGAAGTTCATTGTCTACTAATAATCTATTATTTTCTAAATTTTGCCAAAAGGGTTTATAATCATATACACCTGCTAGACCAACAAATGCATTGTAAGGTTTTTTCAAAGAAGTAGGTAATTCATCCGATGATTTTTTATCATAGTAGTTAACTAAAAGGTTTTTTTTCTTTTCAAAAATTAAATATTCATTTGATTTTTTTACAGATGAAATACCCACCCAATTATACTTAAAGTCATACTTTTTTAATTTTTTAATTATTGTGTCACATGAAATGAAGATAAAGGGTTGATTGAGGTATTTTTTACAGTACAAAAGAGATGTTCCAGGTCCTGAATTCTCTTCTGAGTAGTTTTCAACTTCGCAGATCTTATAGTTTCTTTTAGATTCGGCAATTGATAGATAGTCTATTATTAAATTTTTATTGTGTCCAACAGCAACAACAAAACTAGTTTTCTTAGGAAAGAAATCCATAATTATTGAGATAATTGCCCTGTTGTTTATTGTAAGTAAAGATTTATGAGTATCCTTTGAGAAAGTATTTCTTTTTCCAACACCTGCTGCTAGAATGCAAACTTTTAGCACTTGATATATAATCTATTAAGAATGTTCAGATTCAATTTTTCCATGTCCTCTATTAGTATCATCTTTAAGTCTAAATACATCATCTAGTTCGACGGTAGAGGACTCAATCATAGTAAGGTCTGTAAGAGCTTCAACTCTATGAATATATTTAGGTTTAACATGGAAAATATCTCCAGGACCAAGTTTTTCCGTACTAATTGAATCAATAAATTCATTTAATTCCTTATTTGAATATTCTTGATTCTCAAATTTTTCTGGATCAATTTCTACATTACTTTTGTGTAGCAAACAATTACCTGATAGTATGTAATTACTCTCTTCTTTAAATTTATGAAATTGAAGGCTAGACTTATGACCAGACTTTAAAAAGATTTCCTTTAAAGCATAATTAAAGTTTGGTTTACCATCGGCTATCCATTTTTCAGAACCCCATGGTTTCTTAACAAACCTTACATTATTCATTTTTGTAATAATAATAGCCATTATTTCTCCATTAAAATTTATTGAACATAGATTAACATAATTTAAATTAATTTCCTCTCTTAATTTGAAAATTTTTGATTATTAAACCCGCACCTGATAAACCAGTAGCCACTAAAGGAAACAAAAAAATTAAATTCATGCATATATGTCTTGGTGCAGGAAATATAAGATTAGTCACTAAAATTATCAAGGTTCCGGAAATTGCCAATGGAATCGAAAAAAACCAATATTTATTAAGTAAAGAGGTGAAAATCATAATTGGCATAATCAATATAATTGTAAATACAAATATCTGGTTGATTGACTGAAAAAAAAATTCAGGATAAGCAAATTTATTTAAATTTTTAAAAGGTGCATTTGATGATTCTTTTTGTCTATGCTTTAAAATATTGTTATATGATTTAAATATTGAAGTGTGAAAATATATATCACTATGGTAAGGCGGTATATTATCAGCATAGTTATCCCTACCCACTAAAGAATCTATCCTCCCTACCCATGAAGAGTAAGAATTTGGTGACAAAGGATAAAAATTCAAAAGTTTTGGATAACTTTCAAAGTCAGTATTTTTGCCCGCGATAAACTGACTATAGATCCTATCGTGAAAGAAACTATTAAAAAACATGTATTTTAAGAATTTTGGATAGATATTATAGAAAAATTCAGGATATTTGACGAATGACTCATTAAGAGTTCCTCTTAAAATTTTTCCAGTTCGGTTAAATCCATATTCTCTATAAAGATTATCAATAATTAGAGGCCACATATTTAGTTTAGTTGTATTTTCAAAAACTATTTTTTTAATATCCTCAACTTCAAGATTTTTTACTTTTTCATTTTCTGAATTATTGTTTTTTAGACTGCCATCAAAATCTAATTCTCCACTAATGATATTTCTGAAATATTGATTCTTTTGATATAAATCTGTTACTAAAGTAAATAATTGAAAAGATTTATCGCCATTAAATGGATGAATAAACTTTTTTGGAATTGTAAAATTCTTTGGTACATTATTTTCTCTTTTTGAATTAATATTTTCTGAGTAAACCATATAGTGAAACATA
>MDTG01394761.1_pt1 | contig 14713 bp, 13 predicted proteins | sample 811421 | NCBI WGS metagenome assembly MDTG01 (sample SAMN05326645, study PRJNA326480) | marine metagenome | isolation source: seawater | place: Pacific Ocean: South East | collected 2011
CTTCAATTACAAATATACGTGCAGGATACCCTCAGTTAAAGCAATTAGTTGCGTTTAGTTTTTTAGAGTCGCCAGATGTAAATTTTTCAAAAAGAATAGAAAGTAAAGATTACATTCTTACTATTGACCGGCTATATTTTAGATTTAACAGGAATGAGATATTAGTCGACGGCGTAAATTTAAAGTGTAAGTTTGGGGAAAAAATTTGCATAACCGGTCAAAGTGGTTCAGGTAAGTCTACTCTGTTAAATATGGTTATAGGAATGATTGAACCGGACAGTGGGTCTATTCAATTTTCTGAAAATAAACCAATTTTGCGAGAGCAAGGCGACATTGCGTTTGTTGGGCAACATCCATTTCTGGTTTCGGGCACTGTAATAGATAATATATTATTATTTGAAGAAGATAAGAATAGTATTGATTTTCAAAGGTTAAAAGATTGTTATTATGCAGCTTGTTTAGATCTGATTTTTGATGACTTTGAAAAAGGGTTACAATCCTCAATCGCTGAAGGTGGTGATAATCTCTCTGGTGGACAGAAGCAAAGAATTAGCATTGCAAGGTGTTTGTACCGTGCGTCATCTTTGGTTTTGTTGGATGAAGCAACAAGTGCTTTAGATCGCAATACCTCAGCTTTATTTATAAAAAGAATAAAAGAAGTGTTTCAGGAAACAGCTTTCATATGCGTCAGCCACGATCCGGAAATTGCTAAATCATTTGATAAAACTTATGTAATGGAGGATGGAAAATTAAATGTTGTTGAGCGATATTAATTCTATAATGATCACCGGCGGAACGGGATCCTTTGGCAAAGCTTTTTGCCGCAATTTAATAAACAACTACCCAAACATAAACCGGATTGTAATTTTTAGTCGCGATGAACTTAAGCAGTATGAAATGTCCCTAGAATATGGCTCTGATGAAAGGTTAAGGTTTTTTTTAGGCGATATTCGTGATGCTGATCGATTAAAAGCTGCGCTATCTGATATTGATGTAGTTGTTCATGCTGCTGCACTAAAGCAAGTACCTGCTGCAGAATATAATCCTTTTGAGTTTATAAAAACTAATGTGATAGGAGCGCAAAACGTTATTCAGTCAAGCATAGATACTGGAGTCAAGAGGGTGGTTGCATTATCTACTGATAAGGCCGCAGCACCGATTAATTTATATGGTGCAACAAAATTATGTTCGGATAAGCTTTTCACAGCCGCAAATAATTATATAGGCAAAAACGAAATAAGATTTTCAGTTGTACGTTATGGAAATGTTTTTGGTAGCCGCGGATCAGTTGTTCCTTTGTTTTTGAAACAGAAGCGATCAGGTCAGTTTACAATTACCGATACAAAAATGACCCGTTTTAATATTTCGCTTAGTGAAGGAGTTAAAATGGTGATGGATGCTATATCCACAATGAAGGGTGGGGAAATATTTGTACCAACTTTAAAAAGTTATAGGGTTAGCGATTTAGCTAACGCAATTGATCCTTTGTTACCAGTAAAGCTCATTGGCTTACGACAAGGCGAAAAAATACATGAAGAAATGATAACGAGCGCAGATAGTTTCTTGACACGAAAGTTTGATGAATACTTTATAATTTTTCCTAATTCTGAATTCATGTTGAATTATGAAAACGATGTTTTGGGAAAAGGTCAACAACTCCCTGAAGGTTTTAGTTACAACAGTGGTGAAAACGAAGATTTTTTGTCTATTGAAGAACTAAAAGGTCTTGTTGAGGAATATGATAGTCAACATTAAAGATAAAATAAGGATTGGCACAGTCCAGTTTGGTCTAAACTATGGAATTGTTAATGAATCAAACTTGATTATTAGTGACGAAGATCTGTTAGAACTTTTTGATGTGGCAATAGATCTAGGATTTTTTAAATTCGACACTGCTAATGAATATGGCAGTGTGAATCAGAGGCTAAATAAATTGAGGTGTCAAAGAGAATTTCATAACCTCTCAATACAAAATAAAGTGATATTTAGGGGAGAAAAGGATATAACCACTTGGTTTGATGTGTCATTAAAAAAATCACAAGATTTGTTGGGAAATATAGACTCCTTACTTATCCACAATGGGTTTGAAATTTCAAAAGATACGGTTGAAAAGTTATTGAAAATAAAAAATTGTTATCATTGTGATATAGGTTTGTCGATTTATTCCCCAGACCAATTTTTCGATTATTTAGATGATGAGAAAATAGTTATTCAAATACCTTTTAATGTTGCTAATCATATTGTAATGAAACCTTCAAGTGGGGTGAAGGTAAAATGTAAAGTTCAAGCACGAAGCATTTTTTTACAGGGTTTATTATTGACAAACTTGAACAAAATTCCTCAGAAATTTGATCAATATATCACTTATTTTAAAGAGTATGAACGCTATGTAAAATCTCATGGGATGAGTAAGCTAGAGTTTAACCTAGCATTTGTTTTAGGACAAAAATGGATTAATGAGCTCGTTGTAGGCGTTCAGAATATTGAACAATTGCGAATTCTCAATTCCACTTTGGAAAAAATTACAAACCTTGATTATCATTTTGATTTTGGGAAATTATTTCCAAATGAACCAAATCTCATTGATCCTAGACTATGGTAGTTGTACGACCTTTTAACAAGTTTTAGAAATATGAGGCTTTAATTTCTAATGAAACAATTCACGTTGAAAAAATGTGACGACAAAATTATCTGGAACAATTTTGTTCGTAATTCCATCACGAATAGTATATTTTCTGAGTCTCATTTCTTAGATCTGCTGGGAGTGGATTATCAACTATATTTCGTAATAAAAAAATCTAATCCAGTTTTAGGTTGCATTATTTTTAAGAGACCTAATTTGACAGACGACATTCCATATACGCGTCAGATGCACCATGGTCTAGTAGTCCCAAAGTTTACTAATAAATCCCACCACTCGATCACTTGTTTGGTAAATGATGCTACTAGGTTTCTACTTGAAAATTTAATTGTAAAAATGAATAATCTCGTGTTCTGCCAACACCCCCAAATTAACGATACCAGAGCCTTTAAATGGTTTGTGGATGATAATGCGTTACCACTTTTTATTAACCAAGAGGTTCTCCATACAGCGATTATTGACCTGAAGATGTATAACTCTTTTGAGGAATATTTCGAAAAGTTACCAAGCCCTAGAAAAGCAGAATACAAAAAATGCAAAAAATCAGATTTAACCCTAAAGATTGATCACAGTGTTGATGATTTTATTTGCCTTTTTAGGGAAACTTTCGAAGTACAGAATATTCAGTTGAATTCTGATTATATTGAAACTGTAAATCGAGTTGTAAGAGGCGTGATAGCAAATGGAACAGGAAGACTGGAAGCTCTGTATGATCAGAAAAATAATATTGTAAATGCAACTGTTTTTGTTGACGACGGATCCACTTCATTTTATTTACACGGAGCGTCTAACCGTAATAGAAACAACTGTGGTGGTGGGACTTTTCTGATCTTGAATCAACTGCAAAATTGTTTTCAAAAAAATATATCTAACGTGAATTTACTTGGGGTTAATAGCCCTGCTCGTGGTTTCTTTAAAACGAGTTTTAATGCAGTTGTTGAACAATTTGTTGATATAACAATTAACAAATGAATTGATATAAAATTTTAATTAAAGTCTACATTTCGATTTAGGAATATAAAAAGATGGTAACTGCAATAATTCAAGCACGAATGGAGTCTTCTAGGTTACCTGGAAAAGTGCTACAAGATCTCGGTGGGTATTCAACTATCGAGATGGTACTGAAACGTACATCGTTATCAAAATTGATAGATCAGGTTTGTGTGGCCTCTCCAAAAACTCTTGCGAATGAACGTTTGGCTAAGCATGTTGAGTCTCTTGGATATAGAATATTTTTTGGCAGTGAGCACAATGTGTTGGAACGGTATTATAAAACTGCAAAAAAATTAAATGCAAAAGTTATAGTGAGAATTACAGCCGATTGTCCATTTATCGATCCAGAGGTTATTGATGATTGTGTTAAATTATTTTACCAAAAGCGAGTAAATTATTTAAGTAATAATTTGCATCCAACTTTTCCTGATGGTCTTGATGTAGAAGTTTTTGACTTTTCATCTCTTGAAGCCGCTTATCAAAAAGCATACAAAAACTTTGATTTGGAACACGTTACACCGTTCATGAGAACTGCACAAAGCATTAAACGATTTTCATATAAAAAAACACTTGATACGTCTCATCTAAGGTGGACATTGGATGAGCCGGAAGATTTAATTTTACTAAAATCTGTTTACAAACAATTTCGGCCTAGAATTGATTTTTCCTACAAAGAAGTAGAGAACTATGTGATTTCTTCGCCGCATTTGTTAAAAATAAATAACAACTTTGTACGGAATGAGGGATCAATTATGAGCGATTATGAGAAACAGTGGCGTCGTGCTAAACGGGTGATTCCTGGCGGCAATATGCTTCTGTCTAAGCGTCCAACGATGTTTCATAAAAAGAACTGGCCAACCTATTATTCTAAGGCAAGAGGATGTTCTGTATGGGATTTGGCGGGTAAAAAATATTTAGATTTTTCCCTCATGGGGGTTGGTACGAATATACTAGGTTATGGGCATTCTGAGGTGGATGAAGCAGTAAAAAAGGCAGTAAATGATGGTAACATGTCCACTTTAAATTCTTTTCAAGAAGTGGAGTTAGCAGAAAGACTTATTGATTTACATCCATGGTCAGAAATGGCCAAGTTTGCTAGATCAGGAGGCGAAATAAACGCTGTGGCAATTCGAATAGCTCGTGCTGCAACTGGTAGAACAAAAATAGCATTTTGCGGATACCACGGTTGGCATGACTGGTACCTTTCGGCCAACCTTCAGGGCGTAGAAAAACTCTCTGGCCATTTACTTCCTGGGTTGCACCCAACTGGTGTTCCAGAAGGCCTGGCTGACACAGTATTGCCATTCGAGTACAATAAAATAGACCAACTTAAAAAAATCTTACAAGACCCTGATGTCGGTACTATAATGATGGAGGTTGAACGTAATATATCACCTCAGAACAATTTCTTGAATTTGGTTAGGGAACTAGCCAATAAAAATAATGCTGTTCTAATTTTTGATGAATGTACTTCGGGGTTTAGGGAAAATTTTGGCGGACTGCATTTAAAACATGGCGTTGTGCCAGATTTGGCAACATTTGGTAAAGCGTTAGGGAATGGCTATGCAATAACGGCTTTAGTAGGGAAAAAGAACGTAATGGAGGCTAGCCAAGAAACATTCATTAGCAGTACTTTTTGGACTGAAAGGATTGGGTTTGCAGCTGGGTTAAAAACCTTGGATGTCATGAGTGAAACCAAAAGCTGGGAAAAAATATGTGAAATTGGAGATAAAGTCAGTGAATACTGGCGTAAATTATCACAAAAGTACAATTTTGATATTGAAATTTCAGGCTTAAGATCTTTAAAGGCTTTTAACTTTGAAAAAGATAATCAATTAAGGAAAACTTTTATTACTCAACAAATGTTAAAAAGAGACTTTCTTGCTTCAAATTCTTTGTATTCAAGCATTTCCCACACTGAAAATTTAGTAGAAAAATATTTTTGTGCTTTAGGTGAAGTTTTCGAAGATTTAAATTATTATTTAGAAAAAGATCAACTGATATCCATCGTAGAAGGTGATGTAAGCGACTCAACTTTCAAAAGGCTTAATTAGTATGCAATTGTCTGTCGTAATTTGTGTCAAAAATGAAGTAAATAGGATAAATGACTGTTTAGACTCAGTTATGACGAATGATCCTAAGGAGATTATCTTAGTTGATGGTGGATCTACTGATGGGACAGTTGAAATTGTTAAAAAATATGAAAATGTAAAAATAATAATTTCAAAAAATTCTAACCTTACAAGAGACAGACAGCTAGGAATTGATAGTTCTAGCAGTGAATTTGTTGCTTTGATAGACGCAGATCACCGCCTGCGCCCAAATGATTTAGATTCTTTATTAAATGACCTAAAAAAAAATAAGTTTGATATAGTTCAAAGCGGATTGCGATCTTACACAAATAGTGGGTTTTGGGTTTCTGCAGAAGATCAATCGTGGCAGCTAATTCAAAATGTTCCAGGACCTAGAAATATGATAGGGACGGCGCCTGCTATATATAATAAACGTGTTTTCAACTTTGCTAAATTTGATGACAAAATAACAAAAACAATAGATGATACTGATTTTTCTTATAGACTATCGCAACATAAGGGAATAAAAATGGGTGTTGGAAATACTGTTATAGCGCAGCATCATTTTTCCAGCTTTTCTGACTACGTGAAAAAATTTTTATGGTATGGAAAAGGTGATGGTGAATTTTGCATAAAAAACCCGGAACGTACTTTATCAATGTTGTATCATTTAGGTATCAGGTATCCTTTACTGTACTCAATAAAAGCTTTGTTTAAGGGGAAAATAAAAGTTATTCCCTTTTTTATTTTTCAGGGTTTACTTCGGTTAGTCGGACTAATTTTGCTAGTGCTCAAGTCAAAGATCAAGGTGTTAAGTTGACATACAAAAAGATAAACAAGTGTAGAATATGCAATTCAACGGACGTTGAAACAACGTTGTCGTTAGGTAACCAGTTCTTAACAGGAGTTTTCCCTTCAAGTATTAATTCTAAGCTAACCAAAGGACCACTTGAGCTAGGTCTTTGCAAAAACTGTGGTTTACTTCAACTAATGCATTCGTACGACTTGGACGAATTATATGGCGACAACTATGGATACAGATCTGGTTTAAATTCATCAATGGTTAACCATTTGAGACTTAAAGTAACTAAACTGCAAAAGCGGGCTAAAATAAAAGCTAACGATTTAGTTATCGACATAGGCAGCAACGATGCAACTTCATTGAAGGCATATAGGGAAGATGTAGTTAAAGTGGGGATTGATCCTACAGGACTTAAGTTTAGAGAATTTTATTCTGATGATATGATCCTAATTCCTAGTTTTTTCAGTAAGGAGTCCTTCTTTCAAAGAATTAAAAATAAGAAAGCGAAGATTATAACTGCAATTGCATGCTTCTACGATTTAGAGGATCCAAATAAATTTGTTAGCGATATTCATGAATGTTTGGATGATGATGGTATTTGGCATTTTGAGCAAAGTTATATGCCGTCAATGCTCAGAACTAATGCATACGATACTTTATGTCATGAACATCTTGAGTTTTACTCATTCAAAGTGGTGAAAGATTTATTAAAAAACCATGGATTAATGGTAATTGACGTCGAAATGAATTCTGTAAATGGTGGTAGCTTTGCTGTTACAGCAGCAAAAAATAACTCAGATCACGAAAAAAATGATGCGATTATCGACTGGACATTAATGATGGAGAACCAAATGCAACTGGATAAGGCTCCAGTCCATTTGGAATTTGCAAAGCGAATTGCGGTACATAGAGAAAATTTTCGAAGCCTGATTATTTCTCTTGTTAATGGTGGAAAAAAAGTTTTTGGCTATGGTGCAAGCACTAAGGGTAATGTGATTTTACAATATTGTGGTTTTGGACCTGAACTTATTCAGGCAATAGCAGAAGTGAATCCAGATAAATTTGGCGCATACACGCCTGGTACAAATATCCCTATTATTTCAGAGGCTGAAGCGCATTCGCTTAATCCTGATTATTTTATAGTGTTTCCGTGGCACTTTAAAGAAAACATTCTTCAAAAAGAAAAACAGTTTATTGAAAGGGGAGGAAAATTTATTTTTCCACTTCCAGAAATTGAAATTGTCTAATGTCTGATAAAAAAACTGCAATTATATTTGGATCTGCTGGCCAAGACGGTTTTTATCTTAAAAATATTCTTTCTAAAAACAACATTAATACGATTGGTATTTCTCGATCAGAAGGTGATATTATTGGATCAGTTGGTGAGATGAGTTTGGTGTCTAGTGTTCTAAGTAAATTTAGACCTGATTACATCTTCCATTTAGCGGCAATATCATCAACTAAAGAGGAATTTAACACAGCTAACTTTTTCTCTATTGAGGTAGGAACTTTCAATATATTGGAAACTGTGCGGAAGTTAAATTTAAGCGCACGGGTTTTTATATCTGGAAGTGCTTTTCAGTTTAAAAATTTGAACAAACCAATAAATGAGTTAACACCGCTTCAATCAGACGACTTTTATTCTTTCTCAAGAAACCAATCTCTTGAAATGGCTAGATATTTTAGAGATAAATATGAGCAAAAAATTTACTTTGGTTTCTTGTTTAATCACGATAGCCCTCGTAGACCTGATACATTCTTTTGCAAAAAAATGTCAAACTTAGCTCAGAACTATGCAAATAAAAACTTACGAGAAAAAACGTTTGTTGGGGATTTGAGTTATAGCCGTGAATTTTCCTTTGCTGGAGATATCATGGAAGCGGTTTTTAAGTTGATTTCACAGGAAAAAGTTTATGAGGCTGTTGTCGGATCGGGGTTAGCATTCAGTCTCAAAGATTGGGTTTCGGCTTGTTTTCACAGGCATAGTATGGATTTTGAAAATTTTATTGATTATGAATTTAATGATAATGGACACGTTCTAGTTTCCTCGCCTATTGTAATGAAAAGTTTAGGATGGACGCCACATTATGACTTTGAAGCCGTAGTTGAATTGATGTGTTGATTTCATTTAAACCTTATAACTTAAACCATATATGGTAAATAAAAGTTACGACGATCTAATTAATTGCAGATTATATTTTAAAAATGATTATTATACTCGGGTCTACAGGTTTTTTAGGTGCGCATCTTCAATATGAGTTTAGGAAAAACTCAATTGAATTTATCACAATTGGTAGAAGTAAAGAAAGCGATATTGTAGTTGATCCATTGGACTTTAATAGTGTTAAAGATGTTGTGCTTGCTTACAGGCCAGAAGTTTTAATAAATTTGGTTGCAATTACCGATGTTGATTATTGTGAACAAAACCCGAAAGATGCCATGGAAGTCCACGTATCAATTCCATTTTTGCTATCTAATTTAATAAAATATCATGAATTCAAAATTATTCATTTATCTACCGATCAAGTATATAATAAAATCCATTCAACTGAACAGGATATAAACATATTAAATAATTACGCAAAAACAAAATATCTTGGAGAGCAATGTTTAGTTGACAGAGAACATTTGATTTTAAGAACTAATTTTTACGGATTTGATAAAAGATGCAAACGAGCTGGGCTAGTTGAAAATATTTTAAAAAATTATTTAGCTGGAGCAAAGACCATAGGTTTCTCTAATATTTATTTTAATGCTCTTTACGTTGGTGATTTGGTAGACGTTATTGTTTCGTGCACTAACAAAAAACTAGCAGGAATATTTAATGTGGGTTGCACTAGCTATGTTAGTAAAGCAGAGTTTATCGAAAAGATTTTTATTAACTTTGACTTAGATATGAATGTTTTCTCAATTGGAAAATTAGACCCTTCACAAACAAAAGCTTTAAGGCCAAATTTTATGGTAAGTGATGTTACAAAATTTATTCAGACAAACGGGCAAGTTTTGCCAGACTTTGACGAAAGTTTTGATCGATTTGTACAAAGAGAAAAAGATACTATTCTGGAAAGGTTGAATAATGAAGTTTAAGATAGATGGTTTAGAAGTCGGAGCAGGTGCTGGTACTTACTTTATTGCAGACATTGGCGCAAATCATGATGGCGACCTCGATCGAGCGAAAGACCTTATCAAGTTAGCAAGTGATTGTGGCGCGCATGCTGCCAAATTTCAACATTTTAAGGCAGAAACTATTGTGAGTAAAAAAGGCTTTGATACACTTAAAGGTGATATCACCCATCAAAGCAAATGGAAGAAAAGCGTGTTTGACGTTTACCAAGATGCAAGCATAAATCTTGAGTGGAACACTGCACTACACGATGAATGTCAAAAACATGGAATACATTTTTTTTCATCAATTTATGATTTAGGTATTCTGAATGAGATGGCTAATTTTGTTCCTGCTTTCAAAATTGGATCAGGAGATATTGATTGGCTAGAAATGTTAAAGGAAACTTCTAAGTTTGGAAAGCCCATTATAATTGCTGCTGGGGCAAGCAAAATGCATGATGTTGAGAAAGCTATCGAGACCGTAAGTGAAAGAAATACAGAAATAGCTTTGTTGCAGTGTAACACTAATTACACAGGGAATGACGACAATTTTAAATTTTTAAATTTGAATGTTTTGAAATCGTTTAGAAAACGCTTTCCAGATGTGGTTTTAGGGCTTAGCGATCATACTAGTGGTCACACATCGGTGCTTGGTGCAGTTGCGTTAGGCGCAAAAATTATTGAAAAGCACTTTACTGATGATAAAAGTAGGACTGGTCCTGACCATGGTTTTGCTATGGATGCAGATGAATGGCGAGCTATGGTGTCTGCTGTTTCAGATTTAGAGAAAGCCTTAGGTGACGGAATAAAAACTATAGAGGATAATGAGATTGGACCTTTTCTTGTACAAAGAAGAAGTTTGCGATCAAAATCCATTATTCAGGCTGGAAGTAAAATAACAAGAGAGAATACTATAGCGTTGCGCCCTCGGACGTCCAAGGGAATAAGCCCAAGCGAAATAGAAAACATATTAGGCAAAAACTTGAAAAAAACTATAGATGAGGGTGACGAAATTGAATGGAGCAATTTAGAGTAGTAATTGGAATTCCTGTTTTTAATGAAGAAAATACAATTGAGGAAGTTGTTGATAATTTTCAAAAATTCGCTGATGTTTTTATTGTGGATGACGGTTCAACCGACAAAACAATGGAGAGGATAACTTCGTCAAATTGTGCTGTATTATCTTTAACTGAAAACAAAGGGTATGAAAACGCACTTCTTGAAATTTTTGATTACTTTAGCAAATCTGACTACACACATCTAATTACTGCCGATGGAGATGGTCAACACACAGTTACTTCGATTGAAAAAGCATTAGATTGCATTAGTCAGCAGCGAGATTTACAAATAGCAGTGGGTGAAAGAGATAGGCTAAATCGTTTTTCAGAGCGCATTTTTTCAATAGCTTCGTTTCCGTTTCTATCTGTGTCTGATCCGCTCTCAGGTTTGAAGATCTATGAAAAAAAATTTATTTGTAAATTTTTGCCCACCGAAATGAAAATAAATCTAGGAACTTCATTGCTGTACTATGCAAAAAAAACCAGTGTGGAAGCTTTATGTTTCAATATAGAAATTAAATCCCGTTCAGGTTCAGCAAGAGTTGGCAGTAATGTCTCGGTGGCTTTCACTCTTTTAAAAATATTTTGTTTTTATTTTTATCATGATCTTATAAATAAAAAATCAATTTTAAAGGCTGGCTAATTTGTTTGGGTTGGTTTTTGCATGGGAAAAAAGTAAATGGTGACACCAAAGGTAGCCGCAATTATAGAAGCACGAATGTCATCATCAAGGTTACCTGGCAAAGTAATTATGCCAATATTTGAAGATAAAAATGCTATTGATTTGATTGTTAATTGTCTTAAGACTATACCTAAAATTGATCAAATTATTTTGGCAACTACAACCAATAAAATTGACGAGCAGTTACAAGATATTGCTACGGGCCTAGAAATTTCTTGTTACAGGGGATCTGAACAAAACGTAATGAAACGTGTACTCGAGGCAGCACGTAAATATAATGCAGATGTGGTGGTAGAGATTACAGCTGATTGTCCTCTGCTTGACCCAAATATTGTTGAACAAACTCTAGAAATTTTTTTGAATAATAATTTTGATTACGTATCAAACAATAATATTCCTTCATACCCAGACGGCTTGGACGTTAGAATCTTTTCATCTTCAATTTTGGCTAAATCTTTTTTGGAAGCAAATCTTCCGTCTCACTTTGAGCATGTGACACTGCATATTAGAGAGAATCCAGATAAATTTTCTATATGCAATTTAATCGCCCCTAAAACGCTAAGGTTTCCGGAGATAGCTATTACTTTAGATCAAATTGAAGATTTAAATTTAATAAAGATAATTGCTCAAAATACCATTGATCGAAAAAGCCTACTTTTTGATGCGACTAAAATAATGAACTTTTTATCAGGCAAGCCAAACATTCTTAAATTGAATAAAAATGTTCAGAGAAAAGGTGATAAATGATTTCTGCCGCAATAATTGGGTTGGGACAAATTGGATATGAGTATGATTTTAATAAAGGCAATTTAGACTTATGCCTTAGCCACTTTACTGCGCTAAAAGACAGTAAAGAGTTTCGTTTAAAATATGTTGTTGATAAAGAAATTAAGAATAAAAATGGATTGTCTGAAGTTTGTTTCGATTTGGGTATTGGAGCCTATAGTAACGTTCGAGACCTTCCTGAGCCTGTAGATTTGCTGGTGTTGAGTGTTCCGCCAAGTGAATTTCTTAAAGTGTTCTTGGACTATATGAAAAAATTTAGTTGCAAATATATAGTTGGGGAGAAATTGGGCATGTTAGATGAATATTCCATAAAGGTGTTGATGGAAACTATTGCATCTCAAAACATCCAGGTTTTTTCTAATTATTATAGACGTACTCTGCCGGAAACACAGAAACTATATGAAAGTTTTTTGTCAAAGAAGATACAATTAATAAACTGTATATTTACAAATAAGCCTGAGAATACATTACCTCACTTCATTGATCTAATAAGTTATTTATTGTCTGCCCCTCCATCAAACTTTGAGAGAAATGGAGATAATTTTTTAGCTGTTTTTGGAGATGTTAAATGTACGTTTATTAATTTAAAAAATGTGATTTATGATCATTATACTCTGGATATTTTTGGCGAGGACCTTTATGTAGACTTTTCTATGGACGGGTTGCCAATTGAATTTAAAACTGCTGAAGACGATCATTTGTTCTCTAATCATAAAATACTAAAGCAAGATAGTCATATGCTGAGGTCTTCTTCCAAATCTATAATGTTTTTTTATAAGCAAATATCTGCGGCTATCATTAATGGTTCGCAACAGGTAACAACCTTTCAAGAAGATTTAAAAAATTTAAAAGAATTTCGGAACCTAGTATGAAAGAAAAAATCCTTAAACTGAATAGAGCCAATACAATTGGTAAGGAGGAAATTTCTGCCGCAAATCGAGTTTTAAAAAGTGGCATTTTATCTGATTTTATTGGTGCACCAGGAGAAAAATTTTATGGTGGTAAGGAAGTAGTTTCGTTTGAGCATGAATGGGCTTCTTACTTCGGGGTGAAAAATGCCATTTCTGTAAATTCATGGACATCTGGTTTGATCACAATAATAGGCTCTTTGCAGTTAGAGCCGGGTGATGAAGTCATAACTTCCCCATGGACAATGTGCGCAACGGCAACCTCAATTTTACATTGGAACTTAATCCCAGTTTTTGCGGATATTGATCCTGTATCTTTTAATATAACGGTAGAAAGCATTAAAAGTGTAATTTCAGAACGAACCAAAGCGATCCTTGCAGTTGATATATTTGGTAGGCCATGTGACTACGAGGGCATTATGTCACTTTGCGAAGAGCACAATCTCACATTTGTTACAGACTCAGCTCAAGCTCCGGGATTGAAAGATAAAACTGGGTTTTGGGGAACCAAGTCACATATAGGTGGATTTAGTTTAAACTATCATAAACATATTCATACCGGAGAAGGTGGAATGATAATCACTGATAATGACATTCTGGCAAAAAGGTGTGCTCTTATAAGAAATCATGCTGAAGCATGTATGATGGAAGAAGAAAATGATTCCGAATTAAAAAACATGGTTGGGTTTAATTTTCGTATGGGAGAAATCGAAGCGGCTATTGGGCGCGAACAGCTTAAAAAGCTTAAATTAAAATTGTCCGAAAGGCAGAATATTGCAAGGAGGCTGGTTCTGGAGCTAGGCGAGTTACCTTATTTAAGGCTTACACCACTTGAGACCATCGACTGTAATGCATTTTATATTTTTCCAATAGTTCTTGAAAGCTCAGCTATAAAATTAGGTCGAGATAAAATTTGCTCAGATCTTGAAAGTTTTGGGTTACCAGTCACAGAAGGTTATCAAAATATACATAGGTTACCCATATTTGAAAGGAAAATAGCTTTTGGCGAGAAACAATTTCCTTGGACATTAAATTCAAGAAATTCGGAGATAAAATATGGACTTGGAACTTGTCCAGTTGCAGAAAAGCTTCATGATGAATCATTTATTGGACTAGAAATTTGCGCATTTGATTTCAGTGAAAGTGAAGTAGCTATGGTTGCTAAGATTTTTAATAAACTTTGGAAAGAATATGGCTTCATCTGAACTTGAAGTTGCAGATTTAAAGCCGTTTATTTATTCATCTGACCGCGGGGGCGCGGAATTATTAATTGGCTTTTTGAAACATAATAAAATCGCTGCTCGAGGATTGTTATTTGACCAAGGAAAACAGGTAGCCAGCGAATTAGGTTACTTATTAAACAAAAATCTGAAAGCCGTTAATGCATTTGTTTATTCGACTGGTTTTGAGAATGAAAAAATATTTAAGCTAGTTAAATGTTTTCGCGAAAAAAAATTACCGACTTTTTGCTTCCTTGACTCTGCTCAAAATATAGAAATTCGGTTTTTTCAAAAAAATAATATCTTTTTCCCAGATGTTATACTTTCCCCAAGTAAGGAAATAAATGATGTTTTGCTAAAAATAGGATTTAAAGGCAAGGTACAAACTATCGAGAATTATTATATAAGCCATCTGAAAGAAAAATTTCGAGTTTCTTCAGCTAATA
>MDTG01399240.1_pt1 | contig 14713 bp, 15 predicted proteins | sample 811421 | NCBI WGS metagenome assembly MDTG01 (sample SAMN05326645, study PRJNA326480) | marine metagenome | isolation source: seawater | place: Pacific Ocean: South East | collected 2011
TCTCAGCTTACTTTAAGCACCCCAATTTTATATAAAGTTAATTCTTTTTTCTATAAGATTAATAGCCTGTTGAAATCTATTTTCAAAATCTGATCCAAATATTATATTATAATTTACGTTTTGCAATTCAAGTTCATCTTTATGGGCAAGAAACATTTTTTCTCTATCATTTGGGCTGTCTCTTAGATCATCTTTTACCCATGGAATATCAGTATTTAAAATTAAATAGTAGTCATACTTTAATAATTTTGCTTGTCTTATAAGCCATGGATCACAAAAACCCCCAAAATGAGTTTTTGACCAAGCAATAGTTGTTAGAATATTTGTATCACAGAATATCAATTTTTTAGAATTATTAATAATTGTATTTTCTATTCCAATTTGACCTCTAGCTATCTCTTTTAAATCCTCTTTAGTACATACTTCTTGTTTGTCATCCCATTTAGATTGAAGAAAATTTCGTGCATATTCACTTACATAATTAGTCTTAAAATAGGATGCGAGCTTTTTAGTTAGGGTTGATTTACCAGTTGATTCAGGACCACAGATTACAACTCTATTAATTAATGACTCGTTTTGAACAAGATCTTTTTCCATGATAAATAGCCTAATATTGCTAATATTGTAAAAATAATATACTGGATTGAAGAAACAGTTAATCCTTTATAAAAATAGAGTGGAATTGTGATAATGTCTCCTATTATCCAAAATATCCAACTTTCAATTTTTCTTCTTGCCATTAACCACATTGCAACAAAGAAAATGGCAGTGGTCATATTATCTACATATGCTGTCCAATTGTTCCATTTATCAAACTGAACATAAACAAAATAAATAAAAATAAGACTTGCAAAAGCTAAAAAGACCAACTGAATATATTCTTTTTTTTCAAGTCTAGAAATATTGTTAATAAATACTTCATCCTTTTTTCTTGACCAATAATACCAACCATAGATGGACATTACAAAGAAGTATCCATTAATTATCATATCTCCTAAAAGGGAGAAATTAAATAGTATATATACAAATATTCCTGTTCCTATGAGACCTGTAGGATATACATAAATATTATTTTGTTTTGCATATAAAACACTTAAAATATTCATTATTACTGCAAAAATTTCAAGAAATATAAATGTGCTCGAGTATGATGAATATTGAGAAAAGAGAAAATTAATTATTTCATTCATAAATAATTATTTGATTTTGCATAACAAAGGATATAATCATCTATTGCAAAAAATATCAAATCGAATTTATATTTTTCTTTTCCATTAACATAATATCCTTGACCTTTATTTCTCATTATATTTTTTATTGTAATATTATCAGAAAAAGAAATACCTTTAATTCCAATTGCTTTATATATTGATTCTTTTGCAGTCCATATCTTTGTTAGATAATCTATATCATATTGATATTCATTTTTCAATTTTTCATATTCGTTCAAAAACTTATTCTGAATGTTAAGTATTCTACTCCCTTTTTGCTCAATATCAATGCCTATTTTATTATGAACTGAAAATAAAATTGCTGCCATATGTTTTGAATGAGAAATAGATATATTTATGTCTGAGTTAATTGATGGTTTTCCTGACTCATCATATCTAATTTTATATTCAGCATTTTCTAGTTGTAGAATTTTTCTAACAGCTAAAAATTGTTCTTTAGCCATTTGATTTTTCTTTAATTTTAAAAGACGGCAATCATACTCATCTAATTCAGAATAATTAAGTTCTTCTAGATTAACTTTCCATAACTTAATTTTTGTGTCATGATTTATTATGAATTCTTTAAGAAATGGCATTTGATTTACTTAATTTTTAAAAGTACTTTTACACTATAAATATACATATGAAAAACAAGACTGATAATAAATATACCGCTTATAAAGTAAGAGATATTTCACTCGCAGAATGGGGTAGAAAGGAGATCAAGCTTGCTGAAGCTGAAATGCCTGGTCTTATGGCCTTAAGAGAAAAATTTAAAAAAGATAAACCACTTAAAGATGCAAGAATTGCTGGGTGTCTCCACATGACGATTCAAACAGCTGTGCTCATTGAGACTCTTGTTGATCTGGGAGCTGAAGTAACATGGAGTTCATGTAATATTTTCTCAACTCAAGATCATGCTGCTGCTGCAGTTGCTGCTAATGGTATTTCAATATATGCATGGAAAGGAATGAATGAAGAAGAATTTAATTGGTGTATAGAGCAGACATTGTTCTTTGGAAAAGAAAAAAAGCCACTGAACATGATATTAGATGATGGTGGTGATTTAACAAATATGGTTTTAGATGATTATCCAGAACTGGTTACAGGTATAAATGGACTTTCAGAGGAAACTACTACTGGTGTTCATAGATTATATAACAGAATGAAAAATGGCACTCTTCCTCTACCAGCTATAAACGTAAATGATTCTGTAACTAAATCTAAATTTGATAATAAGTATGGATGTAAAGAAAGTGCTGTTGATGCTGTAAGACGAGCAACTGATATTATGCTTGCAGGCAAAAGAGTAGTTGTTTGTGGATATGGAGACGTCGGAAAAGGCACAGCTGCATCCTTTAGAGGAGCTGGTTCAATTGTCACAGTAACTGAGATAGATCCAATATGTGCACTTCAGGCTTCAATGGATGGGTTTGAGGTTAAAAGGTTAGAGAGTGTTATTTCGAGTGCAGATATTATTGTAACAGCCACTGGAAATAAAAATATTGTTAGTCAAAGATCCTTTATTAATATGAAAGATAAAGCTATAGTCTGTAATATCGGGCACTTTGATAATGAAATTGACATGAACTGGTTAAATTCTAACTTTGGAGATAACAAAACTACAATCAAACCCCAGGTAGATTCATATAGAATTAACAAAGACAAAGAAATAATAATATTAGCTGAAGGAAGACTTGTAAACTTAGGATGTGCTACAGGTCACCCAAGCTTTGTAATGAGCAATTCATTTACAAACCAAGTACTTGCTCAAATTGAGCTATGGAATAATGCAAAAAGCTACGAAAACAAAGTTTATATGCTACCTAAAAACTTAGACGAAATGGTTGCTAAACTTCATTTAGACAAACTTGGAGTAGAGCTAGAGGAACTATCGGAAGAACAGGCTAGATATATAGGCGTCCAGGTAAACGGGCCATATAAACCAGAGTATTACAGATACTAAACCTTAAGTGGCTTTATTGAAACAAAAGATTTATTATTAGATTTCTTTTTGAAGTTAACAATACCGTCAATTTTGGCATGAAGTGTGTGATCCTTTCCGAGGTAAACATTTTCACCTGGGTTGTGAACTGTTCCCCTTTGCCTTACGATTATATTGCCAGCTTGAGCAAATTGTCCACCAAATATTTTAACACCAAGTCGTTTCGACTCTGACTCTCTGCCATTTTTTGAACTACCAACTCCCTTCTTATGTGCCATAACTAATTATTATTTTTTAATTTTTGTCTTCTTTGTAGCTGATGTCTTCTTTAAAATTTCTGCTTCTTTTTTTGATGCAATTTTCTTTTCATTAAAGCCTTGAATGATTATTTCAGTTATTGCTTGTCTATGACCATTTTTAACCTTATAGCCTTTACGTCTTTTCATTTTAAATACAATTATCTTCTCATCTTTTTTATGTGCAACAACTTTAGCTTCAACAGATACGCTAGATAAATTTGGTTTTCCAACTTGAACTTTTTTTCCATCATCTACTAGTAAAACATTATCAAAAGTAACTTTTGAACCCTCTTTTGCATCAATTCGATTTACAAAAAGTTTTTGATCTTTTTCAACCTTAAACTGACTTCCTTGTATTTCAACTACTGCGTACATCAATATTTTTGAATTGCAAAATTAAACTATTTATTATAATAAACAAGCAGCACTAATTATTATAACTCTATCCAATTATCATTTTTTAATGACCAATCTACCACTTGTTTTATTCTTTCAGTAAGCTTAATAGAGGGTGTCCACCCCAATTTTTTCATTTTTTCTCCAGAAAGTGAATATCGTAAATCATGACCTGGTCTTGAGGAGTGAAAGTCCACCATTTCATACTTTAATTCCTTTCCCTGGGAAGCTGCAATTATTTTTGCAAGCTCTAAATTATTAAGCTCTTCTGAGCCAACAATATTAAACTTTGGACACTTAGATCCTCCAAAATCAGGCTTATGCACAATTTTATTAGTTAAAAGAAAGTGTATTGCTTCAGCTACATCCTCCGCATGAATGTAATGACGTGAGCCTGGAATCTTTTTTGTTTTATCTGAATGAATTGTTACGGTCTCTTCATCTCTTATTTTTTTTATACACATTGGTATAAATTTTTCTGGATGTTGTCTTTCTCCAAAAACATTCATGGTGTGGGTAATATAAACAGGAAGTCCATAAGTATTTTCGTAGGCTACTGATAATTCCTCTCCACCAGCTTTAGTTGCACTGTATGGATTAGTTGAATTATATCTATCATTTTCTTTATAATTAATTCCTTCTTTTGCAGGACCAAAAACTTCGTCAGTGCTAAAATAAATTATCCTCTCAATTCCTTTTCTATCATTTAAATAACGTGCATAATCAAGTATATTTGCTGTTCCAACTACATTATCCAATACAAACTCCATCGGAAAGTCGATGCTTCTGTCTACATGAGAGCCAGCAGCCAAATGTAGAATTATATCAACATCTCCAATTTCTTTTTTTATCCAGGGATTAATTTTAGATTTTAAATCATGAAATACTACTTTTACTCTTGACTTTTGTTCAGAGGAAAAATTTAATAAAATATCATCCAGTCTATTAAGATTACCACTATAATCGAGACGGTCTAAAGAAACAATATTCCAATCAGTATTTTTTAGCAAATAAAAAATCAAATGATGAGAAATAAATCCAGCCCCTCCAGTAATTAATACGTTCTTCATTATTTGTTATTTAAATTAGTAATATAGTCTCTTAATCTATCTTTAGGCTTCCAGTTTAGTAAGTGAATTATGTCATCATTAACTCTTAGGGTTTCTCTATAATTTCCTCTTTGATCTGGAATATTTACTGAGCTAATGTTATACTTTTTAGCAAACATATCATACAACTCATTTATACTATAGTTCACACCTGTTCCAATTTCCCAAGCATCATTATGTTTTAATTCAGTATTAGATATTTTTAAGAGTCCATCTACAATATCATAGACGTGAGTAAAATCTCTTTTTTGATTTCCATCCCCTACTATTGGAAGTGGTTTGTTGTTCATAGCCTTTAGCTGCCATATTCCAATCACATTACCAAACTTTTCATCTAATGGTTCAAATGGTCCATAAACATTATAAAATCTTGCTATTTCTACATTAACATTATATGAATTTTTATAAAGCTTACAGATTTCTTCACCTAAAAATTTTGTCATTGCATAAGGAGAATCTGAGGGATCATGATGTTTTGATGATGAACCAGCGTATATAACTTTAATATTGTTCAACTTTGCCCATTCCATGACTTTTGTTGTTCCCGTAACATTTACTCTTAATGTTTCTAGAGGATTGTCAAATGAGGGTTGGACTCGAGACTGAGCAGCTAGATGAAAACAAATGTCAAAATCTTTTTCTTGAATATCTAAAATATCTTCTATGTCTAAAACTAAATAATTAACTCCTTCAATTTCATTAGATTTATTACCCGTTGAATAGTCATCAATGGAAACTACATGAACCCCCATATTTTTGAGTTTTTTTATAAGGTTTGTCCCTATAAATCCAGCTCCACCTGTTACTAAAGCTCTATTCATTCTTCAAAAATATTAATTAATCTGTTTAGTAGTCTGGTTCTTTCAAATTCTTTTTTATAGTAATTCCTTGCATTTTTACCCAAAGCTTTTCTTTGTTTTAAATTAAGCTTACTGAAATCAATAATTGAATTCGAAAGGGATATAGGATCTTCTGCATTTGAAACATAGCCTGATTTTGATTCTTTAATTATTTCTGCTCCAATACCATTTATAGAAGCTATTATGGGTTTACCACTAGCGAGATATGATTGTAACTTACCTGGTATAGTCATTGCGAATATTTCAGTATCCTTTAACGATACTAATAAAGCATCAGCAGAAGCAAAAAAAACAGGCATTTCTTCAGCTGGGAATGAACCCAAAAACTCAAAATTATTATCTAAAGAGCAATTCCTAATCTTTTCTAAAACTCTTTTTTTATATCTTCCTTCCCCAATTATTATAAATTTAAAGTTTTTAATTTTTGTTTTTAATAATTTAGCTGATTCAATAATTGTATCAAAACTTTGAGCAACTCCAATGTTTCCAGCAAAAATAATATTAAGCCCATTTCCATATTGAGACTTAATTATAGGATCTTCTTTCACAACTTTATAAAAGTTTTCAGCATAGTATGGATAAAAAATTATTTTTGAATCTTTTACTCCTTGACATAAAAGATAGTCTTTAAATTTTGGAGATTGAACTAGTATATTATCATAAAAATAATAAATCGATTTAGTCATTAAATTAACAAGTTCAAGAATGAGCTTATTTGTTATTCCTCCAGCATCTTTAACAGATTCAGGCCATAAGTCATGCACCCACAAATAAGGCTTAGCTCTAAAAAAAAATGATGCTGCAATACCTACGTATCCAACTGTTATTGGTGAAGGTGCATAAACAAAAATTTTGTCAAATTTTTCATTAATGAAAAATAATCTAATTACTCCAAATAAAACAAATGAAGTGTAGTTTAAAAATAATTTAAATCCTGCTGAGTCACCTCTGGGAATTATTGGAGATCTGTAAATGTTAATACCTTGATAAACCTCTTTTGGTTTATTAAAAAAATTATAGCCTTCAAAAAACTTACCTTTTGGATAATTTGGCTTAGCAGTAAGAACAGAGACGGAATGGCCTTGCTCCTTTAATCCTTTGCATAGATCGTTAATCCTAAAGTTTTCAGGATAGAAATATTGACTTACAACTAATATTTTCATTTTAAAAAACTTTCTGACAAATCCTAAATGTATGAGTTTTTATTGAGAATATAATATTCCTTTAGTTCTCTAAGCATAGAATTATAATCTGGGACTTTATAATCAATTTTTCTTTTGGATTTAAGAGATTTATCTGATTTGTATTTTGAAAACTTTTCAACTGTAATATTTAATAAACGAAATTCTTTAACAATTTTTTTAAGCAGTTTATACTTAGATATTGTTTTTTCATTAGTTAAGTTCCAAATTCCATCTATATTATTGGAGATAGCGTAGTCAATAGCTTTAGAAAGCTCTAAAGATGTTACACCAGTCCAAATTACATTAGAAAACCCTTTAACTTTTCCATTTTGTTTCATTATCCATTGAAAAAGCCCTTTACCATCTTTATTTAAATCTGGACCAATGAATGATGTCCTTAAAGTTAAATGTCCTTTCAAATCAAACTCTCCATTAGCTTTGGTTTTACCATATATATCTTTTGCATCCTTAAAAGAATATTCGTTGTAATTACCAGTTTCACCGCTAAAAACACAATCGGTACTTATCTGGATTAACTTAAATTTTAAATTTTTTGAAATATCTATTAGATAATTCGGTAAAATTGAATTTATTAAATTAGCTATTTGTGGATTTTTATATGCATCATCATTTAATAAGCCTATACAGTTTATAATAACTTCTGGTTTAATCTCAATTATTATTTTTTTTAGATTTTTTTTATCTAATACATCACAAATAAATAATTTTTTTTGGTTAGAAGAAGATCTTGATAAATTGTAAATATTATACTTATTTAATTTGGTTAAATAATCAGAAAGAATATGACCTAGCATTCCCGTACTGCCTAGAATTAAAACTTTCATTTAAGTACTTTTTTTCCAAGTTTCAGAATTTACTTTTGGTAAATAGCCTTGAATAATTTTTACTATTTTTTGAGAAACATTATCTACATCGTAATCAATAGGTACCTTAAAGTTTTTGCTATTTGTCACAGCATCAATTGTAATATCAACTGCATTACAAATATTATTAAAATCTATATTTCCTAACATAACATTTCCGAACTCAATAGCTTCTGGTCTCTCAGTACTGGATCTAACAATAACTGCAGGGAAATTAAGTATGGCAGACTCCTCTGAAAGAGTTCCACTGTCCGACAAGGTTACTAAAGCATTTTTTTGAAGAGTAATGTAATCAAAAAAACCTAGTGGGTTGATGAATGAGATATTATCTTTATTTGCTAGAGATTTGTCTTTATCTATTTTTTTCCTTGTCCTTGGGTGTGTTGAAAATACCACTGGTACTTTTTTATTTTTACTTAAAATATCAATAGAATTAATGATAGATTCAAAGTTTTGTTTGAGGTCAAGGTTTTCCTCTCTATGAATACTTGCTAAAATATATTCACCTTTTTTCAATTTAAGGTCAGAAAGAATTTTACTTTTACTAATTTGAGTTTCAAAATGATTTAATATTTCTTTCATTGGAGAACCCACAGCTATTACAAAATCTTTTCTAAAACCTTCTTGAACAAGATATTTTTTACTGTTTGAGCTATAAGTTAAATTAACATCCGCAAGGTGGTCTGCTATTTTTCTATTAATTTCCTCAGGTACATTTAAATCAAAGCATCTGTTTCCCGCCTCATAATGAAATATTGGTATTTTTAGTCTTTTTGCAGAAATTTCAGAGAGTGAACTATTTGTATCACCTAAAACAAATAATGCGTCAGGATTAATTTCCTCAAATATTTTGTATGATTCGGAAATAATATTACCAATAGTGGCTCCTAAACTTTGTTCTGCTACATTTAAAAAAAAGTTTGGCTGCCTTATCTCTAGTTCATTAAAAAAAATTTGATTTAACTCAAAATCATAATTTTGTCCTGTATGAATGAAGTAGTGATCAAAATATTTATCAAACTTTTTTATTATTAACGAGAGTCTAATTAATTCAGGTCTTGTTCCAACTATTGTTATAACTTTTAGCTTATCTATTTCCATGATACCCTATTGAAGCTAAAAGTAGTTTTAACTCTTTTTTATTAAGTTGATTAGTATTTTTTGAATTATAGTCTTTTTTTGCTTTTGTGTTTGTCCCTTTACTGAAGTAATTATTATAGTTTAAATCTCTATTATCAGATGGAATTCTATAATATTCTCCAAGATCTTCGCTTATCATTTTTTCTTCTTTTGATAGTAAAGTTTCGTGTGATTTCTCACCATGCCTAATACCTATATTTTTTATTTTTGATTTTGACTTATAAATCTCTTTCATAGTTTCAGCCAATAAACCAATCCTAGCTGCAGGAGATTTTTGAACAAAAATATCTCCAGGTTTTCCATTTTGAAATGCATAAAAGACAAGATTTACAGCATCTTCAAGTGTCATCATAAACCTAGTCATATCTGGATCTGTAACTGTAATATCAATATTTTCTTTTATTTGTTGGTAAAAATGTGGAATAACAGAACCTCTTGAAGCCATCACATTTCCGTAACGAGTACCACATATTAAAGTATCTTCACTTATTCTAGATTTAGCCACAAAAACTTTTTCCATCATTGCCTTGGAGACACCCATTGCATTAATTGGGTAAACAGCTTTATCGGTGCTAAGACAAATGACCTTTTTAACTTTATTCTCAATAGCAGACGATAGAACATTTTCAGTTCCTAAAACATTAGTCTTTACTGCCTCTAAAGGGAAAAACTCACATGATGGTACCTGCTTTAATGCGGCTGCATGGAATATACAGTCAACACCCTTAACTGCAAAATCAACTGAGTCTTTATCTCTAACATCTCCAACATAAAACTTTAATTTATAAGAGTTTATTTTAGTTCTTAAATCATATTGTTTTTTTTCATCTCTTGAGAATATTCTTATTTCATTAAATGTATTATCATTTATGCACTTGCTTAAAAAAGCATTTCCAAAAGATCCGGTCCCTCCTGTGATAAGTAATGTTTTATTTTTTAACATTTTTAGATAAATATTCTATAAAAGTATCAATTTTATTTTCAATTATAATTTTAGAAGCTTTTTGCTCTTCACGTACTGCGCGAATTATCGAAACAGAAATACTTTTAACCAGGTTGGGATTAAAAGTTAAAGATGGATTAATTACTTGTTTTACATATTCAAGTTCAGAAGCAATTACTTTACATCCCATGTTTACTGATTCAACTAATGGAAGACCAAAGCTTTCATTTAATGAGGGAAAAATAAAGTACTCAGAGGATGCATAAAGTTTACTTAAATCATTATAATTTAACTCTCCATGATTAACTATTTTTAAGTTTTCTGGTAATTTTGTATTTGCATAAAAAGACGCCCCATAAATCGATTTATCTATTGTTAAATGAAGCTCTACTCTATCTTTGAAATGATAACTTGCATCAATAAAAGCTTTAAAAAGATTAAAATGATTTTTGTGTTTTGAAAAGTTCGATACGTACAAGAATTTATTTTTTTCTTTACTGACTGAATAGTTTCCTTCAAGACTGAATATTGGTAAAACACTGATTTTATTTGATTTAATATTTAAAGATTTTTCAACTTTCGATTTCATTAATTTTGTCTGAACTATCCATGAATACTCTGCTTTGTTATTTATAAGAATATAATATTTTTTGATTAGATTAAACATTCTAAATTTTAATTTAAGATTTGATGCTAACGGTTTTAGCAATAAATCATTATGAAAGTAGACAAATACATTAACTTTTAATTTAATTGGAGGCGGAACATTAGACATACAAAATACCGACGAAAAAATATTTTTATTTTTTTTATAAAAAGACTTTCTACTTCTTTCTGAAGGCTCAATTTTTAGGTAGTTTTTTACGTCATCAAATGATTTACTTAACTTTAAGCGACTATCGAATAAAAAAAAATAATTATTTAAATAATTCTCAGATAATCTATATAAGATAGTTTCTAGTATTTTTTTACCTCCTCCTGAATTTATATACAGAAAATCAATTAAAATAAAATTCTCTTTCATTTTACCTGTATGTTAATAAAGTAATAACTATTTTTCTCAGTAATCTCATAATAAGATTATTAATATTTTCCTCTTTGTGATAATTAATTTTTGCGTTCAGAGAACATAAAAAGGAGAATATTAAAGATTTTTCGATTCTTTCTCTTGTTTCAAAATAATTTTTCTTATCAACGAACTTAATATCAATATTTCTTGTATATAATTCTCTAGCAATTAATGTATTTAATGTTTGAGTCTTTGATTTTGTATTTGATATGTTATCTTCATTCTTTCGTAATCTGAATAGTGGTAAGTTAATATTTCCTAAATTACCATATTTTGATATTCTAAAATACAACTCAAAGTCCTCAGCAACATCAAACTTAGTATCATACCCTCCTGATTTAATTATTGCATCTTTATAAAACATAATTGATGGGTGAATTATAGAGTTTTTTAAATTTTTCATATTATTTAAAATATTAAGATTATCCACAGGTACATTAATTATTTTTTTTACTATTGAGTTATTATCTATTACTTCAGCTCCTGTACCAAAAAGAATGTAATTTCCTTGTTTAAAGTAATTTAACTGTGTTTTAATTTTATTTTCTTTAATTTCATCATCACCATCCATGCGCATAACAATTTCATTTGAACATTTTGTTAAACCATAATTTAGTGAATCAGTTAAGCCAGTATTAATTTTTGAAAATAATTTAATCCTTGGATCATTTATAGTTTTTATAACTTCTAATGTAGAATCATTAGATCCATCATTAATTATAATTAACTCATAATTTTTAAAACTATTATTAAGAATACTATCAATTGATCTTTTGATAAAGTCTTGATCATTATATACTGGAAGTAATATTGAGATTTTAGTCACTGTTTTTTTATTTTAAATAATAAAATATCAATAAAAGAAAACACCAATTTTAATAATTTAAATTGTTTTTTTCTTTTTCGTCCATACATAAAATTTGTTTGCTTAAGAATTAGATTATTATACACTTTAATCTTTTTGTGTTCTTCAAAATACTTTTTGAAAGAAGTTTCATGCTTGAGGATTTCGTCATACTCGTTGTTAACTTCAATTTTTATTATTCTATTATCTCTATTAAGGATGTAACCAGAGTCTAATGTTCTTATATATATTGCATCATTTTTAACAACACTCCATAACTCAATATTCTGATTTGTTGTTGGATAAAAGTTATAATGATCTTCAATAGCTATATAATTTTTAGGTTTTGATATTTCAAGTGCTTTTTTATTAGCTCTATTATTGAGTATATGGTCAATTGAATGATATACTTGACTAAGCCCACATAGCTTATTATCTTGTCTAAATATGCTTTCGCCTTTTTTTCTATGAATCATCAAAATATTTGTTCTGTCCTCATCAAGCAACATAATTTTTCTTTGAGATCTAATCTCATAATTAAACTTAAAACCATGATCTGAGAAAATAAAAATATGGTCAAAATCATCTTTATCATATTGTTGAAAAACTAATTCAAACGATTTGTTTATATCACAATAGGCTTTACTTTCTCCATAAGTTGTATAACCATTATCATCAAATGACCAATGAAAATCAGGTAGTGAGACAAATAATAAATGGTTTTTTGTTAGTTTAATTTTGTTTAGATAAGACTTAAGATCAAAGTCATGATTATGAATGTTCATGTCTGTTATATGATTGGGGAACATTCCTGTGTTCCTTTCATTTGGATTAGAAAACATAGAAATTTTATAGTTTTTTTCTAAGAATAAATCATAAATTGTTTTAAGATTTTTATCTAAAAAATATCTTGGCCATTTAACCCTGGTGTTGCACCCATTTTTGTTTGGCGGAATACCAGTTGAAAAAGTTGCTAAGCCTCGGGGTGTATCAGGCCCCTCAGTAAAACAATTTGAGTAAAAAGTTCCACCAAGTTTTTTTATTGATTTTTCAAAAGGACTAATTCTCTTTATATTATCGTTTACAAATGAAAGTCTATTTGGCCGAATCATATCGATAAAAAGTATTAAAATCTTCATGGTTTTTTTAATTTACAGATATAGTCCTCACATACAAAATAATCTATTACTGATTTGAGTAAAGATTGTAAACCATCCTCAGGTTTACAAACTATTGGTTCTTCATGAATATTAAAACTAGTATTGATTAATAATGGAAGCCCAGTTAAATTATAATATTCATTTAACAGGTTGTAATATTTAGGATTGACATCTTTTCTAACCAGTTGAGGTCTTGCAGTTTTATCAATATGTGCTACTGCTGGAGCTTTTTTTACCCATTTTTCTTTCATCCTGAATGTAATAGTCATGAATTCAGCTGGGAATTTTAAATAATCTGAGTGTAAATGGAATAATTCATCAGCTTTTTCATAAATACAACTTGGAGCAAAGGGCATAAACTCTGTCCGTCTCATTCTTTTATTTAACCAATTATTAATGTTTCTATCTGTTGGACTTGCAAGTATGCTTCTATTACCAAGTGCTCTTGGACCATATTCCATTTTTCCCTGAAACCATCCAATTATCTTTCCGTCAGAAATTAATTTTGCAACTTCATAGCTTACATTATCAGATTTATAATATTCAATAGTCTTATGGTTTTTTAAAACATTTTCGATATAGTTATTAGTATATGAAGGTCCAAGATATACATCTTTAATTATTGTCCTAGATGCGTAATATTTGTTTTTTTCATGATAAATATAGGAAGCTGCGCCAAATGCATTGCCACCGTCTCCCATATTTGGAAAAATAAATACGCCTTTTACATCAAATATTTCTGATATAAATTGATTGAACTTCACATTGGCAAAAATTCCTCCAGCAAGAACAATATTATCAATTTTAGTTTTATTTTTCCAATACTCAACTATCTCAACTATTCTTTTCTCAAGATGATTTTGAATGGATGATGCTAAATCTTCTTTTGATAGATTTCCACACCTTGATATTATCTCCTCGTGCCCCATAAGAAAATTTGATCCAAAAAAATTAAAAATTCTATTTTTTAGTTTATTCAAAAATGTCCTCTCAACTCTATTGTTATATATTAATTTTCCATTTTCAATTTTTGTTAATTTATTAAAACAGTCCTCATTTTTTTTATAATCTCCATATGCTGCAAGACCAGTTATTTTGCCCTCATGTCTACTAATTTTAAAACCACATTTTCGTGTAACTTCTGAGTAAAGATAACCTGCTGAGTTTTGATTATCAGTCTCAGAAATTTTTCTTATTTTTCCATCTTTACAAATATTTATTGTAGCTGATAATAAATCACCCTCTCCATCCATTGTTATTGCTAGAGCTTTATTAAATCCTGATGAGTAATATGATGAGGCAGCATGAGATAGATGATGATCAACATATTCAATAGGGGCGCGAATCCCAACATCTTTTAGTAATTTTTTAATTTTTTTATCTACATAAAGTCTGCAATCTTCATCAGTTTTTATATTATGGTATTCAAGATCATCAATAAAGAATTCATTTGGTTTTTTTTCATTTTGAAGATCATAATAGGTTTTATTTTCAGTAAGCTGAAAAGCAAAAGTAAAAGCCCAATCTTTTATAAAGACTGAAGATGAAACAGCAACAACGTCGATTTCATTTGGTAAAATAATTTTTGAATTAATTATATACCTAAGTCCCTCAAAAGGAAAACCTATATATGCTTTTTTTCTATTTAATCTTTCCTCTGCAATAGAAA
>MDTG01143449.1_pt1 | contig 14712 bp, 8 predicted proteins | sample 811421 | NCBI WGS metagenome assembly MDTG01 (sample SAMN05326645, study PRJNA326480) | marine metagenome | isolation source: seawater | place: Pacific Ocean: South East | collected 2011
AGATCCAGCACTTATAGACACTTTTTTCTATATTAATAGAAAGTTTGTGCTTGTCATGCTTACAGTAAGGACAGCGAAACAGATATTCGCCGCTTGATTTATAATATCGCCCTAAAACGTTTGATACTATTTGTACTTTTTCTTGCATAGTATAATATTAGCATACTTTGCGCTCGTTGTCAAGGATTATTTTTGAACCAGCGCGGGCTATGACAATAGAGTCTGCCATATCGTAGTAATGTTGCTTGATGTTTCCGTGTTTGGTATATTCTACCACAAAAGAGTCTTCGTTGTCAAGCAAAAATTTAATAACCACCGCTTTTGCCTTCGTGCCGCGAGGAACCTTTATTCCACAGAGTTTACGGGCAGAAATCGCTGCCACATATTCCGGCTTTATGCCCCACATCTCATAGCACAGCCAAGAAACGACGCCGTTAAATCGAGATAAAGTAGACAGAGTTTTGGCAGAGGAGAAGCCACTACGAAATGACTGGAGAGATTGTTCGATAAATATATGTTTTATCTCATATTTCTCTGGCAATTCCTGAAGATATTCTTTTATCTTGTCGGTTTTCTCAAAAAAACATTTAAATTTTCTCGTGTCGACATAATCATTAAATAGTATGTCCCCGTGGGCGTCCAGAATACACACTCCGGTGATGCTCGTACTAATATCTAAGCCTAAAATCAACCAAGCACCTCTTCAATCAATTTCACATACCCTTGAATATTTTTCGGATTGTCTGAATGATATCTCCAAATTACCTCTTTAGACCTTTCATTATATTCTTTTAAATTAGATCTATGGGTTTCTACAGCTTCTATGAGCTTCAGGGCGCCCTCGGCAACATCAATCCCTTCGTAGAAATATCCCGCGTCCTTAAAGGGGGCGCAATTATGAACAACAGGAAACCCAAGATGGAAGAATTCCAAAGGCATATAATTCAATTCACAGTTACGTTGGTGTGTTATCGGAGTGCCAAGTAACTTATTGGTAGCCATCCAAGGTATGCTATATCTCTTATTCGCTGTCAAAATGTCTTCTAGGCGCAAAGATTTCCCCATTTCGATAAAATCTGAGTTTTCTGCCAAGTGATCCACGTTGAATACACTAACTATATCTAATAGAGAGGAAACATGAGATCTGGCGCGAGAAGCGATGCATAAGGGAATGAAGCAGTTTTTCATGTAAGAGATATTCGGCTCATGAATGGTGACTCTTCTTATATTGTTCTCTTCATCAAAAAAAGGATTGCCGGAGCCGAGCGAAGCGCGAGCCATCAGAGCCTCTTCGTTCCAGATATAGGGGCACACTTTAATATCAACAGAAGGATAGACGGTCTGAAGAAATGGTTCGGTATATTTGAAATGAGGGGAGATCCAAAGTTCGTCACAATAAGAATCTTTTTCATATGGAGAAACTACGGCGAGTTTGCGATTATGAAAAAGAGCCTCCTGGAACGTCTCGAAGTAATTTCCATACTGAATGCTTACAACTTTAGTACCAAAATTCTCTTTGAGGTGGTCTAAAACGCTGGTTGGGAGCCACGAAGATACGCTCAAAAACATATCTAGGGGGATTTTTTCCCTTATTAAGGTTTTCACACTAATTGTCTCGTACAATGGAGACCCTTTTTGATCCTTAGCAGATATCAGGATAATTTCATACCCAGCATGTTCCAGCATTTTTGCCAAAGTGTGAGCATTCTGGTGTATTCCGTTGAACCAGAGGTGAGAAGGATCTCCGATACTGATCCCAATTACTTTTTTCTTTTTCATGCTACCAGCCTCCCTAAAAATCTATTTTAAGTTTAAATGTGAGGTCTCTTTCTTCCGTTTTCTTTACCGGCTTAGAGACTGTTGCGATGCCTATCAGATTTTGGTTTTCGTCGTAGATACCAACTTTGGAAATATAGGTAGTTTTCTTGAACGAGGCATTTGTATCACTATACGGGGATTGTGTAGTGTTTTTTATAATAAATTCTGGTTCAATAAACCAATTGGAAGCCGAATTGCTGACATCCACTTGTCCATACTCGACATAAGTGGGGTTACCGGAATGATTCATTTCTCCTTTTTCGGCGTGCGCCAATAAAGTTATAGTCGGAATATAATTGGTGCCCTCAAATTGCATTTCGTAATTCACATAGGGAATATTTCCTGATCCGATACCATCTTCGGCGCCAACTCCATAAAAGAGCCATGATGAAGCCGACATATTTGTTGGGTCACCTGTATATTTACGAGGAGTTGCATTGAGCGCCCAGCTTCCAGTCAGAAGTACAAAGCCTTCTGTATAAAGGACAACGCCAGCCACACTACCTGAACCGACACTACCAGAAGGTCCAATTTGAATTAATTCTCCATTCTTGTTTTTGTCTTTCAGTTCACCGATTAGAGACCCAGAAATATAATATTTTAGGTCAACGCTGCCTTTCTTTATCGAGGATCCATAAAAGATGGATGGAACTGAGATGAGACTCAGAGGTTGAGAGCCCTTGTCTCCTAGGCTTGAGCTATAAGTGTAGTGCTTGCTCAAATAAGTATAATAATTCAAAGTATTATAGAGGGCGCCCACATGTGGTCGAGCCTGATTTAAACCGAAGTGCTCTCGACTGATTGACGCTGTCAAGGGATAAGAGCCGGTGATTGTAGTACCATACGGAAATTGACTAAACTCAGATGTGGATACCGTAGCGAAGTTATCGAGTGAGGCACCCTTTACAATAAATGGATAGATCACCCCAGTGTCTGAGACTGTGCGGTCGACGTTTAGTTCATAGAGAGATACAAAGCCCGGAGGGGCGTTAGGCACACTAGCTACAAAAGCGCCGGAGATTTCTGAGCGGTTTTGATAATAGACCTTTCCATTGTATATGGAAAAACTCTTTTTTGGGTGTGTTTTTAGCCGATTGTGAACAACATCGCTTTCTTTAAATTTCTTGAGCGCCATAGCATTTTAATAATCCAGTCGAACTCTTAGGGTAACTTCGTTAGTTTGATCTTTGCGCAGTGGCTCACTTAACTTAGCAACCGCTAGAAGTTCGTTATCTGCAGAATAAAGTCCGACGGTTGTAATGTAAGACACCGAGGGGTCAGAAGAGACGTTTTTTGTCACGATCTTGCTAGAACTCAAATATGTCGGATTAGAAGAATAGTTAAACTCGTTATTGTTGACTCGACAAAAGTAAATTGTGGAATTCAATTCGGTAGTGTTGTTAAAATCGTTATCAATCCAGCGCTTGCGCACATCGTCAGCGACACCAGTGATGGAATATGTACCCTCGTAAAAAGAAGAGCTTTGCAGGACTGCATAAGAGGCTGTAAGAACAGCGATTCCGGCTTGATAATAGATTAAACCAACGCCAGTTCCAGGATTAGATAAAGAGGAGGTATAAAGAATGCCGTATTCACCTGCTGGCGAATTAACTCGATAATCATTCTGGGCGCCGTAGTCGCCCACAACCATGCGGGAACTAGTGCCAATTTGAAACGTATAGCTCCCCTTCTTTATTTCGTCTTTAGTAAGGAGGCGACCATAGTTAATAAAAACGCACTTGTCGAGCTTGTCGCCACCAGTGAGGTCCCCATCGCGATCAAACTGACGAATATTGCCCTCTGTGTCATATCCAACAAGAACTTGAGCCATTTGGCTATAAATGTTTAGTTTTTTAGTGTTCTGGTTGAAAGCCTTGCTTCCAGAAACATAACCATAAGTTATATCAAAGATATGGTTCGCAGAAGAAGAAAGGTATGGATAGTCATAAACACTTTGGAACATGCCGTGAGCATAATTCTTGATATTCTTATCCGAATACGTGCCGGAAACAATAGTGCCCGTAATCGGGATTGCCTCATTCAGTAGCGTGCGAGTAGTGGCTACATCATTGCTTAGTAAATTTTTAAATACGGTTGCCATGTTTTATTCCTTATTTTAGTTCTTTAACTTTATGAATCGGACTGGGATGTCTATTCTGTTGCCAGTTGTCACTCCGGTAACGCGAAGATTTGAATCGATATAATAAAAATCTGTTGCAGCGCCGCCGATAGTTAGGTTTGTAACAGCGCCTAGTTGTTCGAAGAGGAAAGTACTGGTGTTCAAATCAATACTGCTTTGTAGCTTAAAGGTGACTTTAGTTCCTCTAGGACCGCGAATTACTTGACCAGGTGCTCCGTCAGAAATTGGTTTATCATTAACGATCTCGCTAACAAACTTAAGGTCGGTTCCCAGAGATAAATAATAGCTAGCGATCTGGTCATCATCTACAAAAGAAATTGTTGCTAATGTATTTCCGTCATCAGAAAGTATCTCACCGAGCCTGGTGTCGAGTTCCATCAAGTACTGAGTCTCTACAAGGTCAGATTCTAACTCTCTCTTTGGTGAGATTTCATCTGTGTCTAGACCTTGGTCGACGCGGACATATGTGCCCCCAGAACCGTCAGTGCCATTGATAACACCAGAAATTGATGCCAATTTTGTGTTTGTTTCATCATCAACCGCGACATAAAATGCGTTTATTGTGGAGTTCATAGCTGTAGAGGATGCAGATTTAGTCCCTCCTCCGCCGTAAACCTCGTTCAATAATAAAGAAGGCAAGTAAAGTAAGTTAGTTCGCGGAATAGAGATTAATTTCGTATTCATAACCGAAGTGTTATTTGTGAATGCCTCCAAAATAGGAGTCTGAAGGATTTGCAAGTCATAGTATGCAGAGCCACTTGCGTTATTTTTGTCATAATTATTGTAGTTGATTTCATCGTCACCAAGGGCGAACTTAGCAATTTTAAATGTACCATCCCCCTTTGCGAGGCGAGCGCGCCCAGTGTCTGTCAAAACGGCATCGAGAATGATATCACCGCTGTTATCTAAAAAAGCCATACATTTCCTTCCTTCTTATGTAATTAGTATTTAAATTAAGTAGTTTTTAAAAAAATACTTATAAAGTTATTTTTGCCCCTTTTCTAGGCTAACGTTAAAACGAACGTTGATGTCTATCTTCTTCCCTGTCTTCTTCGAAGTCAGTCTTATTTTAAATTTTTCACCGAAAAGCGCACGGTCTTCATATCCAAGCATGACGTTTTGAGCATTATACGCGCTAGCGCCATCGCCCAATTTTGATCTTTCATTGTTTATGATTGTCTGCGTGAGTCTCGGTACAATATTAAGTAGTTTTTTACCTTTTTTTGACGATTTTTGTGGTTTTTTTAATGTCATAGGGTGAAGCTCGATTAAAGGAAAAACTGCGCCGTCATTATCAACCAAGGTGACTTTATACACTTCGGTTGGATTTGAAACCTTATTGTGTATATCTATCGCCCTGAAAGTATAATAGTAAGTTTGATTTGGTTCGAGATCATCCCTGAAGGAGGCTGAAGATGCTTTTTGAATTGTAGATGAATCAATATCAGTGCTTAAAAATATTCTCAGCTTATCTGCGAAGTCTTCTATCTTTGTTGGTTCTACTGTTGTGCGATATATCTCAAATGCCGAAATCGGATCGTCCGTGCTAAAGGCTATCTTTGAATTTGAAGGGAGCCTCTTCGCTTTTCTAATCTCGTCGATAATTTCCTTCTCGGATTCTTTAAAATAAACAGGGTTAAGTTCGTAATTACCCACACTTGCGTTCAAGTTGAACAATAATTTGTTGTTAACACCTCTGTAAGGGATGATATCCACATGCGGGGGCACAGGAGGATCATCTATAACTTTGCCAGCGATAGTGAAAAATGGAAGCTCCATTATCTTTAAGGATGAACGAATTTTCACTTTCATATTTGCGCGATAATAAGTGTTGTCGCTCACTTGCTCCCTCTTTTTTGCCAAAACGAACAAATCATTTGCGAAACGTGTATTAAATCGATCCTTATCTGTCAACGAAAAGACTCCTTCAACTTTTTTAGAAGGGATTTCAAGCTCTGGCGTTTCCTTAGAGGAGTTCGTAGTGCTTTCATAGTTGCCTACCAGGCGCTGTTGACCGGGGAGTTGTGGGGTCGGCGACGGCTCGTCTGCAGGCTGTTCAGCAGGAGACTGAGTCGGGATTCTGATGACATCAATTACTGATTCTGGGATAGATGAAACAAGATTGTCGATATCTGCCTGTACCATATCAGCAGAGACTTCTAGAGTGACGCCACCTCCGGGCTTTTTGATCTTTCTTACTTTCTTTTTCTTTTTAACTGTGATATCATATGTTTCTGGAAATTGGATATCAGAATAATTATACTCTGAGCCGAGAACTATTTGTAACGCAGTCACATTATACTTATATTTTTTGTTATATTTTACTTGAGTATCGATATATCGGATGACGTCAATATTATTAGTATTGGGAAGCCAAATGGTTTGAATAGGAGAGCCTCCCTGCAGAGACTTTTCTATCTTATAACAAAAAGTTTCCGAATATGACATTGCACCATCAGACATGTCTAGATAGCTGCGCTGATGCTTCTTTATCATTGTTTGCAATTTGCCGGAGAATATCACAAGATACATAAATTTTTCAAAATGCGAGACCTCTTTTTCTCTCTCGTCGCTAAGGATAGTTGTGCTTTTCTTGCTGTTCTTTTTTCCGGCGGAGACACGCTGCCACCATTTAAAGAGATCAAACATTCTAGTATCGGTGTTTTCAAAGTCGACAATCACTTTTGAATTAGAACTTCTTGGGTTTGTTATCTTCTCAAAATATCTTTTTAACTTTGAATCCTTCACAGAGAAGTTTTTAATTTGCTCTTCGCCCAGATCCTTGGGGATTGCCGCCAAATAAGAAAGTAATTCCGTACTAAGCTTTGAGTCCTCAAGTATTTCTGTGAATTCATTTAGAAAATCTGACATAAACCTTATATCGACACCCATAGGGAATGTAGTGAAGGTGCTTTCAGCGTTCTTAAATAATTCCGTGCAATTTGTATCAAAAACTATATTCGAGTATTTGGTACTCATTTTCTTCTTCTTTGCAGCAGGGATGCGGCGTTGTGCCTTTCCAAATTTACCAAAAAATTCAGAAGTCAAGGCTTTCATCTTCGGGTTAGAGACCTTTCCTTTTGCCCTTAGTGACTTTACTTCTTTTAGCCCCACTTGTTGTGCTGCGGTGACGGCTTCTAGAACATCGTCATCTACGCTGTCTTCGTCGGCGGCTTTGGTGAAAAAATATAGGTTAGGGAGGATGTTCTCAAGAGACCCGGCGTTATTCGTGGTTATCTCATATATGTTCGAATAGTAATTATATTCAAAGTTGGCTTCCTCAAATATTGCAGACGGCGAAAAATTCTGACTGGCTAGTTCATTTGACGCTAGTGGGTTATGGATGTCAAAAGCGTAATCTCTAAATGTGCGACCGGTCTTAATTTTTTTAGTCACAAAATCCGCCCAAGTGTTCACATTACCAAAGTTTTTCTTATCTGAGTATATTTCTAAGTCATGCTCTATTTCATAAAATGGCGCGTTATTAGTCTTTATCATTTTTTGTTTACGGGGGATTATTCGAATAACCTGATTTTTTCTTACTTTCTTATTTTGGTTGCGGGTTCCCTGATTCGAATTTCCGGGTTTTAAAATTTCAGAAGTAGTATCGCCGTACTCTGGAAGCTCACCAGGTGTCACCCAATAGCTCCCAATAACATCGCGGAATGGATCTGTCGAGGAGCCTTGATTGGTGCCAAGTATGTATATGTTTTTCTTAAAATTAGCCATTTCTCAGTAATCCTCCAGAGGGCTTGGGAGAAAAGAACGCGCCCTTTTGCGACTCTTCCTCCTCCTCCTCTTCTTCTTGGGTCTCAAAGCTCATATCGCCGAAAGTTGTACTCTTTTCATTGTCACTTACGGGGAACGATTCTGAATAATTGTGTGGCATGTCCATCATCTCTTCCAGATCAAGTTCCACCAATAACTCTTCCTCTACCGAAGGTCCAATACTTTCAGAGAGATCAACGACTTCTTCTATGTTTTTTTGCTTTTCTTTCTTTTGTTCTGGTTTTTTCTTTTCCTGATTAGAAGATACAAATTTAACTTCTTGAACTCCTAAGCGCTCTTTTGCCTCTTCTGTCAGAGAAGACAAGAGAAGATCTTCATCAGCTTTTATCATATCAGCTTCCACTTCGATAGAAATGCCGGGCTTAGATATTGTCTCAACCAACTCTCTTTTTTCTTTTTTGGCGAGGTCATTCTTAGCGCGCTCGTTTTGTATCTCTACTTTTCTCGCAAGCTTCTTTCTTTTTGCGAGGAGCAAAGTCAGTTGATCAGTGGACATTAAGAAACAATTATCGTAAATTTTCATCCTAGAGGCGGTGCCGAGACCGATGCCCAGTTCTCGATTTTGATAATTATCTATTTTACACAAAACAGTTAAATTTGAGGCTCTTTGCAATATTTTTTGCTGCAGTGGGATAAACTTAGGTTTATTAATTATATAATTCCCTTGACTATCTCTGCTGAACCCAGCGAGGACCTGAACCTTTCCAAAGGTATCAAAATTATATTTCATCATTTGAGATGTCTCTGGGCTCTTGATTAAATCCTGCTCTGTTGCGAGAAAATTATTCTTTGTCTGATTACTGTTTGAGAACATCAATGAGCGTACTTGATTTGGAATTTTTTCAAAATCCGCAGCCTTAAGGGGCGATTTCCTGATATTGTCGACTATGTTATTTGCACTAGCAAGGTCATAGTTACCCTGACTCATTGCGCCTCGCGATGACTGAGTAGGGATACTTTTTGATTGCGGAGAGGGCTTATTCAGATTACCTGTGCTAGAAAGGTGGTTTACGAATATATTTCCCACTGCTCGTGCGTTTTCCGTATTAATTTTATTCATGGCGGAGGCTTTTCTTGCTTCAATATCCAGAGTATCTGTGTCTTTATCGAAATCCTGAACCTCTAAGATAGGATTTCCAGGCGAAAAGACAGCAGAAGCAGAAGTCTTCGCTTTATCTCTAGTCTTCGCCTCTCCCTTCTTGAGCGGGTCCCCTACCTCCACCAACGTGACTCCGGCTTGGGAAAGTATATTCATCAAAGAGCTATCCTGTACCTGGGTTCTAATATTGTTCTTGTTGGTATCTAGGCTTTTCGATTTGGTTTCTGGTGATAGAGCGTTTGGCACCTGTTTTGGGTTTAGAAAATTCCCTGTCTTTGTGGCTACTATGTTGCTTGCCATGGCATTGTATTTATCATGTTCCCATAAAGTTTTGCCAGCATCAAGGCGATCGATAGTATAACTTCCGCCCCTAATTGTTGAGGGAGTTAGGTACGACCATTCCGTGTCTGACATATTAAAAAGAGGAGTCTTATCTGCAGGTACTTCTGTAGAATTGCGATATTCTTTCTTTAATGCAGAAGAGACGTTGGATAAATTTGTACTTTTCCAATAAATGCTGTTTTCCTGATCAATGCGGTTAATATAGTCCTTCACCAGGACACCCTTTACTCCGATGTCCTGTCTGTCACCTGAACCAAGGAAGTCTACGCCAACGTTCTTTATCATATTACTATCATGAAGATCTTTGAATCGGCGGTCGATGGTCATCGTTGACACCTTGAATTGATTAGGCGATGAGTGCTTTGATAGATTCAATGCGGATTGTGATGGATATCTTTTTCCACCAAGAGTGTCTTCTAATTTGTTTATAACCTCATCAATTAAATCAAGAAGGGCGCCAATACCCTCTGAAGATCCCGTCTTCGGGTTTGCCATTGAGTTTAATTTCTTTGCTAAGTTGCGTGGGCTCTTTTTATAATTGGCGATTGATGTGTATACATCTACAAAGACGGCGATTGCCTCCACCCAAGGCAAGAGGGTGCCGGTAGAGCGCGCAATATTCTTGTACTTTTTTGCGAAAATTACGTTAAACTTACCATTCTTTCTTATATAGCGCGGGATCAGTGAATCAACATAGTACAACCAAAGTTTATCTTTTACTTGTTTAAGTCGATCCAGTTTCTGATTTAAAAATTTAATAGTCCCATCTTCAACTTCGATAATCGCGCCATATTGATATATGCCGTCCGTAAGCTCCTTGATAGAAGAGTCTGTAGCTGTGAAAGTTCGGATACCTTCAAGAAAAGCTATGCTATCTACTTCCTTCAATCCCGCTGATTCCGTAGACATTTTCTTGAGCGTGCCGTCCTCGTCTGAGGAGTAGATAATGACTTCTTCAATTTCCCGGCTTGAGTCGAAGAGATTAGATAACACAGGAGTACCAAGCCGATTTAGGGAAGAAACGTTCTTTACCCTCCTCCTGGTTATTTTTAGTGATTTTATATTTGATAAGAGATATATTTCTTCGCGTGTGCGTCTGTTTGAAGTGGCGTCAAAAATACTACCAAATGCGCTCTGCGTGCGGACAAGCTTTCGAAGATCCGCATGAAAAATTAAATCTACTCGACCATCGGGTTTTGAAGAAACTATACCATCAGAGATGTAAGAATCAGAGCTATCTATACTTATTCTGTCCCTATTGATCTGCTTTTTTTGCAATTTTTGGGAAAGTCTTTGTGCGGTTTTTAACATTAAGTCCCGAGCTTTTAAGTCGTCCACCTCTCGGAAATCATCAATTTTCTTATTAGGGACCTCCTCCACAAGAAGCTCTTTGGAAAAGAGGGAATTTTTCTTACCAGTGTACCATTTGCGACCTCTTGAGCGATGCTTTGGTCCGGACCATAATTGGTTTGTTTCCTTTACGAAGAAAATAAAGCTAGTTGTGCGCACAGAACCTTTGGAGATTACTTCCTCAGCGGCGATTCTGCCCTTAACGAACTTTGAACTATGCATTGATATGCCATACGCGGTAGCCATAGCCTCCATATCCATATAAACAAAAGCGTAGTAGGCAAGATGGCGAGGTTTAGAATCTTTCAGTACAAATGTGGTCTCGTAAGGTATTTCATATACTCTCTCTCCAGTGTCGGGCACAAAGCTGCTGTAATCTTTCAAATCGAACTCTATAGAGTCGCCTTTAGTTTTCTTTATATCATCCTTTTGGACGGGGATGATCTTTTGTCTTGCGAAATTCTTAAATTTTTTGCTTCTAATAGCGGATATTTTTCCCCTAGAAAGCTCCTTAGATAATTCTTCATTAGTGCTCTGAATGACTTTGATATTCAAAAACTTCGTAAAGTCGTTATTGAAAAGCCACGTATCTATAGATTCTTTTTGAACAACGTCGCGGATCGTAAATTCTATTGTTGTCTCTAGCGCTGAAATAGTATTTGTCTTATTCTTAATGGCTACAGGGGTTTGTGGGAGACCATTTAGTCCGACGTTCGACGGGGTACCGATGTATGGTTTCAAAGCAGCTTCGCGAGGAGGAGGTGCTTGAGTCGCGCGAGGTGATGATATCTTGGGCTCTTTGTGATCACTTAATTTTGCATCTCGAAGAGATACATTGGATATGTAGACAGCCGGGAGGACATCGCCTGATAGGTTTTGAGCAGTTTTGTTGTTATTAGCCATATTTCTTTACCTTATCTATAAATAGTCTCTAACCTTTTTCGCTATCATCTCTTTTGCTTGGCGCGCCGAAGAGATTAGATGGCACTACAGACGCGCGAGGGGGAAGCTCGGGGTCATCGTCGGAGCAGTAAACCAGAGTAGCTTCTGCCGGGGTCTCGTAAGGGTTACGAGCGGTAGCATCAAGAGGTGCTTCTGGGCATTGGTACGAATCATCGACGTAGATACCCTTAGATTTCATCTCTCTTATTGCTGAACAGATGACACTTTCGGAAATCTCGCCATCGACGAAGACATCGAAATAATATTCCACATAACTGGGGTCTAGTGGGATTATTTGGTCATCGGGACGGTCGTCGACCAAAATATTGTTCTTAATTTGCGGCGTTCTTTTTTCAAAAAATAACTGGTTCAATACCTCGACAGTAGAATTCTTTTCGCCAGGCAATTCCTCTAATTCAAACTTAAAAACCTCTATATCGAAGTTCTCCACATCAAAATCCGAGTTTAACTCCTCGATCTCCAGTAAAAAAGGATCACCAGACACTTCAAAAAAGGTTTGATCTGCGAAAACTCCGATATTAAGCTCTTCTGCCTCTATTTGACCAAAAGTTTCAGTGCCTTTGGGGAAATCAGACGTGTTTCTCACAGCAGCCTCGTAGGTAATCTGCATATCAAGTTGTGGGATCTTAAGATTCTGGAAGGATCCTGTTAGAAACTTGGAAGAAGAATCAATATTTCCGGCAAGTGCTTTGACTGACCAGCGAGGTACCTTCTGATTGCCCAATTCGGAGGTACCGAGGGGGCTAACTAGAGAATAATCCTTTTCCGGAGTTGATTGTAAGTTTATTTTTTCCTCTTTTTTGGAGTCGATGGCTTCTTTTTCTTCCAAAATTCGAATATAATCAGTCTCGCGTCCAGAAAAAACATGCTGAGTATGTAATCGAGGGGTATCATCCTGTATCCGAGGCTCAATATAACTCTGTTCTTCTACTAAACCCGCGAATTTACCATCATAAAGTATATTGTCATCAAAGAAGGCGTAATAAACCGGCTTCCACTTGCCCATTGACAGCAAATGTTTGCCAAATTGAGTTAATTGGATATCCAGCACCTCTTCTTTTTCGTCAAAAAACTTCACTTATTAATCCTCCGTGTCAGGTATGTTCTTGGGGGCGCTCGAAATTGTCTTGAATGCGCCGGTAGTCTTCCTGGCTTCTCTATTTTCCTTTTCTATTGTCGCGATTTGTGCTTCAGCTTCCACCTTAGATAGTCCGGAAGATAACTTTATAGCTTTTGATGGAGCCAGTACGAGTTCTTTAGTAGAACGAATCCCTTTTTGTAGCCCTTTGTTTATTTCAGCAAAAGACTCGCCGACATCAATGGCGGTATCAGTAGAATATTCTACTTCTGAATTGATATTCACAAACTCTACCAAGGAAAAGTAGTCATAAGGCCAATTGTAGCTATATTTTTCTTGCTGAGATTTCTCAGGGGAAGCGCCAGCAATTAAGCTATAATAATTGTTATTACCTCGCTGCTTAGCTTTGAAAACCATCCAGCGAACGCGGTCTTTGAAGGTCTCTAGGATTTGGCGGTCGACTAGCTTATGAGATACAATAGTCGAATCTTCTTCGAAATTGTCTCCGAGGTTTGTTGGCATCATGTTTTGCCACATATAAGACAGGTCATCCTGATCGAAAGTATGAGAGAATTCAAACAAGTAGATAGCGAAAGGATCAATGTCCGGATTTGTAATAAAATCCATTCGAGGAGGTAAAATATATTTTTGCATCCTAGAGACCATGTCTACTATAGAGTCTCCTGGGATAGGTGCAGAAATGTCTTCGCCTGCTAGTTTTTTCACAGAATTATCTATCAATTCTCTATCGATAGTAAAGAATGTACGTTGTCCATCCTCAATTATATAAGGAATGGCGACGACTGCCTCATGTACAGTTCTAGACTCAGCCAATTTACCGAGTTTTCTGCTAGCATTTTTCTTAAACCCTACAACGTCTATTAGGGATTTAGTATTAGCAGCAGCAGGATAGATTGAGCTTTTGCTTTCTAGCCATGGCTGTGGCACGTCTTCGATACTCAGGTGGATACCCTCGTCTTTTTGAGGTATTAATCCAAATTGATGCCACATGCCAATTGGCGTAGTGGTCTTACCAAAGTAGCCGTCGTCGTAATCGACTTGATCAACTGGATCGCCACCAGTGGGCAAATCTATATTATGGAACCCAAGAGGTCGCTTTGTGGTATCCCCAAAATTTAAAACAGGGGTCTCCATTTTTGGCTGAATAACCCATCGAGGAGAAAAGCCAGTGGAGGATATTTGAGAATCAACAAATTCTTTTGAGAAAAGGTTTATTGAAGAATCCATCTTCATGGCATAATTGTTGGCGCTGGCAGAATTCATCGGGAAATATTTTGCCTCCACCCCTGCCGGATTAGGATATACGAGACTGCCAGATACACCAGGTGATAGGTATATATAATTGTTAGGCCAAGCGGAGGCGTTGGTCGGAATACGAAGTGAATATACGGAGGCGGACATAAAAAGTTCTTCCAATGGGAGTACTCGGTCTTCACTTGTTGTATAAATTATATCGTACCAGCATTCTCCATCGTAATAGGGAGGAGTAAAAGAAGGGTTTCTTCCGAAGAGACTATCAGAATTCTGCTGGCGACCTCTTGTGGATCCTGACATGCTTCCAGTAGACCAGACGTGACCGGAACCAACGACAGGAGGACCAAAAGAATTCGGTTTACTGTACATCGTGATGGTCTCATTCAGGTCCGTCTGGTCATACCAGTCGACTGGCAATTGCCAAGGGGTAGGAGACTTTCTTTCCTTATTCATACTCCTTCTCATCCTTACTCGCATTGCGTAAGATCCAGATTTAAATTCAAATCCACTGTCGCTGACGCTTGATTTAAATGAAGATAACTTCCCTTGTTTTAGGAAAAATCCAGTAGTTTCTGCCAAGAAGTTGCTTGTCATTAATTTGTATAAGTTCTTAGTCGCAGGAGCACTCAATACAGTGGTCATGCTCGGAATGTTCGTTACTGCAGCAGAAGAACTAAGTTTAAATTGAGGATTTACCTCCATATCTATAAATTTCACACCATTGACTAATTCTGGATCCAAGATCGCCTCGAATGGGACGCGATAATCCCAGCCTTGGTTTTCTGAAAGGGATGTCCCGTCTGTGCTAAGTTTTGGTCCTATTCCCCAGTAAGTAGAGGAAGTAAATGCAGTTTCAAT
>MDTG01386970.1_pt1 | contig 14712 bp, 18 predicted proteins | sample 811421 | NCBI WGS metagenome assembly MDTG01 (sample SAMN05326645, study PRJNA326480) | marine metagenome | isolation source: seawater | place: Pacific Ocean: South East | collected 2011
CTTGTTTGCCGCAGACATTAAAGTCTTGTTTTCTTTTTGAAGAGCGGCAACATTCTTTCGAAGTTCTTCGTTCTCTTCCTTTGTTTCGCTGTCTTGCTCTCTTGCAAGCAGCATTGATTCGTATTCTCTCATTATTGATTCGGGAGTACCTGCCCAGCCTGACTTGACTGGCTCGAAGTCCACTCTTACCTTCTCAATTAATTCTTGAACGTCGATACCCTCTTCTTCTGCGTCGATTCCCAACTCGCTAAGAGCCTCTTGGACCACGTCACTAGTAAGGTCTATTCCGATATCGTCAGATACGTTCAATTCTGATTCTTCTTCTGTGTCATCTTCAAGATCGAACTCTACTTCTTCGTCTGTATCTAATTCTGCTTCGTCATCTAAAATGTCTATACCTATTTCGTCGTCAGAAAGCTCATCGTCACCGCCAAAGATGCCGGCGGATTCGTCGTCATATTCTGCATCAAGAGAGTCAAGCTTGATGGAGATCATCTCGTCGTCGCCTTTCGTGGAGAACGCATCAGGTAGGCCGCCGATTACAGATTCAGGATCTAAGGTTTCTTCTGCTTCTGCGTCGTCGTCTAGGTCCGCCATTGGGTCATCGCCGGTTGGCTCCATGCCCAGATCCATCATTGGATCTTCACCGCCCATACCTTGAGCTAGCGGATCTCCACCGATTTCTTGTTCTATCATTGTGTCGATGGCTTCTTTTACTTCTTCTGAGTATTTTTCTATTACTAGTTTCTCAGCGCTTCTTAAGGCTGCTTCTCTCAACGCGTTGGCATCGATGATTGCTCTTTCTAGTAGGTTTGACATTCTTTTGACTCCTAAAATTTTCTATTTTTGTATACAAACAAACAAATTTGTCTCTTATTAAATAGTGTTATGGCTTTGCAAAGGGAAGGAAAAAATTATAGCTAGAAGGTGCACATTGCAGCGGCGAACAGATCAGTCGGCAACAAAGCATCGTCTGACTGTTGGAAAAACACTCTGTCAACAGCCGCGGATTCGTAAATAAAAATCCCGTCCACGGCGGCGTTGGTGGTTGTTAAAGTGATGTCTGCACCTGCTAAGTCTTTAAGTGGTGCCCAGACGCCAGTGCTATACTTATAACCAAAGGCTTTAATGGTGTGTGTTTTGTTAGTTTGAGTTGCTTTCCAATACATGTGCAAAAATCTTTGATTTTCTGTAGGATAACCATCTGTAACTAACGCAGGCAGGGCGGTAGGCATGTTGCCTGAAATTCCTCCATGAATGTACACTTGATGATCGCTGGTGACACTTTTTGGTTGCCGAGTACGCCCATGGCTGGATGGGGTAAAAATTTCTTGCCTTATTCTATCTGTCGGCAAGACTGGGACAGTGACTATAGTAGAATCTCCAACCATGGTTCCGTTGTTCTGCCCAACATAATCTTTTATGCCACCGGTGCCAGACTGGTCTAAATCGTCTCCCATCTTCCACCAAGAAATGATGTTGTTGTATGTGGTAGCCTTTGTCATGTCCTTGACCTTTCCGCCATTGTATATTTCTGTTACTTCGGCTTGTGAAAGTTCTTTGTCAAAAACAACTACGTCAGCAATGTTATCCTCAAATGTATTTGTATTGGGGTTGTCGGTGCCGCCGATGGTTGTAACGATATTGTAGTTGGGCATGCCAGAATATTTAGTATTCGTCACGGTCTTGCCTCCGGTGATCTCTTCTCCGTCTTTATAAACTTTAAGGCCCGTATCACTTTCGCTTGCGTCATATGTAACTGTTACAAAATGCCAGGTAGCAGAAGTCAGGTTTGGAGCAGTAGATTTAAAGTAGAGCCTGTTCGAAGTTGAGAAAAGCGCTTCACCATTATGAGCTTGATCGGCATACAAATAAGCCCTCAATTTTCCTTGAACATGTTCTACTATCCATTCTCCCTTTTCAGGTTGGGCTGCTGCATTATTTCTTCGTGAAATTATTACACCTGAGTCTGTTGCAGTGTCTCCGACACGCACCCAAGCAGATATAGAAAAAGGCTTGTCTGTTCCTGCACCATCTGTAAAAGATAAATTATCACTATCTGCGATGTCGATTGTGTCGCCGTCTGCAGAAAACTGGATTGCCTTTAAATTGACTCTCTTGCTCATTACCTTCTCCTAGAACGTTGATCCAGCAGCATAGACACGTACGTCGGCGGTGAGTCCGACGAAAGCAACCCTGTCTAGTCCGGCAATCTCAAATGTAACCATCTCTCTGTCTTCAGCGTCCTGTAGACCTTCGATCTTGCCAGAGTTTGCAACGGTTGCTATCACAGGAGTGCTGGTCCCTATCTGGTTAAGTGGGGCCCAAACGCCGAATGCATGATTGTACCCGTACACTGTGACAGTAAGGCCTGCGCCATCGTTGTTATCTTTATCCACCAAGAGAAGATGCAAATATCGTTGGTTTTCTGTTGAGTATCCATCAGTTGCTGCGTCGAGAGTCTCTACGAGGACGACGCTTACTTCGGATCCGTGGGCGCCTGCTAGGTTCTTTGGACCTCTTGTCCTGCCCCAGCTAGTATGTTTAAATTGTGACATTTCTTAATCTCCTATTACTTAAACTGCTCAAATTTATCTTTATAGTCTTGTGTAGACTTCTTCGAAAGTCGCTTTTTTCTGGCGCGCTTTTCTTTTAATTTTGTTGACTTCTTTTTGAAGTAACGTCTTTCTTTTAGTTCATCAAATAATCCAGACTTTTTACATTTTCTGGTAAATTTCTTTATCATTCTCTCTACTTGAGATTGATCATGTATTCTTATTTCAACGTGAACTGGTGTTCTTCTTCCCATCTTCTAATCCTTTACTTTAGTTGTTTCCATTTTTGACCTGCTAGGCCGAATAATCCTGATATATCTACACCCGCATCGGATGGATCCTTTCCAGACATAGGAGAATGAGCAGGGGTGCCGCCTGAGCTTCTTAACGGCTCTGTTCCTTCAAAGACGCCTCCCATTCTATCACCGCCGATGGCATTGATCATTTTCTTTTTTGTCTCTAGTAATCTTTTTTTCTTTTCCGCTGCAGCTTGCGCGGCGTTTTCCTTTAAAAATTTATCAGAGGCAGCCGGTGGGCTTTGCTCTACCAATTGAGTCTGAGCTTTTGTGATCCCAAACGCAACTTCTGCCACCAAGTTAGATAAGACTCCCTCTTCGAAGAGTATTTCTTTGACGCATTCTTTAATTAGATTTTTTAATTCTGACCTTTTCATTTTTCTCCAAACTTGTACAGAAAGTTATTTAAAGCTCTGTTTACTTTGTCTGATTTATTGAAGATGTTTGATGGCTGCTTAACTTCTGACATCATAAAAGCTCCTGGAGTAGATGGATCTGATACCATGTCAAAGCAAATCAACTGAAAGTCGTCTTCGACCATGGTAATTCCGTTTCTTTCTGTGACAGATCCCATACCTCTAGAAGAAATTCCAAGCTTGCACCCAGCGTTAACCAATTCCTTAAGTACGCGGCCCGAGGGAGTATTCAACACTTCAATCTTTCCCATGCATTTGTTGTCTTCCATCCAAATTTTGGTAACAAGATGAGATGCGTTAGAAAGATTAATTACGCTAGTGTCGGGATGGTCTAATTCTCCGAGTGCTCTGCGCTCAGAAACCATCTTCATGTAGCTGTTGACCTCTCTCTCTAAAATTGCGTGGGGATAAACTCTCCCGTTTCCGTTTTGAGTTTCAGACATTTGCATAACGCCAGTCATGATGCATGCTTCACCAAGCGCAACTCTCCGCTTCTCTTCTTCTGTCAGAAGGTCTTGGCACACGCCGCCTTCGCATAGTTCATAATATTCTCTTAAAAGTTTCATAATTTATCCTCTTTGGGCGGGGGCCACCCGCGTCAGCTACTTGCCAGTACAACAGCGCCGTACGGGCTGTAATTTCCATTTTTTATTTTCTGTAAATCCCATTATTCATCCCTTTCAACATATACAACATGATTTATGTTTATCCCATCGTCCCCTATCATCATGCTTCCGATGAACGACGCAGCTGAAGCTGCGCAACCCAAGAGCATGGCGGTGACAAAAGAATTATCAAAATTAAATAGTTGTGTGTAGTCCTTTACGAACCATAAAAATAGACCGACCCAGAAGCCTGTGCACATTGGGCACTTAAGCAATTGCCCTAACTTTCCGGACTTTGGGCGGATTGGGTCGAAGATTTTTCCGTATACGATAATTTGCGTAAGGCCAAACGAAATAAGGCAAAACCAGATAAAGTTCATTAGTCTTCACTTTCATTCTCTCTAACAAGAGAATAATTATACTGAAACCCGTAAGGGCCGATTTGCTTGTGCATACTACCCTTTCGTGCTGACTGCGGGACATCGCCTAGTTCTGTTGAATCTTCGTCCGATGGTCTCAAGAGTGAGTCCAACCTTTCATCATCATATTGATCTGAAGACTTAAAGTAAGGCTTTTCATCTTTAATATATTCATGTATAACAAACAGAAAAGCCTGAGTCTCATCTATTCCTGGTATCTTAGATTCTAAGACATCTGCTTCCATGGCTCCATAGACGTTTCCGCCCCTAATCGTGGAATGATCAATGATGCCCTTCTTTGCAAAGAAGGAAAATAATCTGTCCTGAGCTGAATAGACCTTGTCACTCATCGACTCTTTTGGGAAGGCAATGCACTTTCTCTTGTCAGGTACATAAACCACGTCCAGATCTTCGTGATCCAGCACCATTATGTTTCCAGAAAGGGATCTCTTGGCTTTTAGTTTGACCCGTGGGTCCATTTCTATCTTGGCTTTAATTTCCATCTTCTTCCATCTCTTCCAGTAGTTGTTGAGTGTTCAAGACTATTTCAACGGTTTCTGTGTCTATTTTGTTATTTTTTGTATTATCTAAAACATTATAAACCTTTTCAAGCTTTTCTTTAAGGTTAACATCGTTTGAGATCTCTTTATTATTTTTTGCTTGCTGCAACTTTTCTTTTAGTCTGTGTATTTCTTCATTTAAGTATGTCTTAAATTCTACTCCATTATCCTCGAATGATGAAACATAGCTTCCTAAAAGATTTTTCTGATCTTCATTCAGCAAGTTTGAATATTCTTCGTTGAACTTGTTAGCAAAAGTATTATAGGTTAAGGAGTCAATCGGCTGCTGAACCTGCTTGGTTTCAGAAAAAGATGCTGACATTTGGTCAGCAATGTTTTCTTCTAGTAGTACCCGATCCTTTACCGGCAGCGCATCCTGAAAAATAGAATAAACCGACGCTATTGTCTTGTAGTTTGGCACAAAATTGTTGTAAACTTTGTTTGATAAAGTTCTGTTGATTTTGTTGATAAGGGCTGACTGCTCTTGAAAAAGTTTTTTCTTGTCCAAGGTATCGTGCTTTTCTTTTACCTGATAGATAATTTTTTCTGCTGTGGTTTTTTCTATCTGGCGCGTTTCATAAATTGACTTATAAAGGTCTAATTCTTCCCTCAACATAGATTCTCCGCAAAAGTGGTCCTTCAAGATGGTTACTATTTTGTTCTGTTTGTTTTTATTATTCTTAACAACGGACTCAGTAAGTTCTCTTACCAGAGCCTCATAAACAAATGCGGTGTTTCTTTTCTTATTGTGCTTCAGTCTCATTCTTTTTGTCCCTCTCTTTTAAGCTTTTAAACAGAGCAGTTAATTCTCTTTGCTCTTTGAGTATTTTCGACTCTTCTACTTTATAATTAGTGTTTCCAGACTCGTAAATACTCGTACCTTTGGCAAGACCAGTCAAATCACTATAACCTGGGTATAATTTCCGCGGTGTGCCGGTTTCAGGGGCAGCTGCTCTGTTCATGTTCTTTTTCCTAGGGCCGGAGGACTTTCTTCTGTCTCCTCCAGGCTTTGTGGTTCTAGGCTCGTACCAACCATGAGACTTGGAAGTAGTAGTTCTCCCCTTGCTATCCTCTCTCTTTCCAGGTGGGGCGGCTAGTAAGCCACCATCCTCGGGGGGTGCGGCAGGTTCTGCTCCGGGGGCTGCGGCGGCGGGGTCGACAGGAGGTGAATCGGTAGTAGGTGCACCTAGTTCTGGCTCGGCTCCAACAGTTCCCAGTCCTCCCGGTTCTCCTACGTCACCTGGGAGTCCTCCATCGGGGCCAGCGTTGAGTCCGGCTGTCATTTCTGCCTGTTCTGCTTCGCCTGCTGTCTCAAGGGCCGCTTCGTATTTCTTGTCATAGAACATCTCTCTTCTATTTCTAATAAACTCGTCATCAGACATGCCAAACAAGGTCTTAGCTAACCATTGCTTAGAAAAGAAACCTTCGGTTGCGGCGCCGACAATGTCAAACTTTGTCTTCCAATATTCTAGCTCTTGCATCTCTGCAATCTTAGAAGGGTTATTCAAGTGGCACCTAAAGGATACTAGATCTTCTTCTCGATACCCAAGTGTATACAAATGAATTATACCTATCTTCTCCACCTCAGACAAAATTGACCGTTGTAATCTTTGTATTGTTCTGGCAAATCGTATGTCCTTCTGAGCCAGGGTTGTCTTGTCCTCTCCTCCGCCTTTTTCCGAATCCGAAGTTATGTAAGCTGACGGTATCTTTAGTGCTGAGAAAAGCTTATCTCTCAAGTATTTCACATCGTCGATGTCACCTGTGTATTTACCGCCTTGCACTGATTCGATCTTTGTAGAACTATTTCCTCTTACCGGTATAAAATAATCTTCTTCTACAGATAATGGGTTGTATCTCAAATCTACTCTTCCTGTCTGAGAGTCTACCACTTGATTTCTCTTCATGGTGGTCATGACTTTCTGCATGTATTGTTCTACGTCTTGCGGAGGTATATTCCCAACATCGATGTAAAACGCCCTTCTCTCCGGAGATCTTACGATTCTATAGGCCATCATTGCATCTTCCAAGAGAGTTAACTGCCTCCAGATTCTCCGAGAAGGTTCTAGAACAGAGGTTCCGTATGGGTTATATTTGTCTTGACCCAAGATTCTGAAATGACCTACTTGCCAGTTTTCGAAAGTTATACCTGCAGAATTCCACTGAAACTGTACATAATTTGGATTTCCTTTATCTTCACCTTCTAGCCTCTCTATCTCACGAGTAGGCAAACCGATGACAGAAGTGATTCCCAGCTTATCGTCTAGATCTAGATACAAGAAAAAGTCACCATACTTGCACATGGTGCGGCACCAAGCGAAAAGATTGTGTTCAATGTTCATGACATTCGAGTATAGTGACTCGAGAATCGCCTTAATCTCCTCATTGTCGCAATCAACTGACAACATAGGAGTTAGAGCCGAATAGGTTGTCATCTCATCTGCGTAAATGTCGAGGGCGCTTGCTATCTCTGGAGTGTACTCCATCTGATCAAAGTCAACATACCTCTCAGTTCTTTGCTGAGATGTCATGTAAGCTGCTTGTAGATTATCATAAGGATTGTATGCTGTCTTCTTAAAGTCCCTACCGGAAGCCGAAGTAAACTTGTTGGCGTATTTGTCCAGGTCGATTCTTCTTAATCTGTGATTGTTCTGAGTTCGATACTGAGAAAGTGGACCCGATAGCAGTTTTGTTAATCTTCTAAACAAAATGCTCTGAGGGTTTCTTGTATTGTTTTTGCTTTCTTTTGCCATTTTTTCTATCCTTTAAGTAGCCACGGAAAATTTACGTGAGCTGATTGTTGCTTATTAAATTCTTCTTGCATTTTCATGTTCTTAGTTCCTATCATACCATTTATTCTCGTGTCCAATTCGTTTGTACTTTTCGTGATAGACCCTATAAACGCCTTCGCGTACTCAGCGTCTCTCTGATTTGCTGACAGTGCAGTGTCTCTTACCCAACAACCTATCGCACACGCTATAATTAGGTCATCATTATAAGATCTCATTGCTTCGGCGCGTCCGTTGTTCCACACAAATGTCTTCATTTCGCTTAAAATTCGAGTAGAATACATCTTAATTAGATTGTTTCTAATGAATTCTTCAAGTTTCGCTACGATTAAAGGCCTCGTCTTAGAGGTCATTGAAAATCCAGCTACGGCGTTTGACATCTGATCTGCTTGGTACTCTTCTACAAACTCGTGTGTTGACTTAGTAGAGTGATACAAGTTAGGATACCGCATTTCTTTCAGTTTGTCAAGCACTGCGTATCCTACCGAGTTGTTTTCAACTACTAGAAGTGCGTTAGAATACTCCTGAGCTATGTCAAACAGTACCTTTGAAAACACATCGGGCGTACACTTGCCTTGATACTCTGCCACTATTTCCATCGTCTCGATCTTAAAAACGTGGCAAACAGAATAATCTTTTCCGTCGCCACGAGCGACGTCTGCACTGACCAGGTAAGTGTTTTCTTGTTTGTTTTCTTCCCAGATCCAAAGATTTCTGTCAAAACCGGTACGATATTTAGGATCCTTTGCCATGTTATAATAGTTTTGTAAATCTTCAGCTGCAAACACTGTCTCTCCAGACATGTTAAAATTGCACTCAAGCTCCTGAGCTATTTCTCTACGCGACATGTTTCTGGTCTCTTTCTCAAACCACTCATCACTTCGGTCAGGATGCACATCCCAAGGAAGCTTTGTGGGATAAAAGTCGTTAGATTTATTATCTGCCTCTGAGTATATCTTATGAAACCAGTTTCCCACGCCATTTGGAGTAGACAAAGCTATACAGCGGCCGCCGGTAGACAGTGTAGGGTACAGACCCATCCAAAGCTCGTCCAAACCTTCAACGTGCGCTGCTTCGTCGATAACAAGAAGGGATAAAGCCTCTGATCGGCCGGCGTCTCCTGATGTTGAAGAAGCTTTTATCTGAGATCCGTTTGATAGTACGAAAGATGTTCTATTGTCTATGTCTACGGTTGAAATTCTGAGCCATTCTGGTAACGCCTTAATGATTGCTTTTACTTTCTTGACCAAATTTGCGGCAGTGTTGAACTTTGTCGCGATGACTAATACGTTTTTTTCGCGATGGAACATCATCAGCCACGCGACATATGCTGCAGTTATCGTAGAGATACCAAGCTGTCGAGCTTTTAAAATCACATTGAATCTATGATCTTCAAAGTCCTCTAAAAGTTGTGATTGGAAATTATAAAGGTGAAAAGGTATTAGACCCTTTTGCGGGTGTGTAATTTTAGCGTAAGTGTGTATGAAGTACTCTGGCTTCTTGCCGCAGCGGACAATCTCTTTCATTACTTCTTGCTTGGTGAGTTTTATCGCCACTAAAGCCTCTTACTTAAGTCCGCCGAGAGCAACCATCTTAGAGAATTCTGGGTCAATCTCTTTCTCTGGCTCTGTGGGTAGTGCACTGATTTTATAGCATTTGTGAACCTTGACACTGCATCGGATACGAGACACGTATTCTACTAGCACATCTACTTCACTTGGATCTGACAATGCTAAAGCGGCTTTTTTGATCTTCTTGTACTCTTTCTGAATAAATGATTTAACCTTTTCAACCATCGAATCCATTTCTCCTTCGAAGCCGTTTAAGTGGACCTCCCTAAGAGGGATCTCTACGTGATATTTGATGTGCAGCCTATCACCTGAGATTGATGCTCCAAATCCGTCCATTACTCTTTGGTCGACTAAAGGGTTTCCCTCTTCTCTTCTGAGACCGATCTTTATCGGTTCCCCACTCTCGTCCAGGGCACCGTCGTAAGTGTTAGATAATACCTGTGAGATGCAGTCAATAATTTCTAAAGTTGTTGCCATAGTTTAAATTCCTCTATTATAAATAGTTTACTAGTAGTAAATAGTTAGTTGTTTGGTCTCCAGCCCGATTTCCATCGTTCTTCGCGTCCTTCGATGTATTGAATGTAACATTTGAAACAGCACTTAAACTTGTTCATGTACAGGTCATCACGAGATGAAAAAGAGTAAGCTTGACAAACAGGACATGTTCTCTCTTGTTTTTTTAATAATTTTTCACTAAAATTAATTCGGAAGCCCTCTTCCTTTGAAGTTTTTTTTGAGGTTTTTTTATCTTTGTAAAATTCTTTTAAGTCGGCGAGGAACTTTTTCTCCTTGTCCTGAGTCCAAGAACTTTTAGGATTTTGTATTGCTTCTTCTCCGTACTTCTTCTTTATTGAGCTTTCAATTTGAGCTATCTCATTTAAGTCTTTTTTAGTTTCCATTTGCTAATCCCACTATAATAAGAGTTGCGATGGCGCCAAGGGCAGTACCAAGGGCGGCCGGCCAAATCCACCCAAACTTTTGATTATGGATGATTACTTTCTCTAACTTTAAATTTTCTGTCTGTAGCGCTGATATGGTATCGTCCCTAGTTCCCAGTTCATATTTCATTTTAGCATTCAATTTTCCAATACTTAAATTAAATTCAGCTTGCTGTACTTCTAAAGACTCTACTATCTTTAAATTACAACGCTGTTCAGACATTTCTCTATCTGCTATCATGGTAGCTATAGCTTGTTCGTCAAAACACCAACCATTCCATGGAATGGGCTCTCCGGATTGTAACCTAGTGTAGCTTCCATTTACCGGAGATGCAAATGATGTAGTGAATATACTAAGAACTAGGAGTGAAACCAAACAAGTCTTCAATTTTTTTGTCAATCTCATCAGGATTGTCCTTTGCTTTTTTTACTATTTGCTTAACCCTTTTTTTCTCTATGTGGGTCAGCTGTTCTTTTTTCTTTTTATACTTATCTTCTATTTTAGCAAGAGTCTCTTGATACTTTAAGTGCAAATCTTGAATTTTTTGAACCTCTTCTTTATGGTGCGACTTCAAAGATTTGATCTGAGCATCATACGACTCCTTATTTGCTGCCATAGCAGCTATGGCAGCTTCAGAATCTCTTCTTGACAAGAACCAAACTATCGTGGACCAGACTGCTAAAAGCATAATTTTCCAATGTTCTTTCACGAAGATAGTGACGCGCTGGAATGTGAGTTTAATTGCTAGCCAAGTCATTCTTTCGGTCCATGCTTCCATTGCACTGCCATGTCCACTAGTGCCTGTGTTCCAATATATGCCAAAGTTATCGCTGTCCAGTTATCACTTGTTACTGTGCCATACGCGCATAAGCCTGTGGCTGTCAGCCAAGCTAGAAACTTTCTTGATATGAACCTTTCTGTATATTTATCTGCGAATGCTTTAATCTGCGTCATCATCCTGTCCTCCTAAATGTTTACATGAGCATAGCCGTTACGTTTCTCGATGTTGATTTGCATGTCTACACAGTCCTTGAGACTATCTAAGTGGGAGATCAGTAAAACAGTCTTAAAATAGCCTTTAACCATATCCAAGATACGTACAAATCCTTCCATGTTTTCTTCATCGAGAGCAGTTCCCGGCTCATCAAGTATAAATAGGTCGGACTTCGGTAAACTTGACACAGTTAAGAATGCAAGGCGGATGGCCATACTGGCAATTGTCTTTTCCGCTCCGGATCCCATCTCTAAAGGACGGGGATCATGGCTTGGGTGTTTGATGAAGATGTCGAGCTTATCCTCGTTGTTAGAAATAAACACCTCAAAGTCAACAATATTAGTCAAGATTTTAGAAATCTCTTGATTAATGTACGGCAGCCTCTCTTTAATGATTTCATACGAAACTCCATTTGGATGGCAGCAGACCATAAAAAGATGATAGGCGGCAAAGTTTTCTTCTAGTTCTTGAAATTCTTTAAATTGCTGTTGGGCATGCAGCAGCTTCTGCTCTGATGATCCATGCTTTTTATGAAGCGACATGATTCTCTGGCTGCACAGAGTTAACTCTTCCTCTTTGGATTCAGCTTGGTAAGACAAGCCGTCCTTATCTGACATAAGTTGTTTCAAATTTTCAATCGCTTCTTTATTCTCTTCATACTCTGTTGCTTTAACCTTCAGGCCGTCAAGCTGTACCTGTTCTTTGAACAAAAGACTATCGGCGCGTTCGACTATTAAGTTGTTAGATGCTATCGAATTTGCAAGTTTGTCTCTCTTTTCAAGCAAAGAGTTGTATTTGTCTATGTAATCATTTACCCTTATCTGTTCATCGTGAGAATGCGTAGCTCATAATGAATTAATTTTTTTAGAAAGCAATGACATTTCTAAAGACTTTTCGCGGACGGTCTCACCAATCAAAGGAACGCAGCTGGTACACAACTTATCCCGTTCGGAAACCAGTAGAGTCTTTTGTGCCGACAACTCTTTCAGGTGAAAAATTAAACCATCCAGCTCCTCTTGAATCTCTGTAAAAGAGTCTTTCTTTTCCTTGTATTTTTCAATCTCAAAAGTTTCTAAAAAGTCTTCAATTTTTTGATATTTAGATTTATTTTCTTCAAGTGTCCTTTGGGCTTCAATCTTCTTCGCATTTATTTGTAAAATAGTTTTTTCTTTTTGGGCGATGTTCTTGGCTGTCATAACAGGATCGATAACCTCAGCAGGGACAGAATCAATCTTATCCTGCAACGCTGATGCTTCTTTCAACAGAAAGGACAACTCTTCTTTCAAGGTGTTACAAATTGCTTTGTTTTTCTCGATCGCGAGTTCGCCCTTAATGATCTCTGACTTGATAACTTTAATTTCTGTATCAAAGTCAATTCCTTCAAGTCTTTTTAAAGACGCCTTTATCTCTGCAGATGCATCTTTGGCCATCTTAAATTTCTTGTCAAAGATCTCTAAGTCTAAGAATTTCGCCAAGAACTCTTTTCTTTTTGTTGATCCTTCGTTGATAAAAGACAACGAGTCTAGTTGAGAAGCCATCGACGTCGCAAGAAAGTCTGGGAGTGTACCAAAGTATCTTCTTACGTTCTTATCTGTATCTTGACGTGAGGTGCCGTTAAGCCCTGTGTAGTTGCCGATAGCGTCTTGCGAATAGAATTCTAAGTCTGTCGTTGCTTCCTGCGTCTCAACACCCTTTAAGCGCTTTGTATACTTGTTTGACTTTCTCTCGATAATGTAGTTTGTTCCGTCGACCTTAATGGTAGCTGTCGCGACGCACTCATCTTTGTTCTGATTAATGATGTTTAAATTCTTTCGAATAGACTTCGAGGTAGAATTATACATAGAGTAAAGCAAGGTGTCAACAATAGAAGACTTACCTGAGTAATTCTTTCCAAAGATGCCAACGATACCTTCCAGCTTGGTAAAATCAATGGTGTTCCCTTCTGCATAATTGAATAGGTTGTCCCACTCCAAACTTTGAAGTGACCAGTTGACATTTCTCATTACGTCTTCGTTCTCTTCAATTTGCTTGTTAAACTCTTTGTTTAATTTATAAACCTTCCCCAAGACTTCTTCTGTGGACTCATACTCTTTTAGGTATTCAGCCATTAGAGTTTCCTGCGTCTTTATGTCTCGCAGGTCTTGCTTCTCCAGGCCTTCAGGTGCTGCTACTTTTATCTGTTTGCCGGCAGCTCTGTTGAGATAGGTTACTGATTCTGGATTGTACTTGAACTTTGCAATGTCAACTGCCTTGCGTACCTTGTCCAAAGACACGTTGCTTTCAGACACAATACGAAGCCTGGCGCCTTCCGGTGGCTTGGCTCTTGGCAGATTACCCTTTTCTGTTAAAGTAAGAGTGACGAAAGGCTTTGGATTGTTAAAGGTAATGAGCCTGTTGGTAAAGTTATCTCTACTCTCAATGTCCCAAAGCAAATAACCTTTATCCAGTGACTCACCAAAATTTTGCTGAACTGTAGAACCGGCATACCAGATGCGACCTTCCTTGTCTAGTTGTTGTGTTTTGTGGATATCCCCAAGAAAAGCAAAGTCAAACTCTTCAAAAATTTCGATACTATGGTCTCCGCCTAGTGTCCAGTTCTGATCTGTCTTGGATTTATCAATCGCGCCGTGATATAACGCTATGTTAACTAGGTCATAGTTTGTTGGTTGTACCCAGTTTTCTTCATCAAATACAGATAAAACATTTAGACAAAATTTATCATTGATTTTTGTCTCTCCAGCGTTCTTTAGCAGTATGAGATTTGGGTCGTTGATGGCCTTCGCAATTGGTGAAAGAGCGTCTTGTCTAGAGCCGTTGCGAAGGTTACCATCGTGGTTGCCCAAGATAACATAGGTCGGTGCGATGGCTGCAAGGTTCTGGAAGAAATCTCTACACATGTCTACAAACTCTGGTGAGATTTGTGTCTTTGTATGTGCGATGTCTCCGCAGTGGATAATGTAATCCACCTTTTCTTCTTTTAGTGATTTATAAAGTTGTTGAAATACTTCTTTGTATTCAAAATGATATTTTAAGTTTCGGATGTGTGTATCCGCAATGTGAGCAAATCTCATCTATTCTCCATGAATAATTGTTATGCTCTAAGTATAGCAGGGTTTGGTAGGGGTGTCAATTAAATTTTTAATTTCCCGAGAGTCTTTTAAGAGACGCTGTCGCTGAGCGCATCATGGTATTCAACTGACTGGCTCTTTCCGATGGCCTCATGACTTCAGCTTCAAGCTGTTTTTTGAGTTCTCTTCTCATAGCTCTCTTTGCCGCGGCAAAGTCTGTCTTGGCCATGGCCGCAATCTTTTCCGGAATCTTAATAGTTGCTTCTGAAACTACTTCCCTGCTTGGAACTCTGGCTAGACCAAGCTCTTCTAGTTGAGTTGGTGTAAGTTTCTCAAGAATGATAGCGAATGCTTTCTTTTCTGATTCGGTAATCATGTTGAGGTCCCCTGTCTCTGCTAAGTTATTCATCTCTTCTGCGATGATTTCTTTTAGTCTTCTTTTCGTAAGTTCCATTATAGTTCTCCTAAAAATCTAATTTGTAATGTAAATAGTCTAAATC
>MDTG01309926.1_pt1 | contig 14710 bp, 10 predicted proteins | sample 811421 | NCBI WGS metagenome assembly MDTG01 (sample SAMN05326645, study PRJNA326480) | marine metagenome | isolation source: seawater | place: Pacific Ocean: South East | collected 2011
ATGCGCCTCAGCCAGAAGAACTATGCCATCGACCTTGGCCTGTTCCCGCTGGGCAGCTGCACGATGAAGCACAATCCGCGCCTCAATGAGAAGATCGCGCGCTTGCCGGGCTTTGGCGACATCCACCCGCTGCAGCCGCAGGCGACGGTGCAGGGCGCGCTGGAGCTGATCGACGAACTGGCGACCTGGCTGAAGACACTGACCAACATGCCCGCCGTGGCGATGAGCCCGAAGGCCGGCGCGCATGGTGAGTTCTGCGGCATGATGACGATCCGCCAGGCGCTGATCGCGCGCGGCGAAGTGGAAACGCGCAAGCGGGTCCTCGTGCCGGAGTCCGCTCACGGAACAAACCCGGCAACCGCTGTCCAGTGTGGCTTCGTCGTAGATGAGATCAAGGCCAACAAACGCGGCCGGGTCGATATGGATGACTTGAAAGCAAAGCTGGAAAAGCCGGATGACATTGCCGGCATCATGCTGACCAATCCGAATACGTGCGGCCTGTTTGAAACCGATATCAAGGAAATCGCCGACCTGATCCATGAGGCGGGCGGGTATTTTTATTGCGACGGGGCGAACTTCAACGCCATCGTCGGCCGGGTGCGCCCGGGCGATCTCGGCATCGATGCGATGCATATCAATTTGCACAAGACCTTCTCCACCCCGCATGGCGGCGGTGGTCCGGGCTCTGGCCCGACGGTCCTGTCCGAGGCCCTTGCGCCTTATGCGCCGGTGCCGTTCGTGGTGAAGGATGCCGACGGCATGTTCCGCCTTGTCGAGGACATTGAGGGCGATGCGTCGGAAAGCTTTGGCCGCATGGCAGCCTTCCATGGCCAGATGGGCATGTTCGTACGGGCGCTGACCTATATTCTCAGCCACGGCGCCGATGGCCTGAAGCAGGCTTCGGAAGATGCCGTGCTGAACGCCAACTATGTCCAGGCGCGCCTCAAGAGTGTGATGACCGCGCCGTTTGAGGGCTATTGTATGCACGAGGCGCTGTTCTCGGATGCGTTCACGGCCGAAGGCATCGAAACGATCGACATCGCCAAGGCGCTGATCGACGAGGGATACCATCCAATGACGATGTATTTCCCGCTGGTCGTGCATGGCGCCATGCTGATCGAACCGACGGAGTCAGAATCTAAAGCGGAGCTGGACCGTTTCTGTGATTCACTGGAATCTGTCGCCCGCCGGGCTGCTCAGGGTGACGAAGCGCTGAAAGGCGCACCTTATCTCGCGCCGATGCGCCGTCTCGACGAGACGAAAGCGGCGCGCAAGCCGGTGCTCAAATGGGAAGAGCCGGTGGTCGCGCCTCCGGTTGCGGCCGAATAGGCATTGTTCAGGCCGGGGCCGGCTTTTGCGGGTCCCGGCGGAACAAGGCTTTCCGAAGACGCCCGAACATGACGTTGAGCGGAGATTCATACATCCGGTAGCTCAGCCAGGACGCCGTGATTGTGAGCACGATCCCGCTGGCGGCGTAGGCAAAATTGTCCAGCACGCCGGGGTGTCCCAGGCGGAAGATGGGCGCCAGGCTGTCTGACTGTCCCAGCATCGCGAAGATCCGGCGCAGGGCGCTCAGCACAATCAGGTGAGACAGGTACAAGGCGAACGACCAGTCGCCGAGCTTGACGGCTGCATTCAGGAGCGGGCGCAGGAATGCGCGGGCTCGCAGCAGGAGGTCTGGCGCCCCCTGACCCAGCAGCCAGCCAAACCAGATCACGGCCAGCATGCCGATCCCGCCAACGGTCACGGTCAGGAGCGTTGCATCGCGGCGTGCGCTTGCAGGGCTGTCGCCGTCGATGCCGGTCAGCTGGAATAGCGTCAGGGTCACAAGCCAGCCAATGAGGGCAGGGAAAAGCCAGGTATGCCGTTCATGCATGTCCAGTCCTGCGACGGCATAAATCAGAAGCGCGGCGGGCAGTCCGTACCAGAGGACGCGGCCCCATTCGAGCTGAAAGGCGGTTTCCTGTCCCTGATAACAAAGCGCGCCCAGGAGCCACAAAGTGGCCAAAAGGGTCAGCGTGCCGCTGCGCCAGATCAGGCCCTTCGTGATGGCGAGCCCCGCAACAGCGCCGAGGATGAATTCCAGCGTCATCGGATGGACGGCAAGGGTAAGCCAGTTCATGGCAAGAGGAGCCGACAAACCCATCAGCGCTCCGGCGGTCACCAACGCAGCCCAGCCGCCGATCAGGAGCGGCAGCCATTTTTTGGGAAGCAACAGGAATAGCGTGAAGACCGCATAGAAATAGACCTCATGAACAAGCGTCCAGCCGACATTGAGGATCGGAAATGCTGGCTGCGGGACCAGCAGGAAGGACTTTACCAGGAAAGGTAGCGCAGGTTGGCCGTATGACATCTTATGCCAGCCAGCGCTCTGGCCGTTCATGCCATAGGCGGCCACCATGTAGATGGTCATACATCCGGCGAACGCCCACCAGACCGGGTAGATGCGGGTGACCCGGGCAAACAGAAACTCTGCGGCCTGCTTTGGGCCAGGCAGGGTGTTGCGCGTGACGAACACCATGATGAAGCCCGAGATCACGAAGAACAGGTCGACGCCGGCATAGCCATTGGTGAAGAGGCCACCGACCCAGGCCCGCTCTGTCAGGCTGTTGTCAGCAATGGCCAGCACTTCAAGTTCATGGATATGAAAGATCAGGACCAGCAGCGCCGCGAGGCCCCGAAGCGCCTGGATGGACTGCAATTTCATTCTGGCCTCGCTGTCCGGCGCCCTCCCGGCGGTCCACTTCTGGGCAGATGTGTAGCAACCACGCAACGCGGTTGCCAGACTTTGGACACATCCCGGTGATTTTACTTGGCAATGAATTTGCTCTGAACCCATATCCTCTGCATGTCCTCAACCGAGCCCCCAATGACTGACACCTCTGACAGTCTCCTTCGAAAACCGATCGCTATGGCCCGCCGCCATGTCGGGGGGCTTTTGCGTCAGATGCTGGCAGTGCTGGGGTTGATGCATATTGTGGTGGCAATCCCGATCGGCATCGCTACGCCATTCCTGCCCATTGGCCTGCCTCTGGCGATTATCGGGGTGATCCTGCTCGGGCGGAACTCGGTCTGGGGACGGCGCTGGATGGAAGGTATCCTCACGCGGCATCCGCGGGTTGAGCGTTTTGCGCCGAACTGGCTGATGCGTCTGGTCTTCGGCCGCGACAAGCGGGACCACCTGCAGCCCGAGGTGGACTGAATCCGGCCTCGCGCCTTGCGGCGCTGCCTGATCCGCGCTCTATGGGACAGGTACGAAACGGGAAAAACCGGGGCGAGGAATCATGATCAGACGCAACTGGGCTGCGCTTGCTGCTGCAGCCATATTTCTTGCCGCATGCGGTGGCAGTGGTGACAACGGCGAACCGTCGATCAAGCCGTTTACGCCGAATGAACCGTTCAATCCCGATCCTTATCCCTCGACTTATGAGGCGTTTCCCAATGCGCCGGTGCTGATCACCAACGCCACCATTCTGGACGGGGAAGGCGCAAAGATCGAAGACGGTAGCCTGCTGTTTCAGGACGGAAAGATTTCTGCCATCGGCGCAGACCTGGAAGCACCGGAAGGCGCGACGGTCATCGACGCATCCGGCCGCTGGGTCACTCCGGGGATCATCGACAATCACAGCCATCTCGGCGCCTATCCGTCTCCCTCGGTTTCGGCTCATCAGGATGGCAACGAGATTTCCGGTCCGGTGACGGCCGAAGTCTGGGTTGAGCATGGCATCTGGCCGCAGGACCCGGGGTTTGACCGCGCGCTGGCAGGTGGCGTGACCTCGCTGCAGGTCCTGCCGGGCAGTGCCAACCTGTTTGGAGGCCGCGGCATCACGCTGAAGAATGTTCCGGCGCGTACCGTGCAGGGCATGAAATTCCCAGCAGCGCCTTACACGCTAAAAATGGCCTGCGGAGAAAACCCGAAACGGGTCTATGGCTACGGCAATGGCAGCATTCCGGGTGGGGCGCCGTTTTCCCGCATGGGCAATATGGCCGGGTACCGGACGGCCTGGATCAAGGCCGCCGAGTACAAGCGCAAATGGGACAAGTACTCTGCCGAAGGCGGAGAGATGCCGGCCCGGGACCTCGAACTGGATACGCTGGCCGGTGTTCTGGCAGGTGAAATCCTGGTCCACATGCATTGCTACCGCGCCGACGAGATGGCGCAGATCATGGATCTGTCGAAGGAGTTTGGCTACAAGGTCACCGCCTTCCACCATGCTGTCGAGAGCTACAAGATCGCCGACAAGCTGGCGGACTATGGGGCCTGTTCCTCCATGTGGGCAGACTGGTGGGGCTTCAAGATGGAAGCCTATGACGGCATCCCGGAAAACATTCCGATGGTTCATAATGCCGGGGCCTGCGCGATCGTTCATTCCGACAGCGACATCGGCATTCAGCGCCTGAACCAGGAAGCCGCCAAAGCATGGGCAGACGGCAAGAAGGTGGGCATAGACATACCCATTGAAGAGGCTTGGGAGTGGCTGTCACTGAACCCGGCCAAATCGCTCGGTATCGATGCGCGCACTGGTTCGCTGAAGCCGGGAAAAATGGCCGATGTGGTCATCTGGTCCGGCAATCCGTTCAGCGTCTACACCAAGGCCGATCAGGTCTATATCGATGGCGCGTTGATGTATGACCGCGACGACGATACCGCGCGTCCCGTGCGGGATTTTGAACTCGGCCAGCCTGGCGAAGGAGACATGAAATGATCCGCAAGCTGATGGCAGGTGCGGCAATCGCCGCTGTGGCAGCGTTTGGCGCTTTGGCAGATACTTATGTGATCGAAGGCAAGAAGGTCTGGACCGGCACCGATGCCGGTACAATCGAGAACGGGATCGTTGTCATTCGCAATGGCACGATCATGGCGGTTGGCCCGTCGACGATGGCCAAGCCTGAAGGCGCTGAGGTGATCAGCGCGGAATGGGTAACGCCCGGACTGATCTCGGCCTTTTCAAGAACTGGTATTATCGAAGTGGACGCCGAGGATTCGACCAATGACGCCGTGGCGGCCATGTCCGGTTTCTCTGCGTCACTGAATGCCGCGGATGGCTTCAATCCGGATGACACGGCAGTGGATGTCAGCCGCATCGGCGGGGTGACGCGCGTCGCGGTTGCGCCGCAGCCATCGACAAACCTGTTTGCGGGTCAGGGTTTCATTGCGGACACCAGCGGTGCTCAGGACACAGACCTGGAAGAAAAAGCTTTCACCTTCATCACGCTCGGTGAAGGCGGGGCAGGGCTTGCCGGTGGATCGCGCCCGGCGGCCTGGGCGCAATTGCGGGCTGCCTTCGATGATGCCCGCGCCTATCCGGCGCGCTATCTTGCGGGCGGGGAAGGCGATGTCCTCTCACGCCGCGATGCCGAGGCGCTTGCTCCGGCAGCCCGCGGGCGACAGCTGATTCTGATCGATGCACGAAGCGCCACGGACCTGAACGCCGTGATGGACCTTGCAGAGTCGAACAGGAATCTGAAGTTCGCGATCCTGGGAGCGGACGAAGGCTGGCGCGTCGCAGACCGGCTTGCCGAGCTCAAGATTCCCGTCATTGTCGACGGCTTTGCCAACCTTCCTGCCAGCTTCTCGCAGCTTGCCGCCACGCAGGAGAATGCAGCCCGTCTCGACGCAGCCGGCGTTCCGGTGGCGATCGTCAATCTTGATGACTCCACACATCTGGCCCGTCTCATGACCCAGATTGCCGGCAATGCCGTTGCGAATGGCATGGACTGGGACGATGCCATGAAGGCGCTTACCGTAACCCCGGCAGAGATCTACGATCTGTCCGGCTACGGCATTCTTGCGCCGGGCGCACATGCCGATGTCGTGGCGTGGGATGGCGACCCTCTGGAAGTCACCACCAATGCCGATGCGGTGTTCATCGATGGTGAGCCGCAGGAAATGCGTTCACGGCAGACAGAACTGCGTGACCGGTATCTGTCGCTCGACAAGGAAGACCGCCCCTACGCCTATGTGAAGCCATAAGGGCGGGCAGGATCAGCCGGCCGTTGCGCCAGCGTTCAACGTATCGATCAGATCTTCGGTGACCGTGCCGGTAACGGGCAGGTTGTTGGAGATCTGATATTCACGGATCGCGGTCGCCGTTCCATTCCCCATGATGCCGTCCGGTGTGCCGGCAGCGTAGCCCAGGGCATTCAGCGCCTTCTGGATGGCCTGGATCTGGAGCGGATTACCCAAATTCCATGGCTGGGCACCGAAGCGGCCATTGGCAATCGCGTTTGCCGTGGCGGGTTGCCAGCTCGCCGCCCGGCTGCGAGCCTGTGCAGCAGCTTCCGGTGAGACGCGTTCCATGAGTTGCGCAATCTTGGCCGGTGCGCCGCCATCTCCATTGCGGTTGGCGACGTCGAACCAGAACAGGGATTCGGTCAGGTTCGGGCTGATGCCGAGACCTTGCTCATAAAGGACGCCGAGATTGTACTGGCTGTCGACCACGCCATATTCGGCGCCTTTGCGGAACCACTCCACAGCACCGGCATAGGTCTGTTCACCGCCTTCGCCCTCGGCCATGAAGACGGCAAGATCGTGCATGGCTTTGACGTTCCCGCCCATGGCGGCCTTTTCCGTCCATTCCCGCGCGAGCGAGAGATCCTTCGGAACGCCGGTTCCGCGCTCATGCAGCTTGGCGAGCGCGTATTGGGCAATCGGCAGGCCTTTTTGGGCGGCTTTGCGCATGAGGGCGGCGCCATCGGCATAGTCACCGGCTGTCAGCTTTTCCTGCGCCAGCTGGTACTGGGCGATATAGTTTCCGGCGGCGGCCGAGGCCTGCACGGTCACAACCGGCGGTACCGGTGCGTACTGGGCCGGACCGGCCGGTGTTTCCGGTTCGCCGAACAGGTCTTCTTCCATGTCCGCGACGGATGCCTCATCCACAGGTGCCGCGGGCGCTGTCATGTCGGGGGTAGGTTCGGCCATCTCGGTCGCGCCCGGATCGACATAAGTGCTAGCCGGTGCGGCCTGCACCGGCGCGTCCTGTTTGCCCCGGATGTAGAGATAGCCGCCAGCTGCGACACCGGCGACGGCGACGGCAGATGCGGCAGCAATCAGCGGCATGCGGCTGACCCCGCCACCGGATGTCATCCGGACCACCGGACGTCCTGAAGCGCTGACGGTCTGCGTGTTGCTCTTGCCGAAGCTGGCCGCCATGGCAGCTTTACGCGCGCGGGTCAGATAGTCCGCGGTGTCAGCGTCGAGTTCCTTGTCGTCTTCAACCTTGGTTTCTGCGTCCGCAGCAGCTTCAGGTTCCAGCTCAGGCGCGTCGGCAGACGGCAGGTCCAGCGCCTCGAATTCCTCATCGTCGAAGATGTCGGATTCGCGCGCTTCGGTGTGTGCCTCGTCGAGATCTTCCAGTCCGGCCAGAGCCTCCAGCGGGTCGATGAAATCATCGTCTTCTTCCGCAAGCAGGTCGAGATCGTCCTCAAAGCCGGCCTCGTCTGTGCCTTCTTCATCGGCCGCCGCAGTCGTCTCCTCGGTGAGGGTTTCGGCTTCGGCTTCCTGTGTCGCGAAGCTCAGCCCTTCGACGGCCGCGCGGATGGCATCAAAATCGTCGTCAAAAGAGTCAGCTGTTTCGTGCGGTGCGTCCTGTTCCGGTTCGGCATTCCAGGACTCGATGCCCGCCTCGAAGGTTTCGGTGTCGTCTTCCGCTTCGGTCGGAAGCGAGTACTCAGCGTCATCTTCGAACGCAACGCCCATGGCGTCTTCAGCCGTTTCCGATGAAGGTTCTGCAGCAGGCTGAACGTCAGGAGCTGCTTCTGCCGCCTCTGGCAGCGTGACCACTGGGACAACATCGGCGTCTGGTTCGTCTGCTGCCTCCAGGTCTGCAAACGCATTGAATGTGTCGAAGTCCTCGAAGGTGTCGAGATCTTCGGCATCTTCAAAGGCCTCGAACTGGCTGTCCGATAACGGATCATCATCGACGTTTGCCAGGCTTGCCGGAACGGCATCCAGGTCGACAGGGCCGCCGGTCGACTGAGTGTCATCCTCCAGGCTGTCCAGCCGGGAGGCCAGCATCGCAATGGCTTTCTGAACCGGGGAGAGCGACTCATTCGCCTGCGACTGCATCTGTTCCAGGCGTTCGGTCACACCTGCCAGGGCATCGGACAGGCGCTCGTCTGCTTTGCGGCGGTTCTCGTCAACCTGCTCTGCAAGCGTTTTGATTGCTTCGCTCTGACGGGTCTGCAGGCGGTTGGTGGCAGCGGCAACCTGGTCGCCGATCTGTTCGATCGCCTCGGCGCTGCGCGACTCGCTGTCGTTGACGCGTTGGGTCAGATCCTCGGCCAGCTCATCGATTCTGTCGCTGACAGTTTTGCCCAGGCGTTCGATTTCCTCACGAACCGCTTCACCGGCAGCGGCGTCGCTGCGTTCTTCGACTTCACGCAGACGGGTATCGAAAGTGTCGTTGAGGGCGCCGACCTGTTCCGACACTTTCTCGATTGCGCCTGCCTGGCGTTCCTCGCTGGCTTCCAGCCGCTCCTGCATGCCGCCGAGCGTGTCCTTCATTTCAGCGATCGCCTCTTCACCGGCGTTCGTTGCCGTGCGCGCGATCTCTTCTGCCAGTTCCTGGCGGACCGAATCCACCGTCTCGCGGACGGAGGACATCATGTCTTCCAGGCGGGACTCAAACTCGCTGCGCAGGCGGTCGGCAAGATCAGGATCCATCTTGCTGGCCACGTCACCGATCCGTTCGTCGAGGCCGGACACGGTTGATTCCAGATTCTTGAGTGCAGAATCGGTCGTGGTTTCCGCGCGCGTCAGCCTGTTCTGGATCTGGTCGAAGCGCATATCGAGCGAGTCGAGCGCGCTCGATACGTCTGTTTCGATCGCTTCCACGCGCGTTTCGGTCGCTTCGAGGCGCTCTTCGCGGTCGCTCAGCGCAGCGAGGCGCTCATGCACCTCGGTTTCGAGCCCATCCACACGCTCAGAAACCTGGCGCGCGACCCCTGCGGCGCGGAGGGCAGCTTGCTCCACGCCCTGTTTTATCTGTTCGGCGGTTTCCGACCGGCTGCTCTCGACGCGCGTCTCCATGGACTCGACACGTTCGATGATGTCCATGAAGCCGGATTCGACACGGCCTTTGATGGCCTGCGTTTCCTGCTCTGCCAGCTCGTTTTCTTCGTACACATGGCTGGCGAGTTTGCCGAGCGCACTTTCCAGCGCCTTGAGCGCTTCCAGATTTTCCTGCTGGGAGTCGTCCTCTTCCAGCCGGCGCACCTTTTGTTTCAGGGCGTCATGAGTTTCCCGCAGCTGGTCGATCACACCTTCGACATGCCCCGCAATGGCCGCGGTGGTTTGCTGGGTGTCTTCCAACCGGCCGACCAGATCGTGGATCGTGTGATCCATGCTGGTAATGGCCATGGCCGAACGGGCTTCGGTGGCTTCGATCCGGCGGGTCAGCCGCTCCAGCAATTCATCTTTGGAATCCGGACGAGGGCGGTGTGCGTCCGACGGAGCTGGCACTTCATTCGGTTGAGGGCCGCCGGCAGGGGCCTTCATCAGCCGATCGAGGTACTCGCCCAGCGTCAGGCCTTCCGAACGGGCGGCCTCTCTGGCGGCTTCGCGGGCGCGCTGGTCGATCCCCTTCGCGGCTCCTGTGCCTGACTGACTCATCCCCATACTCCTGACAGCCAACCTGCCCGTTCCGGTTAATGAAACGGGCAGTTTTGTTCATTTTCCCAGTGTTTGATGGCAGGTGCCGTCTTAAGGGGAGGTTAAAGGTAAAGATTTCCGATTAATCTGATAACTGTGGGGTAATTTCCGATTAATCGGCTTTGAGCCCCGGTGTGGCGCAAAATTTATTCGCGGCTTACGTTGACGTTCGCGTAAGCTTTGATCTAAGTTGACCTTATGTCACACAAGCATCCCTCGATTTCCGCTGCAGATTCCCGCACCTACACGATCTCTGAACTCGCCCGGGAGTTCGGGGTGACACCGCGAGCTCTGCGTTTCTATGAAGACAAAGACATGCTGCACCCGGCGCGTGACGGCATGATGCGGGTCTATTCGAACCGTGACCGTGCCCGGCTGACGATCATTGTCCGCCTGAAGCGTCTTGGTTTGCCGTTGGCTGACATTCGCGAGATCCTCGATCTCTACGCGCTGAATGACGGCAAGCGGGCGCAGACGCGCATGATGCTGGAGAAGTTCCGCAAGCAGGTGAAGGAACTGGAGATCCAGCGCGAAGACATCGACACCGCGCTCGGCGAACTCCGCAAAGGCATCGTCTGGCTGGAAGGCCTGGTCGATCAGGTTGGTCCGACCGAAGAAGGCAAGCGACAGGCCGCTGCTTATGAGGCCGTGGCACGACGCCAGCTTGACGAAGTCTGATCTGTAAGGCGGGTTTCCGCTATATTAGAAAGACCTTTCCAGAAGGGCGCGCTACGAAAGTGGTAGTCGCCCTTCACGCATTAAAGGACATGCACGATGCCTCGTTATGACGCCCCGATCCGCGATATGCGCTTCATTCTTCAGGAAGTGCTTCAGATCCAGAATTATTCGAACCTGCCCGGTTTCGAGGAAGTGACACCCGATCTGGTCAGCGCGATTCTTGAGGAGGGCGGCAAGTTCGCCAAGGAGGTGCTTCACCCGCTGAACGCGGTCGGCGACCGTCAGGGGTGTGTGCGTAGCGATGATGCAAGTGTGAAAACGCCGGATGGTTTCCCGGATGCCTACAAGCAGCTGGTTGAAGGTGGATGGCCGCTTCTTTCCGTGGACCCGGAAATGGGCGGGCAGGGCCTGCCGCATGTGGTGAACATCGCGTGGACCGAAATGGTCTCTTCTTCGAACATGGCGTTCGGCATGTACCCGGGGCTCACGCATGGCGCTTTCCAGGCGCTGATGGCCGGCGGCTCCGACGAACTGAAGGCCAAGTACGGTCCGAAAATGGCATCGGCTGAATGGGCCGGCACGATGAACCTGACCGAGCCGCAGTGCGGCACCGATCTCGGTCTGATCAAGACCAAGGCCGTGCCCCAGCCGGACGGCACTTATAAGATTACCGGTCAGAAGATCTGGATTTCAGGTGGGGAGCAGGACCTTACCGACAACATCATTCACCTCGTCCTGGCGCGCATCGAAGGCGGCCCGGAAGGGATCAAAGGCATCTCTCTGTTCCTGGTGCCGAAGTACATGGTTGGCGAGGATGGCTCCATCGGTGAGCGCAATGCCTGTTCCTGCGGTGGCCTCGAAGAGAAGATGGGCATCCATGGCAACGCGACCTGCGTCATGAACTATGACGGCGCGACCGGGTTCCTCGTCGGTGAGGAGCATAAAGGTATGCGCACCATGTTCGTGATGATGAACGAGGCGCGTCTGGGCGTCGGTCTGCAGGGCCTGTCGCAGGCCGAACTGGCCTATCAGAACGCAGCAGACTTTGCGCGCGATCGTTTGCAGGGTCGTTCCCTGACGGGTGCCAAGTCTCCAGACCAGGCCGCTGACCCGATCATCGTGCACCCGGATGTGCGCCGCATGCTAATGGATCAGAAAGCCTTCATCGAGGGCGCGCGCTGTTTCACCTACTGGACGGCCTTCCAGGCAGATCTCCAGCACAAGGCGCAGGATGAGGGCGTGCGCGAGAAGTCTTCGGACTATATGGCGCTGCTGACTCCGGTTGTGAAAGCCTACCTCACGCACAAGGGCTATGAGTGCGCCAACTGGGCGCTGCAGCTGCATGGCGGCTCTGGCTTCACCCGGGAGTGGGGCATGGAGCAGATCGTGCGCGACTGCCGGATCACCACGATCTATGAAGGCACGAACGGCGTTCAGGCGCTGGACCTTGTTGGCCGCAAGCTCGCCGCCAATGGCGGGCGTGCCGTGTTCTCCTTCTTCTCTGACATTGATGAGTTCGTCGCGGCGAACGAAGACAATGAAGATCTGGCGCTGTTCATCGAAGGTCTGCAGTCCATCAAGGGCGAGCTGCAGGAAGGCACGATGTGGCTGATGCAGAATGGTATGTCGGATTTCAACAATGCCGGCGCATCCAGCCATGACTATCTGCACCTGTTTGGCCTGACCGCCCTGGCTTACATGTGGGCGCAGATGGCCAAGGTGTCTCTGGAGCATAAAGGCAAAGAGCCGTTCTACGAGCAAAAACTGGCAACGGGCCGCTACTTCGTTGAGCGTCTTCTGCCGGATGGTGCTGCGCATCTCGCGAAAGTGAAGACGGGTGCGGCGCCTCTGATGGATCTGGAAGCCGACGCCTTCTGAGGTGAATCTTTCCTTTTTTGGAATGTCTCAGGGCAGTCACGGGGGTGTGCTACACTGCCGATGGCGCCCTGCGGCAAAATTTTCCCTGAATGTCCGCATCTCTGACGCTGGGGAAGGTCTGGGAAAAATCTGACCGGACCGCTACAAGTTTACGTGAACGTAAGCGGCAATTGACCGATTGCGTCCTATATCCAGAGGAAAGCCGGAGACCGACAATGCAACAGACCCCGCTCAATGTACCCAAGTCCGCGTGGCGTCAGGACGATGAGCTTGAAATTTTCTCCGATGCGGTTGGCCAGTTCTTTGAAAAGGAATGTGCCCCGCACGTGCCGGAGTGGCGCAAGGCAGGGGTCGTTCCGAAAGAGGTCTGGAAGAAGGCGGGCGAGATGGGCCTGCTGGGCGCTTCGGTTCCCGAGGAATATGGCGGGGCAGGCGGCGACTTCCGGCACGAGGCCATCATCATTGAACAGCAGCAGTGGAAGGGAATCGACGGCTTCGGCATCACGCTGCACAATGCGATCATTGCGCCTTACATCACGGCCTATGGCACTGAGGAGCAGAAGCGCCGCTGGCTGCCGGGCATCTGCACGGGTGACATCGTTACTGCCATCGCCATGACCGAACCGGGCGCCGGGTCGGATCTTCAGGGTATGAAGACGACAGCGAAGCGTGACGGTGATGATTACATCATCAACGGTTCGAAGACCTTCATTTCAAATGGCCAGACCGCCAATCTGATCCTGCTCTGCGTCAAGACAGATCCGAGCCTGGGCGCAAAGGGGATCTCCATCATCGGCGTCGAGACCGACAAGGTGGAAGGCTTCCGCCGCGGCCGGAACCTGGAAAAAGTCGGCCAGCATGCGGCGGATACGTCGGAACTCTTCTTCGACGATGTGCGCGTGCCGGCTTCCAACCTTCTCGGCGAAGTAGAGGGCAAGGGCTTCATCCAGCTGATGCAGAAATTGCCGCAGGAGCGTCACATCATCGGTCTGCAAGGCATTGGCATGATCGAACGCGCCATCCACGAGACGGTGGAATATGTGAAAAACCGCAAAGCGTTCGGGGGCACGATTTTCGACTTCCAGAACACCCAGTTCAAGCTTGCCGAGTGCAAGACCGAAGCGACTGTTGCCAAAGTGTTTGGTGATCACTGTACGGAACTCCTCCTGAAGGAAGAGCTGGATGCCGCGACGGCCTCCATGTCCAAGTACTGGATCAGCGACCTTCAGTGCAAGATCATCGACGAGTGCCTGCAGTTGCACGGTGGGTTCGGCTATATGGACGAATATCCAATCGCCCAGATGTATGCGGACGCCCGCGTCCAGCGCATTTATGGCGGCGCGAATGAAGTCATGAAAATGCTGATCGCGAGGACCCTCTAGCCTGACATGCCCGACAGCGACCTCATTCGTGATGTGTTCCCGACGCCAAGCCCGAGCTCAACCTCGCTTGGCTTCGAGCTGCTTGCGCTCGACATGAAGGAATTGACGACGCGAGTGCGTTTCGAGGGGCGGCCGGAATTCTGCAATCCGGCCGGGGTCATCCAGGGCGGCTATCTTGTCGCCATGATGGATGATACGATTGGCATGCTGGCGGGCATGAAAGCTGGCAAGACGAAACTGCCTTCGACGGTGGACCTGCATACGCATTTCCTGCGCCCCGTCCGCAAGGGGACTATCGAAGTAGCCGCCCGCCTGCGCAATGTCGGCCGGGCGATGGTGTTCGCCGAAGCTGAGCTTTACGATTCCCGCGGCAAGGAAGCTGCCCGCTCCACCGCGAGTCTCACCCTGAACCCGGTCCTGAAGCCGGCCAAGGAGGGATAAAGTGACTGTGATGCAGAACTATGCCGAACTCCTGTTTACCGATGCGGTAAAGGCCTACCAGGAACAGGTGGGCATGCGTGAGACATACGAACGTATCTACACCAATCGCCATAGAGGCCCTTTGGACGACGATACGATTGCGTTCCTGTCAGGTTCGACCAGCTTCTACATCGCCACCACAGGCAGCAACGGGTGGCCCTATATCCAGCATCGCGGCGGCCCTGCCGGCTTTGTGAAAATCCTCGGTCCGGACATGATCGGTTTTGCGGATTATCTCGGTAATCGGCAGTTCATCACCCGCGGTAATCTCGATGGGTCAGACCGGGTGTCTCTTTTTTTCATGGACTATCCTCGCCGCGCCCGGCTGAAAATGCTCGGAGAAGCCCGGATGGTCGATGCCGCTTCAGATCCGGAACTTCAGAATGCGCTGGCTCAGGATGGGCAGGGGCCGGTTGAACGGCTGATGACGATCAAGATCGTCGCCCGAGACTGGAACTGCCCGAAATATATCCTGCCACGGTATACAGAAGAACAAGTCGCTCAGTTGATCGCCCCACGGCTCAACGAGTTGGTGGAAGAGAACCAACAGCTCAAGGCCCGGGTCGCTCAATTGGAAAGCGGGCAATCGCCTGCAACAAAGTCAGAATAACATCCCCTCCATCGAAAGGAGTCACTTCAA
>MDTG01092963.1_pt1 | contig 14709 bp, 15 predicted proteins | sample 811421 | NCBI WGS metagenome assembly MDTG01 (sample SAMN05326645, study PRJNA326480) | marine metagenome | isolation source: seawater | place: Pacific Ocean: South East | collected 2011
GGGCCCGCCAGGACTCGAACCTGGGACCAATACATTATGAGTGTACTGCTCTAACCAACTGAGCTACAGGCCCTTGTAAACTTGAAATCTTTTACTTTGTTTTTAATTTTTGATCAAGTTAAGAAAAAATATGTATTATTAATATCAATAAATCTTTCAGTTTTTAAGAATTAAATTTATTTTAAATAAAGTTTCCTGATATATTTTTTTAAATCTATTTTCGCCTTTAAATTAATTATTTTTTGACCTTGTAAAGTATTTATTTTGGAAGAGACAAACCTTTCGCCTTTTCTGTATGGAACAAGTTTAATTTTTTGGTTAAATAATCTTGCTATCTCAATTATGCTATATGATCTATCTGAGCATACTGCATATTGTCTATTTTTTTTATTTTTCATTGCAAAAATGCATCCATTGATAGTGTCCTCAACGTGTGTGAAGTTTCTTTTTTGATTACCTGGTTTTACAACAGGTAATGATAAATTATTTTTTTTACAATATTTAAAAATACCAATTACAGCTGCCATCTCGTGATTTATAATTTCTCGAGGTCCGTAAACATTAAAAAAGTAAATTATTTCATACTTTAAACCATACCATTTATGAAAATTTAAAATTAATTGTAAATTTTTAGTTTTAGTAAATGCATAAGGAGAGAGATGCTGATCTTCAAGTTTGTTTCCAAAAGATGCAGAGGTTGCGGAATATATGATTCTTATTTTGTTATCTAAACAAAATTTAATTACTTCAAAAGAGCCAATTAAATTACTTTGAAAAACTTTTTCTTTATTACCAAAGCTCTGTGCAATTCTTGAAAATTCACCAAAATGAAAAATTGTGACTATTCTTTTTCTAAGTTTAAGAAATAATTTATTAAAATTTTTAGTATGGCCCTTTTTATAAAAAACCCTTCTATTTTTTATGTGATTTGCTTTAAATCCACACGAATAATTATCTAAACTAATAATTTTGTAGTTAGTATCTTTTAACAATCTCTCAATTAAGTTGCTACCTATAAAACCAGCACCTCCAGTAACAACTATTAAATTTTTTTTCATAATCAATCTATAATTAAAAAATTATATTTTTAAAATATTTAAATTGGCAAACATCAAAATAAGAACTGGAATTTTTGATTATATTATTTAATATTAATTTTAATTCTTTATTTAGTTAGGTTAATTTTACTATACGATTTTAACATTTTGTAAATATTTTTTTATGAATAATCTTTTAATTAAAGCAAGATAATATATAAATATTTTTCATGAGTAAAAAAAAAATTGCCTTAATAACAGGAATTTCTGGGCAGGATGGGGCATATCTTGCTGAGCTTTTGTTAAACAAAAATTATATTGTAGTTGGTTCTGACAGGAGATCTGCAAGAAATGACCAATGGAGACTTCGAAAATTAAAAATTGAAAATAAAATTATTTTTGAAGAACTAGAATTAGCAGAAGTTTTCGAAGCCGAAAGATTATTTAAAAAATATAATTTTGATGAAGTTTACAACTTAGCTGCACAATCATTTGTAAAATCTTCCTTTAGTAGTCCAATTAATACATCCAATGTAACCGGATTAGGTGCAGTTAGAATATTGGAATGCATCAGAAATATTTCACCAAAAACTAAATTTTATCAAGCTTCTTCATCAGAAATGTACGGTGATATTTTGGAAAAAAAACAAAATGAAAAGACTCCATTTAATCCACAAAGCCCTTACGCAATATCTAAACTTTATGCACATTACATGACATCAAATTATAGAAAATCTTATAATTTATTTGCTGTTTCTGGAATATTATTTAATCATGAGTCTCCTTTAAGAGGTGAGGAATTTATAACCAAAAAAATTGTTAAAGGATTTGTTGAAATTATAAATAATCACAAAAATTTTTTAGAAGTTGGAAATATACATGCTAAAAGAGATTGGGGTTTTGCAAAAGAATATGTAGAGGCAATGTGGCTGATGCTTCAAAGAAAAACTCCAAAAGATTATGTTGTTTCTACTGGAAAGACTTATAGTGTGAAAGATTTTATTGACTTGGTAGTAAAGTACTTAAATTTAAAAACAAGATGGGTGGGAAAAGGGATTAATCAAAAATTAATTAACAAAAAAAATAATAAAACTTTACTTAAAATAAGTAAAAAATATTTTAGACCAGCTGAAGTAAATATATTGTTAGGAGACAGTGCAAAAGCAAAAAAAGAGTTAAAATGGAAAGCCAAAACCAATCTAAAACAATTGGTTAAAATAATGGTTGATGATGAGATGATAAAATATGTTCAAAATTAATATTACTTGTTATTTTTTTTAAAATCTTCGTAAGTTTCTAAAATTGATTCCTTTAAATTAGCTTTTGCTTTCCACCCATATTTTTTTGCTAGCGAATTATCTAAAATTTTTCTTGGTGTTCCATCTGGTTTTGATTTATTTAATTTAAAGTTAACTTTTACTTCTAAAGTTTTCGAAATTATTTTTGCATAATCTAGAATACTCTTTTCTTTTGAACTGCCAATATTAATTAAGTTTTCCTTTGTTTTTTTTTTTAGGAAATAAATACATGCCTTGGCTACGTCGTCTACATAAATAATTTCTCTTAATGGTTTTCCTGTACCCCATATTTCGATATATTTTTTATGTCTTTTTTTTGCATGGTGAATTTTTTTTATCAATGCAGGAAAAAAATGTGAATTCTCTTTGTGATAATTATCATTGGGTCCAAATGTATTGCATGGCATTAAACACTTATAATTTGTTTTATATTGAAAATTATAACTTTCACACATTTTAATTCCTGCTATTTTAGCTAAAGCGTAAGGCTCATTAGTCTTTTCAAGCTCACCATTTAAAAGATAATCTTCTTTAATTGGTTGCTTACAATTTCTTGGATAAACACAACTAGAGCCTAAAAAAATCAAATCTTTAATTCCAGATAAAAAACTTCCATGTATAATATTATTTTGAATTGAAAGATTTTCATAAATAAATTCAGCTTTAAACAGGTTATTTGCTTGAATACCCCCAACTTTTGCAGCAGCGTTAATTACACCATCAAACTTATTGTTTTTAAGAAATTTAAAAACTTTATTTTGGTTCCTGAGATCCAAATTTTTTCTATCAACTGTAATGATATTTTTAAAGCCATCCTTTATTAAATTTTTCAAAATTGCTGAACCAACTAGTCCTTTATGACCTGTCAAAAAAATTTTTGATTTTTTATTTATCATTTAAAGATAGTATTTAATGTGAAAAAATATAATTACAAAATAAATAATTCATCTTAATATCTAATATACTATTTATAAATAAATGAAAAAAAAAATTCTTATATTTTCACCTACTTTTAACGAAAGAAATAATATTATTAAATTCTTAAGTATTTTCAAAAGTATTTATAATATATACGACTTATTAATCATTGACGACAACTCTCCTGATAATACATACTTAATATTAAAATTAAATTCTATATTTAATAAAAATATAAATATTAAAAAAAGAAAATCAAAGCTAGGTTTACATACAGCATACAGATATGCTTTTAATTATGCAAAAAAATACAATTATGATTATTTGATATCAATAGATTTCGATTTACAGCACGATTTGAACGATATTAAAAAAATAATTTTTTATTTAAAAAATAATAATTTCGTAATTGGCTCTAGATATATGGAGGGTGGAGAATGTAATCTAAGAGGATTTAGATATCTTTTAAGCTATTACGGAAATAAATTAATAAAAAAAGTTTTAGATTTTCCACTCAATGAATTTACAACTGCTTTCAGAGGATATGATAAAAAAGTAATTAATTTCTTAGCTGATACGAATATTAATACCAAAGGCTATTCTTTTCAAACTGAAGTTGTTTATAAAATTTGTAAAAAAAAATTCAATGTAAAAGAATTTCCTATTAAGTTTGGTAACAGGATAAATGGTAAATCTAAAATACCAAAACTTGAAGCATTTAGAACATTAATCTTTTTATTAAAAACAATCCTTAAAAAATAAATAATTATGAATATTAAAATAGTTGAGCTCACAAATTTTCCAAGATATTTAACTCGCTGGGTGAGTTGGCTAAATGATAAAGATGTTGTTAATTTTAGTGCAAAGAAAAATAAGCAACATACAATATCGTCACAAAAAAAATTTTTAAAAAAAAAATTAAATTCAAAAAATGTTAAAATTTTTAAAATTTTTTATAGGAAAAAATTTGTGGGTGTTCTTGAATTAAGTCAAATTAATAAGTTCGATTTATCTTGTAATATTTCTTATATGATTGGTGAAAAAAAATTATGGGGAAAAAATATTGCTACAACTGCAATTAAACATGCAAATATACACGCAAAAAAAATTGGAATTAAATTTGTTAAAGCTGCTATAAATAAAAATAATAAGGCTAGTAAAAAAGTATTGATAAAAAATAATTTTAAACAAAAAAATCTGAAGAAGATGAAAAATATTCTTTTTTTTGAAAAGAAATTAGATCTAATTAAATTATAAAAAATTAGTTATAATAACAAAAATTTTTATTTAAATTTTTACTTTTAAAAGTATGACAAACTTCGAATTTAAAAAGTTTAATTTTTTTTATTTCTGAGTTTATTATTAATTTAGATTTATCGTTAAATTTAATTTCATCTCTTGAGTCTACAATTTCATAAAATTTATTAATGTCCCTTAATAATTGAAATTGTGGGATTAAATATTCAAAAGAAGGTAAAAGATAATAAGAATATTTATATGAACTATCCAGTTTGACAGAATATAAAGTATCATTTTCAACTATATTTTTTTTTTGATCAATTAAAAAAGTTCTTATTTCAGTGGCGATTTTAGATGTATTATTAACTCTATTTATTTTATCTAATGAACTCAATATATTTAATGTTAAAAAAATAGATAAAAAAATATAATTTTTTTTTGTAAATATAATATCAAAAAAATAAATCAGAAAAAAAACTGATGAATACGTATATAGCTCGCCTATATTTCCTAAAAATATTATTGGAAAACATGATAACAAAAGAATAGAGCTTCTATAGAATAATAATTCATTCTTAATATTTAATTTTATATAATAAGTAATATAAATTATTAAAAATGAAGTTAATAAAGTAAATATTAAGAAAAAATAAAAATACTCTTTAAAATTTTTTATGATTACATAGGTTATAAAATTGCTTATAGGATTAAATAAACTTATAAAATAGTAAAAAAAATTTTCTAGCACATTTATTCCAAAATTTAAATTATATCTTCCTTCTCCAATATCAGTAGGGCTCCATGTTGCGCCCAAATATGATCTTAAAAAAAGATAAAATAAAATAAGCAATATATAAAAAATAAAAGTTTTAATGACTGTTTGTCTGCTTATATTTTTAATTATGTTTTTAAAAATGAAATTGATTTCAGAATAAAAAGTAAGTGCAAAAAAATTAATACATAAAAATGTTACTCCAATTTCTTTACCTAATAAGGAAAATATCAAAAAAATATGTGATAAATATAAATAATTTTTATTTTTTGAATTTCTGTATTTTTCAACATATAAAAAAGATATTATTCCAAAAAATACTACGATTAATTGACCAAAAGTGTCAATTGCAATGACAGCACTAATTCCAGATTGAGAGTAAAAAAAAATCAAAGATAAAATTAAACTTTTTGAACGATCTAATTTATAGTTTAAGAACTTATAAATTATTATTGTGAGTGCGGTGTGGATTAAAATTTTTGTTGATACTATTATATACGGATCTGCATTAAAATATTTTATAAAAAAACTATAAAATAAACCCTTTAAAGGCCTCCACCAATTATCTGTTTGTAAAAATGCTTCTTGAATGTTATTTCCATAACTAAGCATCGTGAAGTCATCATTATAATAATCAAAGTTTTTTACTAAAAATAAATAGAATAATGTTGAAAAAGTAATACTTAAATAAAATAATTTATTTTGAGATTTTTTCACGTGTTTGACTTTATAATATTCTTAATTTTATTAATAGTTATATTATATTTATACTTATGGAAATTTATATTTTTAAAAAAAAGATTTATTTTATAAATGCAATTACATCAAATTTAATATTACTAATTAATTAAAAATGAAAAAAATTAAAACCATATTTTTAAATTTACTTACAATGGGTTTTTCATTTTTGTTTATATTGTATTTATTAGAAATTTTTATTTTTCTTCATAAACATAACTATGTCATATCTGAAATAATAAAACTCAATACACTCGATTATGACAAGAAGTCAAGAGTTCAAATATTAAAAGAAAAAAGAAAAATTGATTCAGAAATTATATTATCAATATATCCATTTAATTTTTTAAATGAAGAGAATCAAATTATTATGCCATTATCAAGTAAATCTTTAAATGAAACAATATTTTGTAATGAAAATGGATATTATAGTTTTTACAAATCAGACAGATATGGATTTAACAATAACGACAATATATGGGATGCTAACAAAATTGATTACATACTTTTAGGTGACTCATTTGGTCATGGCCAGTGTGTTTTTAGAAAAGATAATATTGCTTCCAACTTAAATAAAATTAAAAACAAAAAGGTGTTAAATTTATCTCAAAGTGGTAATGGACCAATTATTCAATATGCGACCTTAAAAGAGTATACAAAAAAAATTAAATTTGAAAATTTAATATGGTTATACTTTGAAGATAATGATCTAAGTGATTTAAAACGTGAAAAAAAAAATAATATTCTATACAAATACTTTGTTAATGAATCATTTACCCAAAATCTTATTTATAAACAAAAACAAATTGATAATAAAATATTAAGTTATCACAATGAAAAAATTGATTTTGATGGTGTAAATCTCAAAGAAAATTACAATCCATCATATTTTTTAAGGTTTATAAAATTATTTACTTTAAGAGAATTTATAAGAAATGCTTTTATAAATATAAAAAAAAAACATACAAATTACAGTAGGGAAATTTCAGAATTTGAACAAATACTTATAAAAACAAAAAATATTTGTCCTGAAGAGATTTGTAAAATTTATTTTGTTTATTTACCAACCTACGAAAGATACAATAATCCGAGTAACTATGTAAATCATTTCGATGAAATAAAAAAAATAGTAGATAAGAATAATATTAATTTTATAAATATTCCAAAAAAAATACAAAAAAATATAAAAAATCCTTTAAGTATTTTTCCTTTTGGTTTTAATGGACACTATAATGTATACGGTTATAAAAAAATAAGTGAATTTATTGCAGAGGATATTAATTAAAGAACTTGTATTTTATAAGTGTATAAATAGCCTCGAAACCATCATAAATACTTATTTTTTTTCCCTCAGATGATGTTCTTCCATTATAAGAAATTGGAACTTCTAAAATTTCATAATTAAATTTCGAAAATTTTGAAGTTATTTCTGGACAAAAATTAAATCCATTTTCAACAAGATTTATATCTTTTAATACAGATGCAGAAAAAACTTTATAGCATGTATGTGCATCTGTAAGATTTTGATTATTAATTTTATTTGATAAAAAAGTTAAGAAGTGATTGGCAAATATTCTAAATTTAGAAGTAAAATTTTTTGAATTATATCTTTGTTTACCTAAAACTCTTGATCCATATACAACTTTTGTTTTTTTTTTAAGAATTGGCGTGATTAAGCTCATATAGTCATCTGGATCATACTCCATATCTGCGTCTTGAATAATAATTATATCACCTGTAATCTTACTTATAGCGGTTTTTATAGCCGAACCTTTGCCAAGATTTGTTTTATGAAAATAAATTTTATTAATTTTATTAATTAAATTATTTTTAAGAACTTCCGTTGTACCGTCTGTTGAACCATCATCTACAATTATGATTTCTTTCTCAATATTAAACAAATTTACTTCAAGTATTTTTGAAACAATTTTTTCTACTGTTTTAATTTCATTGTAGCAGGGGATTAATATAGAAACTTTCATCAATTTTATTTAAAAATTTTAATTATATCATCTTTAGGTTGCTGAGCGTTAGGGTAATTAATAGTTTTCTTAAATTCTTTTTTAAATTTATTTAATGCATTTAACAGTGAAAAAGCAGATAATGGATCGAAATAATAAGCTTTTTTTTCTAAAATTTCTCTTGAGAAAGGTAAGTCACAAGAAATTACAGGAATTTTGTATAATTTGGCTTCGAGTAATGGCAGTCCGAGACTCTCGATTAAACTTGGGAAAATCAAACCATGAAATTTTTGAAATATTTTTGATGTATCTTTATGATCATAATAATTAATTCTTTTCAAACCACTTATATTTTTATATTTTTCAAACTCTTTTGTACTTGCTGTAAAATAAATTTCAAAATTTTTTAGTTTAAATTTTTTTAAAGTATTTTTAATAATAGAATGATTTTTATAACTATAATGACTTGATGGGTATAAAAGTTTTATTATACTGCGATTTTTAATTTTTCTCATTTTTTTAATTTTAAATTGATTATGAATTGGATTAAATATAATTATTTTTTTTAAATTAATTCCATAACTTTTAGATATAAATTTTTTCATAAATTTGGATTGAACAATAAATAATTCTACTGAATTGCAAAATAATCCAAAATAAATTCTCCTAATTTTAAATTTAAAAGAAATTGAGGAATATTTGTATAGATTAGGCTTAATTAGATTTGCCTGATTAACAAAAATTATTTGTTTTTTTTTAAATGGTAGCGGATAGTCTCCAAGATTTATCCATTTATAATTTTTTTTATAAAAAAATTCTAAAAAAAAAAATTTTAGAAAATCAAAAAAACTATAATTTTTTTTTAATTCTAATGTATTATTTAATTTTTCTGATAAAAAAAATTTAAAATTATGAATTTTTTTTTTGATGTGTTGGTTTTTTCTAAAATAAGAGATAATATTTTCTGACCAATTTAAAGAGCCTAAACCTTTGATATTTAATCCTAAAATTAAAAATTCTTTATTTTTTATTTTCATTAATTTTTATTATTTTATAAAAAGCTTTTAAAAAATATTCTTTTTTATACTTTTTTGAAATTTGAAGATTGTATTTATAAATTTTTTTATGTTCTTCTTTTTTTAATTTCAAAATTTTCGAAAAATTATTTATTACATTTTTTATTGTTAATTTTTTTATTATGAAAAAATTACTCTTATTTTTTAAATCTTTTATGCTTCCGATTCTATTGCTAATAAAGCAAATATTACCGCAAGCGGTACTCTCTAAAAAAGCAAGTGGCCAATGGTCTTCTCTGCTAATCAATATCATATACATGTTGTTATTTAGTATATTTGAAACCTGATTAGGAGATTGATTAAATTTAAAAATTATATTTTTATTATTTTTTAACTTATTATAGCCATTAATATCCTTTTTTTTAGTATTAGTAACAATTATCAATCTTAAAGATTTATTTTTATTTTTTATTTTTTCAAAAGCTTTAGTAATTAAATCAAAACCTTTTCTATAAATTGCCTGCCCCACAAATACAAAATTATTTAATCTTTTGGATATGTGTTTTTTTGGTCTAAAAATTTTTTCATCATAGCAATAAAGTTTCTCAAAAATTTTATTTTTTTTCACACCATAATATTTCATTAATTCTGATCCAGATTTCCCAGGAACCCAAAAAAAGTTATAATTATCTTTTATAAAAAACTTAAAATAAAATTTTCCTAATTTTTGTTTAAAATTTTTTTTAAAATTATTATCAACCATTAAAACATAAAACGCTCTTTTAAACCTTTTTTTAAATTCACTAACTAGGTTGTTAAAATCTTTATACGCCCACCCACTGGAAAATACATAATTCGGCTCCTCATGTTCTAGAATTGAATTTAGTTGATTTTTAAAATTTCTATTTTTAATATTTAGAACCCTTAATGAGGAAAATCTTTTTTTTATTTTATAAACCTTATTCTGATTTGTTATAATTAGTAAGTTAATCCTTTTTTCTTTTGAAATTTCATAGAGCAAGGTTGCCGCATATTCAGGTAATTCATTCCACAAAAAAATACAGTTTATCTTCATTTTGAAAAATACAATGTAAAAGATTTTTCATCTATAAGATTTAATTTTGAGTAATTCAGCATTTTCTTTACAAATTTTTGTTTTTGAATGTCATTTTTATAATGCACTTCTATTACTGCTTTACTGCAATTTCTTAAATAATTGAATGTTTCTTTATTAAATTTAAACTCTTCTCCTTCTATATCAATAATAATTTGAAAACCTTTTTTAATTTTATACCGTTTTATGATTTCTTTTAAATTAATTATTTTTTTTATTTTATTTTTTGACTTGGAATTTTCTATTTTACTAGTTAAAAAATTTTCATTAAGTTTAAAATTAATTACTTTTCTTTTTTTTCCAACAAATAAACTATTTAAAAAATATGTATTTTTAAAAATATTATTATATTTAAAAAATCTTTTAGAAATACGCTGGGCTTTTTGATTTGGTTCTACTAGTATCGTTTTAAAGTTATGATTTAAATATTTTTTTTTAAAACAGCTGTATTTAATCCAAAACCAGAACCAATATCTATTGTATTTTTAGGTTCGAAATATTTTAAAATAAGAGTAATTTCTGCTCTTTCATAAATTTTTAAAAAAATACTACTTACAATATTTTTTGGTAAATCTTTTACGTTTAATCGTAAATCATAAAATTTAATACTTTTTTTATAAAAAATAAATTTATCAACTATCTTTATAGAAAAATTTCCTAATAAATGAAAAATAAACTGTTTAAATTTTATCAATTAAATCCTTTATCCTTTTAATTTTTATTTTACTGTCTTTTTCAAGCTTTGAGTTAAAATTAAATATTTTTTTTTTAATCTTATTAATTTTTGAATTATCAAATTTGTTTATTTGATTAAGTAATTTTTTAAAATCATCTTTTTTATCCATCAACAAAACCTGCTTCATTTGTTTGTCAATGTTCTCAAGGTTTGAGCTTATGATTGGTTTATTATACTGTAAATAAGTTAATATTTTTGAAGGAAAATTGTTTAAATTATCTTTGTTATAATTATTTCTTAAATTTAAAAAGAAATCAGCTTTTGTAAGTAATTTATTAAATTTATCCCTTTTTAAAAATCCATGAAATTTAACTTTTTTATTATCAATATAAGTTAAAATTTTATTTGGGTTATCATTAGATGTAATTTCCAAAGTAAAATTATTATTCATAGCTAAAAATTCTTTTAAAAATATTTTAATTCCCGTCCAATCTCCAAGACTTCCGCTATAAATAATTTTGTAAGTATTTTTTTTTACCTTGGGCTTATATATTTTTTTTAAATTTCCATAAAAATAAAGTTTATTTCTGCCTGTATAGTTTTTGTAAGCATGATATGATAAAAATATATTTAAATCTGCAGGTGCAATCTTTCTAAAAATTTTATTTCTTTGATTTTCATTAAAATCTGCACATATATTTATCCACTTAAAATTATATTTTTTTTTAAGTATTGCTGAAGCATTAATTATAGGATCTTGAAAATTGTATGTCATTAAAGTTAATTGGTTACTTTTACTTTTTAATTTACATACCTCCTGTATAATTTTTTTCTCTAGAAAGATATTTTTATAATATATTAAGTTAAAAAAGCTCAAATATTTTGTATTTTTAAAAATTGAAAAATTTTTTTTATTAACAAATAAACTTCCAATTGGGAAAAAAGTTTCTGGATAATATGTAAGATTTATTTTTTTATTTTTAAAATTTTTTAGAAAAATTTTTTGCCATTCGTTTGCGGCAATACTAAAATATTTACTATTGCTATATTTATTTTTAAATATATTGCCCAAAAATATAATTATATTTCTATATTCTCTTTTTCTAGCCATTTTTTTAATAAGTAATAATTGAATATTTCTTTTGAATATTTTCTATCAGAAATGTTTTTAATTAATAAATTCTTATAAAATTTAGAATAAATTTTTTCTTTGTCTAAATAGTTTAAAATTTTTTTTTTAATTAATTTACTTGCTACCCATTTATGATGTGGTAATTCAAATCCTTTTTTTAAATTTTGATATTTGGAATTATAAATTTTTTTATAAATTGATCTCAACGGTTTTTTTGAATTATCATAGGTAAAGTTCAAACTTTTTATTGTCATTGCAGCCCATTCTACGATTTTATGGTTTAGAAATAATGGCCTTAATTCAATAGAATTTGCCATACTTGCAATATCATTGTCTCTCAGCAAGGTATTATTCAAATAATTTTTTATTTCAAAGTGGAAGATTCTTTTTCGCAAATCAATATGATTATTGTCATATAAGTTTAACATTTCTTTTTCGTTTAATTCAGCATCATTCAAATATTCCTTTCTATAAATTCTTTTATTTTCACATTTTGTAAGTTTACGTAAATCATAAAAATAATTTTCCTCAGATAACTCGGAGAAATATTGTTTCAAAGTTATGTTGTTAGGTCTAAGTTTGTGGACCAAAGAAAGAATTTTTGAAATACTATTTTTTTTAATTCTTTTAGATTGTAAGTAATCTAAATGAATACCATATCCAAAAAATATCTCATCTGCACCAAGACCACTTAAGCAAATTTTAGTTTTATTTTTTGCATAATTCAAAACTAAGTAACTATTAAAACCATCAAATGATGGCTGATCAATAATCTCTATATATTCATCAATTTTACCAAGTATTTCATTTTCACTGTAACTTTTTTTTGAAACTTCCTGATTTAATTTTTTTGTAACATTATCAGCATCTTCTCTTTCATCGAATTCTTCTTCATTATCAAAATATAAATTATAATTTTTTATTTTTAGACCAGATTTTGAAGAAATTCCTAATATAACACTTGAGTCAAGGCCTCCGCTTAATAAATTAGATATAGGTACATCTGAAATTAGTTGTTTTTTAAATTTTTCATGTAAAAGATTGGATGTTTGTGTGACGTAATCTTGTTCGTTTTCAAAGACTTTATCCTTAACAAGAAATTTGTTAATATCCCAATATTGTTCAATTTTAAAATTAAATTTCTCGTCTACTTCCATGTAGTGTGCTGGTTTTAAATAATTCAAGTCTTTATAAATAGTGTTGGGCTGATTGATTGATCCGTAATTAAGTATATTTATAAGACTTCTAAAATTTAATTTCTTCAATTCAGGAAAATTTTCTGAAATTGGTTTTATTTCCGATGAAAAAACAAATGAGTTATTTGATAAAGAATAAATAAATGGTTTTATACCAAGGTGATCTCTGGCACAGAAAAAAATTTTTTTTTTTTCATCCCAAATAACAAAAGCAAACATACCCTCTATATGATCTAGAATATTCTTTCCAAAATAATTATAGCCCTCTAATAATACTTCAGTATCTCCTTCAGTATAAAATTTAATTCCTTTTGACTTCAATATATTTTTTATTTCTTCATAATTATAAATTTCACCATTAAATACTATTACATTTGAATTATTTTTTGACTGATAAGGTTGGTTTGATCTTTTCTCTAGATCTATAATGCTTAACCTGGTTGCACCAAAACCAAAACCATTTTTTTTATTAATGTAAACTGACTGATAATCTGGTCCTCTATGTTTAATACACTTATTCATATTAAACAAAATATTATTGAAATCTAAACTTTTACTCTTTTTATATATTCCATTTATACCACACATATTTTATTTTTTTTCAAATTCGACATATAAAAACCATCCGAATTTTTTACAAAGAAAATTTACAAACTTATTAATTAATTTAAAATTTATTTTTTTTAGCCTATACCCACCAGGAAATGGAAGATGATCAGAATCAGGAAGAATTGAAATTTTTTTTATTTTAAAATCAAGGTTCTCTAAAATTTTTCTCAACTCATTTTTGGTAAAATGTCTTGCAAAATATCCATCAGTAATTTCAAGATTTATTTGTTCTAATGATTTCTTAAATAATCTACCTTTTAAGATGCCTATAAAAAATCCACCAAAAAGATAATATCTCAAAGAATTCTTGTTATAAACCATTACTTTACAAACACCCCCCTTTGATAAAACTCTATGAATCTCTCTCAAAATATTCTCCGTGCTTTTTGAATGATGAATAACACCCCAACTCCAAATAAAGTTAAATTGGTTTTCTTTAAAAGGAAGTTTTTCTGCATCTGCTATAGATAATTCACCTTGTAAATTGAATAACTCTAATCTTTTTTTTGTATATTCAATTGCTTTGTTAGTAATATCTATCCCGTTATAGATACATTCATTTGAATTCTTTATGATTTCTTGAGCATGAGTTCCAAAGCCACAACCAATTTCTAGAATATTTTTATTTTTTAATTCATTAAAATCTATCAAATCTTCAAACGGAGAGTTGGAATAATTTTCTTTGAGCAAAGCACTTGTTTCATTCAATTTTCTATCTATTTTGAAAAAAAAATCTTTATTTACTTTACTTATATCTGGTATTTTGTTTATCCATAAACCCGAAGAATCTTCCCATTGATAATTCATAGGATTTTCTTCCCACCATGATTGATTGTCTCTATTAGTTGTTTGTGTTTTTAAATTTCTCTTAAATATTGGCATTTATAATTTACTTAATTACTATTCCATTTTTTCTTGAACATAAATTCATCATTTAAGTGATACACTCTTCCTCTAGCCATATCAATATCGCTGAGGGCATCCACTACAAAACCACAATCTA
>MDTG01322606.1_pt1 | contig 14709 bp, 14 predicted proteins | sample 811421 | NCBI WGS metagenome assembly MDTG01 (sample SAMN05326645, study PRJNA326480) | marine metagenome | isolation source: seawater | place: Pacific Ocean: South East | collected 2011
AGAAAGGAAAAAATACTTATGTAAAAGTAGATATGGAAAAGTGTGAACCTGCAAATAAGTGGTGGAATAAAAACCAGAATTTTTGGAGCATCGTACGAAAAAATTGGGATGACTACTTTGAAAAAAATGAAGTAATATCTTTTCAGAAGTCAGTAAATAAACAGCCTATGTTCAATGGTTTTTTTGCACTTGGAAAAAAATATGAAGGTTTAAATAATGTTACAGATGAAGAAAATAAAGACATAAATGATGAAATAAATAATCATATTTCTACATTTATAAAGCCTTGATCACTTAAAAAAGTTCTTACACACTGGGTCAAAATAGATCAAATCATTCTCACCAAAATCAACATAAACATTTTTATTTTCTTCAAGTGGAGTTTTAGAAAAGAAATGCCATGTTTCGTTATTTTGTTTTCCTTTAATCTTGTACTCTTTTCCTTGGAAAAAGCATTTCTCAACATGAACCTTATATTTTGATTTTTTATTGGAAAGCCTTACCCTCTCAGGCCTAACATAATAGGTGTCATTTTTATGAAATATTTTGTTCATATCCCCTAAAATTTCAGCGCAGTAACAATTTGCTGGCTCACAATACATAGTTACTGGACTATCATACTGCTGCAATATCCCTGCCTTAAATATTAATATCTTATCAGATATATTCAGGGCATCATTAATGTCATGAGTAACAAGAATAGTTGTAGTATTTGTTTTCTTTATAATCTTATATATTTCCTCCCTCATAGACTCTTTTATAGTAGTATCTAGGTTGCTAAAAGGTTCATCTAAAAGTAGTAGCTCAGGCTCTCTAATTAGCGCTCTTGCTATACAAGCCCTTTGCTGTTCACCACCTGATAATTCGTGAGGAAACCTCTCTAATAAAAACTTAAGACCAGTAAGTTTTAGTATATAATCTAGATTTGTTTTGTATTTTTCCTCGATATTAAACGTAATATTTTGTTCTAAATTTAAATGGGGAAATAAAGGATAATCTTGGAAAACAAATCCAATCTTCCTTTTCTGAGGTGGTGTGAAAGTTCTACTATCATTTAAGGTTTTACCATTTAACTCAATAATTCCACTATTTGTCTTTTCAAGTCCCGCCAGACATTTTAAGAAAGTTGTCTTCCCTGAACCACTTTCTCCCAAAAAAGAAATTAACTCCCCCCTCTTAACAGAGAAAGATAGATCCTTAATAATTGGGACCTCACTTGAGTAGTGCTTAACAAGATTTTTAACTTTTAGAAACATCTATTTGCTTATCAATATAGTTTTTCAAAATTAATAACATCAAGCTTCCCAGAATAATAATTATGAGAGAATATATGCTAGAGAGTGGCAACATCTCCTCAACAGCGAACTCATATGTTTGGGTTGCGAGAGTATCAAAATTAAAAGGCCTGAGTATCAGAGTGATTGGCAACTCTTTAAGTATATCAATGAAAACAACAATGAAAGCACTTATTAAGGCAAACTTATTAATTGGAAGGTGGACTTTCTGTAGCATACCCAATGGGCCTAAACCTAAATTTTTACCAGTGTCATCAATTGTGTCCGGCTGCTTTTCAAGACTTGATTGGATGGGAGACTTACCAACTGCTAAAAATCTAATCACATATGCAAACAATAACACTCCAAAAGTTCCAAGCAAAAGAGAGCCTTTAAATAAAATCATAAGACTTAAAGCTATAACTGCACCAGGGAGCGCATATCCTAATGATATCGTATTACTTATATAAAAATTAATTTTTGACTTAGATATTCTCTCAACATAAAGAAAGAATAAAGCAAAAATAATTACAAGCAGAGATGCAATACTTGAAACTGAAACTGAATTCCAAGTAAGATTAATAACTTTTGAAATATCTGCTAGATAAAAAGTGTCTAGAGAGTTGTTTAGGATAAATATAAAAGGAATAAAAAAACCAAGAAAAAAAGGAATAAAGCATATAATCCAATAAAGATATGGTTTAACGCCAGAAGAAGGTTGTCTGATATTTAATTGTGTATTTTTATTATAGTAAAACCTTGATTTTTTTAGTGACATTCTCTCAATTAAAAAAAAGATTAAGACGATAACCAGCAGTATAGAAGCTAACTGAATTGCTCCGTTAACGTCTCCAAAAGAATTCCATGATCTGAATATGCCTGTTGTGTAAGTATTTACACCAAAATACTTTACTGCACCGTACTCATTTAACACTTCCATTATAACAAGAAAAAGACCTGAAAAAATTGCTGGTCTTGAAAGAGGTAAGACAACTTTAAAAAAAGATTGAAAATTACTTAACCCCATATTCTTTGATATATTAAGGTAATTTGTTCCTATCATGCTAAATGAGATCCTGGAGGCTGTATAAATATATGGGTATAGGGCCAAGCCAAGAATAATTCCCAATACCTCAATCTGTAAATAATCTTGATTTAAAAAATTAGATAGGACGGGAAGATTAGATCTTGCAAACGTCTGTATGGGACCAGTAAAACTTAAAATCTCTATATAAGTAAAACCCATAATATAGGAAGGTATAGCTAAGGGAAGATAAAGTACAATATCAAAAAATGATCTGCCTCTAAATGAGTAATTACTTATTACCCACGCTGGAAAAATACCAAAAAGGAGAGCAAAAATTGATGTTAAAAAGATTAGATAGATTGTATTAAGTGTATAGTCTAACAGAACTGTGTCTATTAGATACAATAATGTCTCCTTTCCAGAAGAAAAAAAACTAAAAAAAAGAATGAAAATAGGAAGAATTACTAGCGCGGCTAGTAAGACACTTATAATAACCCACTTCTTGTTTTCAATGAGTAGAAAATTAATTTTTATTTCCAACCAGCCTTGTCAAAAATTTTAATAGCCTCAGGCCTAAATTCACCCAAAGCATTTAAATTAAGTTTATCAATTTTAAATTCGCCCCAAGCTCTGACAATCTCAGAGGGTTGGACCAAAGAGTTAGCTGGATACTCGTAACTATTATTTACGTAGACTTCCTGTGCTTCCTCACTAGTAAGATACTCAATTAATTTTATAGCATTTTCTTTATTAGGTGCGTTTTTAGCTAATCCCAAGGCTGAGATATTGATGTGGCTACCCCTGTCTCCAAATCCCTGATTAGGGAAAAATACTGAAACTGATTTTCCAGCATTAATTTCTTCCTCCTTCTCAGAGGCAAGTAATAACCCTATATAGTACGAGTTAACTATTGCGATGTCTCCCTGACCCGCAGCAATAGCCTTGACCTGATCTCTGTCACTCCCTTTTGGGTCTCTGGCAAAGTTAGAGACAACCCCTTTAGCCCAATTTTCAGTTGTTGATCTTCCAAGGTTTGCAACTATTGACGACATCAGTGCCTGATTATATGCGTTTGATGATGACCTGACAAGTAGTCTATCTTTCCACTTAGGATTTGCTAAGTCCTCGTAAGTAGACAGGTCTGATTTATTAACTCTTTCGTTACTATAAACAACAATTCTTGCCCTATAAGTAATTGGTGCCCAATAACTATCTGAATCTAATATGTCTCTTCTTATATTTTCATTAATTGCCTCATTAGGAACCTTTTGGAGGACCCCAGCTTCCCTTGCATTATGCAATTTCCCAGCATCAACTGTAACAAATAAGTCAGCAGGTGAATTTTCTCCTTCATTTTTAAGCCTTTCAATTAATTCATCAGCATTGGCCTTGACTACATTTACTTTTATACCTGTTTTCTCAGTAAAGTTTTTGTATTGTAATTCATCGACAGAGTAGTGTCTCTGACTATAAAGATTAACCTCATTAGTTACCTCCTTGTTTGTTGAGCAAGAAAAGGCAATAATTGATAAAAGAAGTATTAATTTTTTCATTATTTCTTATTTAGATTTATTCTAAACTGCAAGTAAATAAATAATTATATAAAAACAAACTCTCACTTAATAAAGAATATTTACAGAGAGAATCATTTTTATCATTAATTTTACAATCATGAGTAAAAGGACAGAGAAAGATTCAATAGGTGAAATTAAAGTTGATGCTGATAAGTTCTGGGGTGCCCAGACTCAGAGGTCTTTAGAAAACTTTGACATTGGATTTGAAAAAATGCCGTGGGAAATTATTGAGGCATTCGCCGTCCTAAAAATGGCGGCAGCAGAAACAAATTATGAACTTGGTGTACTCGGTAAAGAAAAAATGGAAGTTATCTCTTCAGTTTGTGGGGAGATATTAGATGGTAAGTTAATCGATCACTTTCCTTTATCTGTTTGGCAAACTGGCTCTGGTACTCAGTCTAACATGAATGTGAATGAAGTTATAGCGAATAGGTGCCATGTGAAGATGGGAGGAAAGCTAACAGATAAAATAAAAAAAATTCATCCAAACGACGACGTTAATAAATCTCAATCATCAAATGACACATTTCCTACTGCAATGAACATGGCAACGTACCATATTCTAACCAGCTACACCATACCTTGCCTAGAAAAAATGGCTAATGAACTCAATAAAAAAGCTGTCGAATTTAAAAATATTGTTAAAATTGGGAGGACACATTTCATGGATGCAACTCCTCTTACTCTAGGGATGGAATTCAGCGGTTATGTAGCACAGATCAAACATTCTATAAAGGCTGTAAAAGAGTCTCTCCCACACCTATCAGAATTAGCTTTAGGAGGAACAGCAGTAGGTACAGGTCTTAATACACCAAAGGGCTATACAGAAAAAGTAGCTGAAAAAATTGCTGAAATAACTGGATATAAATTCGTAAGTGCTAAAAATAAATTTGAAGCACTTGCCGCTAACGATGCTATAGTTAAGGCTTCAGGATCCTTGAAAAATACAGCTGTATCAATTATGAAGATAGCTAATGATATAAGGATGTTATCCTCTGGGCCAAGAAGTGGTATTGGAGAAATAAATCTTCCAGCAAATGAACCTGGTTCTTCGATAATGCCCGGAAAAGTGAATCCAACTCAGTGTGAAGCTATCACGATGGTGTGCTCTCAGGTTATTGGGAATGACGTAGCTGTAAGTATTGGGGGCATGAGTGGACACTTTGAGCTGAATGTGTTCAAGCCAATGATAGCACATAACACCCTTAACTCTGCGCGACTACTTGGTGATTCATGCACATCTTTTACTAAAAATTGTATAGCTGGGATTAGGCCTAATAAGAAGATAATTAAAAACCAGCTTGAAAAATCATTAATGCTGGTAACCGCTCTTAACACCCATATTGGATACGATAATGCTGCTAAAATTGCAAAAAAAGCTCATAGTGATGGAATTACTTTGAAGGAAGCTGCCCTTGAATTAAAATTAGTAAGTGAGAATGATTTTGATAAATGGGTAGATCCAAAAAAGATGATTGGATAAGTAGATGATAAACTACAAGACAGCTGAGGAAATAGAACTTATAAAAAAAAGTTCTCGATTAGTTTCCAAGACATTAGGGGAGTTAAATAAATATATTCAGCCTGGTGTGATCCCACTAGAACTAGACAAAATTGCAGAAACATTTATCAGAGATAATAAAGGAGAACCTGGTTTTTTAGGAATGTATGATTTTCCTAATACACTCTGTATTTCAGTAAATGAGGAGGTTGTACACGGAATACCAGGAAAAAAACCCTTAAAAAATGGTGACATAATTTCAATTGATTGTGGGGTGCTCATGAATGATTTCTACGGAGATCACGCATACACTTTCCCTGTCGGTGAAATAAGCGAAGAGCTCAGTCAATTGCTAACTGTAACTAAAGATTCATTATACAGGGGAATTAATAAACTAAAGGTTGGAAATAGAATTGGAGATGTAAGCAGAGAGATTCAAAGCTTTACAGAAAGTTTTGGATATGGAGTTGTCAGAGAGTTGGTTGGTCACGGCCTTGGAAGAGATTTACACGAAGAACCAGATATCCCAAACTTTGGGACGGAAAATACAGGACCAAAAATTAAAAACGGCTTAGTGGTAGCAATTGAGCCGATGATAAACTTAGGCTCCAAAGAAGTCGAGCAGGCAGAAGATGGATGGACTGTTATTACAAAAGACAGAAAACAATCGGCGCATTTTGAACATAATATTGCTGTTGTAGATGGTGAGCCTGTTGTTTTATCAACTTTTGAATTTATTGAAAGTTAGATATTATACCTAACATATCATCAATATACATCCTATCATTACTAAGGCGTGGTACCTTGTGTTGCCCCCCTAGTTTATTTTTTGTCTTAAGCCAAAAATCAAAGAAACCAGACTTTACAAAATGAACTTTGGGTGGTTTAATTGCAATATCTCTGTATCTCTTAGCCTCATAGTCGGAGTTTAATTGCATCAGCTCTTTATCTAAAATATTTTCAAAATCTTTTTGGCTTTTAGGCTCTTTAATAAATTCAATTATCCACTCGTGGGCACCTCTGGATTTTGATGATATGTATAATGGTGCTGCCGTATAATTATAAAATAATGAATTAGTATCTAAACAAGCTTTTGAAATTGCTTTATCTGTATTTTGGACAATTACTTCTTCACCAAAGGCATTGATAAACTGTTTAGTCCTGCCTGTAATTAAAATTTTATAAGGGTCTAAGGATACAAAAGATATTGTATCTCCAACTTTATACCTCCATAAGCCTGAATAGGTTGAAATAATTAATGCATATTGTCTGAAAGTTTCAACGCCTTCTAAATCAACAATTTTGCCATTACCTAAATCCTCAAACTCGTAATAAATTCCATGGTTTGTTAATAGCAGCATGCCATGTGAATCAAAACTATCTTGAAATGCAAAGAAGCCTTCAGAAGCATTGTATGTTTCTAAGTAATTCATATTTTTGATTGGTATTAATTCTTTAAATAACTGCCTATAGGGATCAAATGAGACTGCTCCATGTATGAACAACTCAAGGTTAGGCCACACCTCTAATATATTTTTAGATTTTGTGATTTTGACAATTTCTTTGATAAGAACAATAGTCCATGTTGGAACACCAGAAATACTAGTAATGTTTTGTTGAGATGTAATTTTCGCCATCTGTTTTATTTTTTCCTCCCACTCAGGATTTAAAGCTACATCAATAGAAGGTGTCCTGTATGTCCTAGCCCAGAAGGGCAAGTTTTTTAGCAAGACAGCAGAAATATCTCCAGTAAAAATTTGTGATTTGGATGAGTAAGGCGTTATCTGTTTACTCCCGCCTAATGCTAAGGAATAGCCATCAAAAAGTTTAGATTTTTTATTATTATTTATATACTGAGCTAATAAGTCTTGACCAGATTTATAATGGTTTTTTCTTAGTGATATATTACTTACCGGTATGAACTTACTCTTTTCACTTGTAGTGCCTGAAGACTTAGCAAACCAGTTAATTTTATCTGGCCAGATAACATTCTGTTCACCTCTCAAAACCTTTTTAATTTCAACAGAGAAATCTTCATATTCTACTAAAGGAACCTTTGCTGAAAAATCATTATAACTTTTTATTTCTTTAAAGTTATAATTTCTCCCATATTCAGTTCTAGAGCCATAATACAATAAATCGTATAGTAATTTAGTCTGATCTTCAACCGCTCTTTTCTTACTTTCTGAAAATGACTTTAGTCTTCTTGATAGGATTGCTGAAGTTAATTTAGAAAAAACACCCATTCTAAACTTTTCGCTTTAGCTCAAACCTCTGGCCTAAATATAATTTTCTAACTTGTTCGTCAGACGCCAACTCTTCTGATGTACCTGACTTTAAAAGTTTCCCTTCAAACATTAAATATGATCTATCAGTTATTGAGAGTGTCTCATCTACATTATGATCTGTTATTAATATACCAATATTTTTTTTCTTTAATGAGTTGACAATAGTTTGTATTTCCTCAACAGCTATTGGGTCAACACCAGCAAAAGGCTCATCTAAAAGAATAAACATAGGATCAGTTGCGAGAGCCCTAGCAATTTCAGTTCTTCTCCTCTCTCCACCCGAAAGAACCTTACCCATGCTGTCGCTAATTTCTGTAAGTCCAAATTCCTTCATTAATAAGTCAACTCTATTTATCTGATCATCTTTAGACATACCTTGGTGTTCTAGGACTGCTAAAATATTATCTCTTACGCTAAGATTCCTGAACACAGATGCTTCCTGTGCAAGATATCCTATTCCATTTCTTGCTCTTTTATACATTGGAAGACTTGTAATATCTTTCCCTCCTAAGTAGACAGAGCCTGCATCTGGTTTTATTAATCCAACTATTGAATAAAAAGTAGTTGTTTTACCAGCTCCGTTAGGCCCTAATAATCCTACAATCTCTCCTTGGTTAACTTTAATGGAAACATTATTAACAACGGTCTTGGGTCCGTAAGACTTTAATATAGAATCTGCCTTAAGTGACATTTTTTTGTTCATGCAACAAAAATATATATAATTAGTTTATATTTTCAGAGTAATTAACTAGCAATTAAAATGCTGAAAAGAAATAAAGTAAGACTGTATTTTTTCATAAAGAATTTTATAAGAGGAATATTGTTCTTTGCTGTTGCAATCGTTTTCTATAAGATAACTTTTAGTTACCTTGATTTGTCAGGGCTAAAAGAGCAAATTTCATTTGATCTGCCTTCTACTTTTGTGTTTCTACTATTCTTCATGTCTGAAGTAGTGTTAGGTATTATTCCCCCAGAATTATTTATGATTTGGGCCATTACATCAAAGCCTTTATCATTATATTTCATTTACGTTATATCCTTCTCCGTCATCTCTTACATCGCCGGTTTCGTTGCTTTTCTTTTTGGAAAATATCTACACAAAACATGGCTTTATGAGTTTATGAGGAAAAATATAATTGGAAAGTATGAAAGAAAAATAAATGCTTACGGTTGGTTGGTAATTGTTGTAGCTGCGATTACACCTTTACCCTTTTCGGCAACCTGTGCAGTTATTGGAGCAATAGGCTTTAACAGAAATAAATATTTATTTTATTCCATGGCCAGGTTTATAAGGTATGCTATTTATGGCTTTTTTATATGGCTTGCTCACCCATTCTAAATATTTAATATTTCACATACTTTCTTCACTGTAAAGTCTACTTCATCTTTATTATTCATCTTACTAAATGAAAACCTTACAGGCACATGCCCTTCATACTTTTTAATCTCTGCCAATACGTGAGAACCTATTTCCGAACCACTTGTGCAAGCGCTTCCCGCTGAAGCAGCAATATTATTAATATCAAGATTAAATAAGAACATTTGCTGGTCACTAGAACTTGGTATCGATACGTTCAAGACTGTATATAAACTTTTCTCAAGGTCAGAAGATTGGCCATTAAATTTAACCCCTTCTATATTTTTACAAAGCTCATCTATCATATAGGATTTAATATTCTCAATATTCTTTGAGTGGTTATCCATATTCGATATAGATAACTCAAGAGCTTCGGCCAAACCAACAATACCATAAATATTTTCTGTGCCACCTCTCATATTTCTTTCTTGCGATCCACCATGGATAAATGGTGATATCTTATGTTTATTATTTAAGTACAAAAAACCAATGCCTTTCGGGCCGTGGAATTTATGCGCTGAACCCACTATTCCGTGAATATTTAATTCATTTAAATTTATGTCGTAGTGACCTACTGTCTGAACTGTGTCTGAATGTAGAATAATCTCATACTGCTGGCAAATTCTTGATATACTTTTGATATCATTTAGATTTCCAATCTCATTATTTCCATGCATTACAGTAACCAACGAGTTCGGATTAGATTTAACTAAACTCTCTAAATGTGGAAGATCTAATTTGCCTTTTTCATCAGTCTCTATATACTTTATATTTTTGTTATATGCTTTTTCTAAATAATCACAACAATGTAGGACAGCGTGGTGTTCTAGTTTTGTTGTAATTATGGTATCAATTTTTTTTTCAATTACCGTATTTAATATGAACATATTATCAGCTTCAGTTCCACCGGATGTGAAAAATATCTCACCTGGCTCGCAGGACAACAATGAGGCAATTTTACTTCTAGACTTCTCAATTATAGACTTAATTTCTCTCCCTCTTTTATGAATAGAAGAGGGATTACCAAAACCATTTTCCAGGTAAGGTAACATCTTATCTAAGACAGCCTTATCGATAGGAGTTGTAGCAGCATTATCAAAATAGACATTCATATTGTATGTAATTTAGATATTATTTTTTTAGATAATTTTTTTGCCTCATTTAAAGATTTAGCTTCCGAGATAACTCTTATAACTGGCTCGGTATTTGATTTTCTTATATGTACCCAAGAATCAATTAAATTTATTTTTATACCATCAGTAGTGTCTATTTGCTCTTGTGAATATTGACTTTCAAAGGTTCTTATAACATTAGAAAGTTTGCCCGAGTAACTCATTTTTTGTTTAAAAATATGGTATTGTGGAAGCTGCTTTTTTAACTCAGAAAGTGAAATATTTTTTTCTACAAGAGACGAGATGATAAGAGCTAATCCAATAAGCGAATCTCTTCCATAATGAGTATTAGGGTAGATGACTCCACCATTTCCCTCACCCCCAATTAAGCAGTTATTTTCTTTCATTGTTTCTACCACATTAATTTCACCTACAGCAGAAGAATAATAATTACCCCCATAACCTTCGGTTATTTTTCTTAAAGCTAAAGAAGAAGATAAATTAGAACATGATGATGAGCCTTTGTTTTTAGATAACATATATTCAGCTGCAGCTACTAAGGTATATTCTTCACCAAAAGGCAAACCATTTTCATCAACTAGACAAAGTCTGTCTGCATCTGGATCTAAAACAATACCAAAATCAAAACTCCCGTTTTTAATTTCAGAACATATCTCAGTAATATTTTCTGGAAGAGGCTCTGGGTTATGATTAAACTTACCGTCAGGAACACAATTCATCTTTTGAATTTTATTTATTCCAATTTTCTCTAAAAAATTAGGTACAGCAACTCCCCCAACAGAATTTATTCCATCTACAATGACAGAAAAAGATTTTTTCTTAATTAAATCAAAATCAATAAACTCCTGAGAAAGAACAATATTTATATGATCATCCAATGCTTTACCATAATATGAAATGATTCCTTTGTTAGAATTGGAAGAAACCTCTCTTTTTTCTTCTTTGATTACTAACATAACGTCTTTGGGGGGTAAAAACTCTCCATCACTATTTAATAACTTCAAAGCATTCCAACGTTCATCATTATGACTTGCGGAAATCATTATACCTCCAGCTGCATTCAATTTCTTTACGCTTATACCAATTGTGGGTGTAGTCACTAGGCCGAGATCTATAACATCAATACCCTCCTTGCTGACAACTTCTTTAATTATTTGTGATATTCTCTCCCCAGACTCTCTTGCATCTCTACCAACTAGTATAACATTAGAAGGTTGCTTACTGATGATTTCATGAATAAAAGCTAAAGTAAACTGCTTAATATCATAGTCAGATAAAGACTTTCCAGGAATATTTTCTAATGTTCCCCTTATCCCAGAGATTGATTTTATAAGGGTCATTTTTAATCTTTTTTGCAGTCCGATCCTGGGGAGACAGTTTTACCGCAATAGCCACACTCTTCACCTTCCGTGTTAAGGTATGGATTTTGAGACGCACAAGTTCCTTTAAACTCACCCCCTTTTATAAAAACCATTCTAAGAGAAAGTGCAAAGAAAAAAAATGCTACTAACACAATTGCTACTATTGTTTCTGTCATTAAGCAAAGTTATTAAATCAGTTTCTTATCTTTAATTAATAAACGTATTTTCTTCAATTCAAATGAAAAAAGAGATAAAAGAAATTGAAAGGTTAATAAAAATCATAAAAGAACTGAGAGAAAAATGTCCTTGGGACAGAAAACAAACTTTAAAAAGTTTAAGATCATTAACCATAGAAGAGGTTTACGAACTATCGGATGCGATAATAAATGAAGACAATAAAAATATTGAGGAAGAGTTAGGGGACCTTCTACTCCATATTGTTTTTTATGCTCAAATTGGCAGCGAAAAGAATTTTTTTGATTTAGATTCTATATGCAGAAAGCTTAATGATAAACTTATTGAGAGACACCCGCATGTCTACGGAAATAAAAATCTAAAAACAGATAGTGAAGTAAAAGAAAGCTGGGAAATGATCAAACAAAAAAAAAATAAATCAAAAGGAACGCTAAATAATATACCTAATGGTATGCCTGCAATGATAAAATCTATGAGAATTCAAGAAAAAGTAAAAAGTGTGGGATTTGATTGGGATCATAAAGATGAGGTTATTAAAAAGATACATGAGGAACTTTCTGAACTAGAAGGTGAAGTACACAAAAAAAATAATTCAAAAAAAATAAAATCTGAAATAGGAGATTTAATTTTTTCAGTTATTAACATGGCAAGGTTTATAAATATAGACCCGGAAGAGGCTCTAGAAAACACAAATAAAAAATTTATAAAAAGATTTCAGCATATGGAAAATGAAATAAAAAAAAGTAAAAAAAGCATAAAGAGAATGACTCTTAAAGAGATGGATAAGTATTGGATCAAATCAAAAAAATTTTATGGTTAAGGAAAAAGAAGTTGTGATTTTTATTGTGGATGGAAAACAAGAATTAATCAGAATTGATAAGTTTCTTTTTGATAAAATGCCTAATGTAACAAGAAATAAGATTCAGGAAGGAATTAAATCAGAGAAAGTACTAGTAAACAGAAATGCAGTAAAGCCAAGCTATAAAATCAAACCCAAGGACAAGGTAGAGGTCCAGCTTGACAGAGAGAAAATAGAAGACGAGATAAAAGCAGAAAATATAAAGTTGGACATCATGTATGAAGATGAAGACATTTTAATTGTTAATAAAAAAGCTGGAATGGTTGTTCACCCAGCTCACGAGAATTGGGATGGTACTTTAGTAAATGCACTCATATACCACCTAAAGGAACTGCCCGAAATGAAGGGCAATAAAGGAAGGCCCGGATTGGTCCACAGAATAGATAAAGATACCTCGGGTCTCTTAGTAATTGCAAAGAATGAAAAATCCATGACTTCATTGGCTGAACAGTTTTTTAAACATACTATAAAACGAAAATACCTAGCCATTATTTGGGGTACACCTACAAACAATAAGGGAACGATTGATGTTAATTTAAGGCGTTCAATCAAAGACAGAAGAGTGGTCGAGGGGTTTGCTAATAACACACTAGGGAAAAGGGCAGTAACACATTACAAGCTAATTGAAAAAATTCACTACATCTCTCTTATTGAATGTGAACTAGAAACCGGAAGAACTCACCAGATAAGGGCTCACATGAAACATATTGGTCATCCTATTTTCTGCGACAGATCGTATGGTGGGAAATTAATTGTAAAAGGAAATAGGTTTACTAATTATAAAAAATTTGTTGATAATAGTTTCAATATAATTAACAGACAAGCTCTTCACGCAAAAAGTTTGGGTTTTATTCATCCATCAACAAAGAAAGAGGTTTATTTTGAATCGGATCTACCTGATGATATGTCTTTACTTCTTGAAAAATGGAGAAAATACGAAGTTCCAAAAAGTTATTAGATCATCCTTGGATAGCTGCCAAGAAGCTTAATGTTATTTTCATATCTTTTATAAATAATCTGAAAGTTTGAATCTAGATAGTGCCCGTCAAAATCAATATAAAATATATATTTGAAATCCACACCTCTTTTAGCAGGTCTACTGTCCAACTTTGTTAAATTTATTTTTGCGTCATGGAACTCCTGAAGGAATTTTGCCAGGACACCGTGACCATCAGTCAAATTAACTAGTATGGAGGTTTTATCATTTTTAGACTTCACTATATTTTCTGATGATGAAAGGACAACAAACCTGGTGTGATTATTTTTTGAGTCCTCAATATTATCAAATAGTATGGGAACATTTCTCTGAACGGAGGCAAACCTTGAACAAATTGCTGCCGATTTAATATCCGAGTCTGCAAACTTGACTGCTGCACTAGTACTATTTACTGGAATTTGCTCAACCTTATCGTCAAAATAATTATCTATAAAATTTTTACACTGCTTAAAGGCAATGTCCTTTGAATATATTTTTGTAATTTTTTTTACATCATCTGCCCTACTAGAGAAAGATAAACTTATAGACATTGGGAGCTCCGCTATTATTTTAAGATTGCTTACCCCTAACAAGTCAATAGTTTCTTGGACTATACCTTCTTGGTTATTTTCTAAAGGGATTATACCGTATTTCGCCTGATTATTTTGAACTGAATCAAAAACTGAACTTATTGAATTAAGTGAAAGATACTTACTACTTGATCCAAAATTGCTTTCAGCAGCTTGATGAGTAAAACTACCCTCTGGACCTAAGTATGATATTCTTTCAGGTAACTCTATATTTCGTGCTGCGGCAAAAACTTCTTGAAAAATAGGCTTTATAGATTCTTTTTTCATTCTTCCTTCACTCAATTCTACTAACCTCTCAATAATTTCTTTCTCTCTCTCTGGTCTGTAAACACTTTCATTTGCGGCCGATTTTATTATACCAACTTGGTGTACCACTTCCATCCTTTCATTTAAAAGTTTAAGAATTTCAGAGTCAATTTTATCTATTTTTATTCTTAATTCTTCAATCTTCATTACTTTTGAGAAATAATTTATATTTTTTAAAAATTACCAATTATATTCCTAAAATAAAGAATAATTACAGCATTATGGAAGATAAAAAACTATTTAATCTTATAAACCTAGAAAAGAAGAG
>MDTG01268433.1_pt1 | contig 14708 bp, 14 predicted proteins | sample 811421 | NCBI WGS metagenome assembly MDTG01 (sample SAMN05326645, study PRJNA326480) | marine metagenome | isolation source: seawater | place: Pacific Ocean: South East | collected 2011
CTTGGTGTTAAAAGGTATGGTGATCAAATTGTTATACCAGGAAATATAATTGTTAGACAAAGAGGAACTAAAATACATCCTGGTGAAAATGTAGGTATGGGAAAAGATCATTCAATTTTTTCTCTAGTAAAAGGCAAGGTAAAGTTCAAAAAATCAAAATCAGATAGAACTTTTGTTTCTGTTATCCCCAATTAAAATTATAAATAACTTTAGTTATTTAAAAATCCAAAATGAAATTTTTAGATCAAGCAAAAATTTGTATTAAAGCTGGAAAAGGCGGGTCGGGATCAGCAAGTTTCCGTAGAGAAAAATTTGTTGAGTTTGGTGGTCCTGATGGAGGTGACGGAGGTAGTGGTGGTTCTATAATTTTTGAATCTGACAGAAATTTAAATACATTGATTGATTACAGATATGCTCAGCATTTTAAAGCAGAGAATGGTAATGCAGGTAGTAAAAAGAATAAAACGGGTGCTAATGGAAAAGATTTAACTCTTAAAGTTCCTGTAGGTACACAAATTTATGAAGAGGACAACAACACTTTGATTTATGATTTTGTAAAAAATAAAGAAAAATATCTAGTTGCTTCGGGAGGAAGAGGTGGACTAGGCAATGTTCGGTTTAAAAGTTCAACCAATAGAGCTCCAAGAAAAAAAACAGACGGAAAAATTGGAGAAGAGTTTTGGGTGTGGCTGCAATTAAAAGTAATTGCCGACATTGGAATTGTTGGTTTGCCTAATGCAGGAAAATCTAGTTTGCTTGCAGCACTTACTAGAGCAAAACCAAAAATTGCAAGCTATCCATTTACAACTATTAACCCAAATTTGGGTGTTGTACTTTATGACAACAAAGAGATTACCTTGGCAGATATTCCTGGCTTAGTTGAGGGTGCGCATAAAGGAATCGGTCTAGGTGACAAATTTTTAAGACATATAGAAAGATGTAAAATTTTATTACATTTAATAGATGTAACTGAAGAAGATTTGGTAAAAAATTACAAAAAAATTAAATCAGAATTGTTGGCATATGATAAAAATTTATCTAAAAAGAGAGAAATTATTTTTTTTAACAAATTAGACTTGCTTGAAAAAAATAAAGTTAAAGAAAAATTAACAATTTTTAAAAATAAAATAAATAAAAAATATGAAGCTATCTCAGTATTTGCTCAAAAAGATATTCAGAAAATTAAAAAAATTTTAATTAAAAATGCTAGTTAAAAATTCAAAAAAAATTGTAATTAAATTGGGTTCTTCTACTGTAATTGATAAAAAAGGCAAATTTAAAAGAGCCTGGGTAGACAGTTTAATCAAGGATATAAAAAAATATAAAAAAGATAGGGATGTAGCAATAGTTTCTTCTGGAGCTATAGCTCTAGGTCAGAATTACTTAAAAATTAGACAAAAAAAAATTCAACTAGAAATGAGTCAAGCTATTGCGGCGGTTGGACAAATACATCTTGCTAAAGAATTTCAAAAAATATTTGAAAAAAATAAATTTAAAACCGGCCAAATACTTATTTCACCTGATGACACAGAACAAAGAAGAAGAGCTTTAAATGTTAGAAGGACTTTTGAAAATTTATTTAAATTAAATGCTGTTCCAATTGTTAATGAAAATGACACCACGGCTACATCAGAAATCAAATATGGAGATAACGATCGTTTGGCAGCAAGAGTCGCACAAATTATTGGCGCGGATACATTAATTATTTTTTCTGATGTTGACGGACTATATGACAAATTTAATAAGAAAAAAATTATTAAAGAAGTTCATAATATTGATAAAAAAACTTATGAACTTTCAGAAAAGAAAATTAACAATTATGGATCTGGAGGAATAATAACAAAATTAGATGCAGCAAAAATTTGTATTAATGCTGGCTGTCATATGTTTATTGCAAATGGTAAAAAAAACAATCCAATTAAAAGAATGATAAAAAATAAAATCTATACCTGTTTCCTTCCCAAAATATCAACGTTAGATGCTCGAAAAAAATGGATTATCAGTTCTTTAAACTCTTCAGGTAAAATATATATAGACGGGGGTGCAGCAAAAGCATTATTAAAAGGGAAAAGTTTACTGGCTGCCGGAATTAAAAAGGTTTCAGGCGAATTTAAAAAAGGTGAGAATATATTAGTAGTTGATGAAAATGACAACAGCTTGGTAAGAGGGTTGGCTTCTTTTACATCATTTGAAATTGATAAAATAAAAGGAAAACAAAGCAGCGAAATAGAAAATATTTTAGGTTACCCAAGTAAATCTGAAGTAATTCACAAAGATGATATGGTAAAATTGTAACATGAGGTATCTAAATAATATTGGAATTAACTCAAAGAAAGCTTTTGAAAAATTAAAGAAAGTTGACCATAAAAAGATTAGGTCTGTTTTAGAAAATTATAACTTAAATATCCTTAAAAATAAAAAATTAATAATAAGAGAGAATATAAAAGATATTAAAAATGTTAAAAGAAAAAAATTAATAGATAGACTTATATTGAACGATAAACGAATAGATGAAATTAGAAATTCAATTAATGATATAGCTAAATATCAAAATCCGATAGGAAAAGTTTTAAAACAATGGCAAAGACCAAATAAGTTAAAAATAAAAAAAATATCCACTCCAATTGGAGTAATTGGTGTAATTTATGAAAGCAGGCCTAATGTAACTTCAGACGTTGCTTCTTTATGTTTAAAATCTGGTAACTGCGCAATCTTAAAAGGAGGTTCGGAAGCTTTTAACTCCAATAAAATTCTTGCTAACCTATTTAGAGAGTCGTTAAATAATAAAAGTATCGACAAAAACTGTATACAATTTATTGAAAAAAAAGACAGAAAAATTGTAGACTTTCTGCTTTCAAAAATGAGCAAATATGTTGATGTAATTGTTCCAAGGGGTGGAAAAAATTTATTTAAAAAAGTTCAGAAATTATCTAATGTACATATCATAGGTCACCTTGAAGGAGTCTGTCATATATATCTTGATAAAATTTCAAATTTAAACATGGCAAAAAAGGTAATTGTTAATGCAAAAATGAGAAGAACAAGTATTTGTGGTGCTTTGGAAACTCTCTTAATACATGAAAAAATACTGAAATCTCATGCATATCCTATTATTAAATCTTTGATAAATTTAGGATGTGAGGTTCGAGTAGACAAAAAAATTAATAAACTTTTTAAAAACAAACTTAAGATGGCAAAAGAAGTGGACTGGGAAACTGAATACTTAGATGCTAAACTATCAATTAAAACAGTAAAAAATAATCAGGAAGCAATCTCTCATATTTTAAAATACGGGACGATGCATACTGATAGTATCATTACTAACAATCCCAAGTCAGCTAAAGATTTTCTAAATGGTGTTAATAGTTCAATTGTAATGCACAACGTTTCGACACAGTTTGCAGATGGTGGTGAGTTTGGCTTTGGGGGTGAAATAGGAATATCTACAAACAAACTTCCACCAAGAGGTCCTGTTGGAATAGATCAGCTCACTTCTTATAAGTATATTGTAACAGGAAATGGAATTATTAGATAAATAATTTAAATGGCAAAATATAATAATGCAATTGGTATATTGGGTGGTAGTTTTGATCCGCCTCATGCAGGACATTTAAAAATATCAGAAATAAGTCTAAAAAAATTAAATTTAAAAAAAGTTTATTGGATTGTGGCTAAAAAAAACCCTTTTAAAAAAAAACATTTTTTTTCATTAAAAGAAAGAATAAAGAGAAGTGTAAGTATAACAAAAAAAAATAGAAGAATTCATGTAAAATATTTAGACGGTAGAGTTAGTTCTTCAAGAACCATAAAAATAATTAGACATTTTAAGAAAAACAAAAAAATAAGCATATATCTTATTATTGGATCTGATAATCTTATTTGGTTCCATAAGTGGCTTAATTGGAAAAAAATATTACAGATTTCTGAATTAATAGTATTTTCAAGAAAAGGTTTTGATAAAAAAGCTAGAAAATCTGCCACATTTAGATACCTCAAAAAGAAAAATATAATATTTATTAAAAATCAAAAAATAGATATATCTTCAACTAAGCTTAGAAAATATTATAAAAAAAAACATATTTAATGGAAGTGTCTAAAATAAAAAAACTAATTGAAAAAACATTAGATAATAATAAAGCAAGCGGCATAATAGCAATAGACTTAAGAAAAAAATCATATATAGCTGACTATATGATAATTGCCTCTGGCAGATCATCTAGACATTTACAATCTCTATCTGAAATTTTGGTTGCTGAACTTAAAAAAATTGGACTATCAGATTGTCGAATCGAAGGCAAAGAAAGCAATGACTGGAAGTTAGTTGATGCAATAGATATTATTGTTCATATTTTTCATCCAGATAAAAGAAAGTTTTATGACCTAGAAAAAATGTGGTCTGAATCTTTGCCAAAAGAAAGGGCTATAGTATGAAAAAAATTCTTTTTAGTTTAGTTTTTTTATTTTTACTAAACTTTAATAGCTTGCATTCTAAAAATTCAGATGAATTTTACAAAAAAATAGATTTGTTTACTGAGGTTCTCTATAAAATTCAAAAGGAATATATTGAGGAAATTGACCAAGCTGAAGCAATGGACTCTGCAATTAACGGAGTGCTTCAATCACTTGATCCTTATTCCGCTTATATGAGTCCTGAACTTTTTAAAGACATGCAAACAGACACTAAAGGTGAGTTTGGTGGTTTGGGTATTGAGGTTGGTATGGAGGCTGGAGTAATAAAGGTAATATCTCCAATTGATGATACACCAGCATCTAAAGCAGGTATAAAATCAGGAGATTACATAGTAAAAATAGACGACGAACAAGTTCAAGGAAAATCTTTGATGGAAGCTGTAAAATTAATGCGCGGACCAGTAGGAACTAAAATCGTATTAACTATTAGGCGAAAGGGTGAAAAAGAAGCGCTTGAATTTATTATTAAAAGAGAAATTATAGAAATTAAGTCTGTAAGTGCAAAGATCGTAGGAGATAAAGAAAAAATTGCTTATTTAAGATTGAAGTCATTCAATGAAAATAGCGATAAACAATTGTTCAAGAAAATTAAAGAATTTGAAAAAATTAAAAAACCTGTAGGCTACATTGTAGACTTAAGAAATAATCCCGGAGGTTTGTTGACTCAAGCAATTAGTATAACTGATTTCTTTTTGGATAGTGGTGAAATTGTTTCCACTAAGGGAAGAAAATTAATTGAATCTAGAAAATTTTTTGCAAAAAAAGGTGATGGTATTAATGGCAAGCCTATTATTGTAATTATTAATAATGGTTCAGCATCTGCTGCTGAAATCCTTGCAGGAGCTTTAAAAGATCATAAAAGAGCAATTATCTTAGGAGAAAATACCTATGGAAAAGGATCTGTTCAATCAATTATTCCTTTAGAAAATGGAGGCGGAATGAGGTTAACAATTTCAAAATATTATTTGCCATCTGGAAAATCTATTTCTGAGGTTGGTATTACTCCAGATATTTTTGTAGAAGAAATTGGTGATGATTTTCAAGTTAATACTGAAACAGATAATCAATTAAATTACGCAATAAACCTACTTAGGTCCTAAATTTTATGGAAGATAAAATCCTGCCATTAAGAATTGGAGTGGGTATTGTAGTATTAAATTCAGATAATAAAGTTTTTGTGGGCAAAAGAAAGGACAATCCTGTAGACAAATGGCAAATGCCTCAAGGCGGTGTTGACCCCGGAGAAACATTATTAGAAGCAATGAAGAGAGAGTTAATAGAAGAAACTAGCATAAAAAATATAAAAGTTTTGAAAGAATTGGATTATTGGCTGGAATATCAATTGCCAAAAGATCTTGTTGGAATTATTTGGCAAGGAAAATATAGAGGACAAAAACAAAAATGGTTCGTAGTGAAGTTTTTTGGTTTAGATAACGAAATAAACCTCAATACAAAAAAACCAGAATTTATTGAGTGGAAATGGTTGGATATTAGCAAATTACCTGATGTAATTGTTGATTTTAAGAAAAATGTTTATAAAAAATTAGTAAAAGAGCTAGACAAAATTATTGTCTGATCTCTTTTAAAGTATTTATTTTATAATAAAGAACGTATTTTTCTTTGTCTATAATTTTTTCATCTTTAATTTTTTCTTCTGAATCTTTGATCATCTTATCCATATCGTCTTTTGATAGTTCTTTTATATTCTTGGCTGTAGAAGAAAGGATTAATAGATTGTTATTATTTAGTTCAACTGTTCCATCTTCAACAAAAAAAATTTCATCACCTTTATCATTTCTAACTTCTACAAGCCCAGGTCTTAAAAAGGTAACTAAAGAAATATGATCTTTTAATACACTCATCAAACCTTCAAAAGATGGTATCGTTACTTGTTTAACTTCTGTTTTAAGCACCGTATTTTCTGGACCTATTATCTCTAAATTAAAATTTTCTGACATTATGCTGCTTTGGTATCTTTTTCTATTTTTTCAGCTTTTTCAACTGCTTCTTCTATTGAACCAACCATATAGAAAGCTGCTTCAGGAAGATGATCGTACTCTCCCTTACAAATCGCATCAAAACCCTTGATCGTTGACTCTAAATCGACAAGTTTTCCTGGTGAGCCTGTAAAAACCTCAGCAACAAAGAAGGGTTGTGACAAAAATCTTTGTATTTTTCTTGCCCGTGCAACAGTAAGTTTGTCTTCTTCGGACAGTTCATCCATTCCCAAAATAGCTATTATGTCTTGCAATGATTTATAAGCTTGCAAGATTCTCTGAACTTCTCTAGCTACTCTGTAGTGTTCGTCTCCTACAACCCTAGGGTCAAGAATTCTTGAAGTAGAATCAAGTGGGTCTACTGCAGGATAAATTCCAAGTTCAGCAATTTGTCTTGAAAGAACCGTGGTAGCGTCCAAGTGAGAAAAAGAAGTAGCAGGAGCAGGGTCTGTCAAATCATCAGCTGGAACATAAATGGCTTGTACAGAAGTAATTGAACCTTTTCCAGTTGAAGTAATCCTTTCTTGTAGATTTCCCATGTCTGTTGCAAGAGTGGGTTGATAACCTACCGCTGATGGAATTCTTCCAAGCAATGCTGAAACTTCTGAACCGGCCTGGGTAAATCTAAAAATATTATCAATAAAAAACAATACATCCTGTCCTTCTTTGTCTCTAAAATATTCAGCTACTGTTAGCCCTGTAAGAGCAACTCTAGCTCTTGCTCCTGGCGGTTCATTCATTTGTCCATAAACCAATGCAGCTTTTGATCCTTTCCCATCTTTTTTAATTACTCCGGACTCTATCATCTCGTGGTATAGATCATTTCCTTCTCTAGTACGTTCACCAACTCCAGCAAAAACTGAAAAACCTCCATGAGCCTTAGCTATATTGTTAATTAGTTCCATTATACAGACAGTTTTTCCGACGCCAGCACCTCCAAACAATCCAATTTTTCCTCCTTTTGAATAAGGTGCCAACAAGTCTATTACTTTAATACCTGTCACTAAAATTTCTGTCTCTGTAGATTGATCGGTGAATTTTGGAGCCGATCTATGAATTGGCCATTTTTCTTTTGTCTTAATATCACCTTTTTCATCAATTGGTTCACCTATAACATTAATAATTCTTCCTAAGGTTTCTGGACCAACAGGAACACTGATTGGTTTTTGTGTGTTTGTAACTTCATCTCCTCTTTTAAGTCCTTCAGTAGAATCCATGGCAATTGTTCTAACGCCACTTTCGCCTAAATGTTGAGCAACTTCTAGAACAAGTTTGTTCCCGCCATTGTTTGATTCTAGAGCTGTATAAATTTCAGGTAGTTCTCCTTCGAAACTAACATCTACAACTGCTCCAATCACCTGTGTTATCTTTCCTTTTTTTTCCATAAATTATAAACTTTCTGCTCCAGATATAATTTCTATCAATTCTTTAGTTATTGATGCTTGTCTACTTCGGTTATAGTTTATTGTAAGCTTGTCTACCAAGTCACCTGCGTTTCTTGTAGCATTGTCCATAGCGGTCATTCTCGATCCTTGCTCGCTAGCTGCATTTTCAAGGAATGCTTTAAAAACTTGCGTTGATATATTTTTTGGAAGCAAATCATCTAAAATTTCATCTTCTTCTGGTTCAAACTCATAAAAATTTTTTTCATTTTTATTTTCATCGCTCTTTGCTTTTTCTGCAGGAATTATTTGCTGTGCTTGAGGTATTTGTGTAATAACATTCTTAAAATTGTTATAAAATAGAATACACTTATCGAATTCTCCTTTATTAAAAATTTCTAAAATTAGTTTTCCAACTTCATTTGCTTCTTTAAAAGTAATATTTTTTTTATCTTTAAAACTTATTTTTTTAATAATATATTTTTCATATTCTCTTTTTAGTTGATCTGAGCCTTTAGAGCCAACTGTTATAACTTTAATTTCCTTGCCTTCTTTTAATAGTTTTTTAAAATAATTTTTAGCTAATTTACAAATGTTCGAGTTAAATCCTCCACATAAACCTCTGTCGGCTGTCATGACCACACACAAATAAACTTTGTCCTTTCCTGTTCCAACCAATAATTTTGGAGCATTTTCAGGATCGCTAACCGATCTAGTTAAGTTTAAAATTATACTTTGCATCTTTTCGCTGTAAGGCCTTCCTTTTTCTGCTCTATCTTGCGCTTTTCTTAGTTTTGCTGCAGCTACCATCTTCATGGCTTTTGTAATTTTTTGTGTTGACTTAACACTTTTAATTCTTTTTTTTAAATCATCTAAGCTTGGCATTATTTGCTGCTATTTTTATAGTCTTCTATTAGTTGAATTAAAGATTTTTCAATATCGTCTTCTAGTTTGCCTGAAGATTTAATAGCTTCAAGAATTTCAGGTTTATCATTTTTAACTTTTTCAATTATGTCTTTCTCAAAAAATTTAATTTTATTTAACTCAACATCATCTAAGTAACCTTTTACACCAGCAAAAACTGAGATAACCTGTTCAGCAACTGTTAATGGAGAATATTGATCTTGTTTTAGTAACTCTGTTAGTTTTGCCCCTCGATTTAACAATTTTTGTGTAGAAGCATCAAGATCTGAACCAAATTGTGCGAAAGCAGCCATTTCTCGATACTGTGCTAATTCTAATTTTATTGATCCTGCAACCTTTTTCATTGCTTTAATTTGTGCTGCGGAACCGACCCTTGAAACTGAGAGTCCAACGTTTACTGCTGGACGAATGCCTTGATTAAAAAGTTCTGTTTCCAAAAATATTTGACCATCGGTAATTGATATTACATTTGTTGGAATATAAGCAGAAACATCGCCAGCTTGTGTTTCAATAATTGGTAAAGCAGTTAAAGACCCTCCTCCTTTTGCATCACTTAATTTAGAAGCTCTTTCTAACAACCTGCTATGTAAATAAAAAACATCTCCAGGATAAGCTTCTCTCCCAGGAGGTCTTCTTAAAAGTAATGACATCTGTCTATAAGCTACTGCTTGTTTAGACAAATCATCATATATAATAAGAGCATGCATTCCATTATCTCTAAAATATTCACCTATTGTACATCCAGTATATGGTGCTAAAAACTGCAATGGAGCTGCATCTGAAGCTGTAGCTGAAACAACTGCGGTGTATTTCATGGCTCCTGCATCTTCTAAAGTTTTAACAATTTGAGCTACTGTTGAACGTTTTTGTCCTATTGCAACATAAACGCAGTATAGTTTTTTCTTTTCATCATCAGACTCATTAATTTCTTTCTGATTTATGATCGTGTCTATAGCAACTGCTGTTTTTCCAGTTTGCCTGTCGCCAATAATTAATTCTCTTTGCCCTCTACCAATAGGGATCAGACTGTCTATAGCTTTTAGCCCAGTTTGCATTGGTTCATTCACAGATTGTCTAGGAATAATCCCGGGAGCTTTAACTTCTACTCTTTTTCTTTGAATTTTAGATGAAAGATTTCCCTTCCCGTCAATTGGACTGCCTAATCCATCTACAACTCTTCCTAACAATTCTTTGCCAACAGGAACGTCAACGATTGAACTGGTTCTCTTTACAGTGTCACCCTCTTTGATTTTTCTATCATCGCCAAATATTACTACTCCGACGTTATCATTCTCAAGATTTAAGGCCATACCTTTAGACCCATCTTCAAACTCAACCATTTCACCAGCCTGAACTTTATCCAAACCATAAACTCTTGCAATACCATCTCCAACGGACAAAACCTTTCCTACTTCAGATACTTCTGTTTTTTCACCAAAATTTTTTATCTGTTCTTTTAATAATTTTGTAACTTCGGATGGATTTATTTGCATTTTATTCCTCTAACATTAATTGTTCATATTTTTTTAATTTGCTTTTGATTGAACTGTCAATCATTAAACTGCCTACTTGTATTTTTAGTCCTCCTATTAAATTTTTGTCTACTTTGTGATCAAAACTAACAGAAGATCCTATTGATTGTGATAATTCATGGCTAATATTTTTAATTTCATCAGCTGATAAATTTTTAGATGAAATTAACGAAGCGGTTAATTCTCCTCTTTTTTTTGCAGATAATTTTAAAAAACTAAGGACAATTTTTTTTAAAAAAAAAATTCTTCTTTTTGTTATCAGTAGGGACAAAAAATTATTTAATATCTTAGAAAAATTCATTTTCTCTGAAAGTTTATTGATTACTTTAAGTTGATTAACAAGTGAATGAGTGGGGTTTTTAATAAAGTTTTCTAGCTCTTTGTTGGAATCATAAATCTCCAACAACTCTTTTATATTTTTTTCTACTGACAACAATACTGAGCTTTCATTAGCTAGTTCAAAAAGGGCAAGAGCATATCTTTCTGAAGTTTCAGTCGAGAAAGATTTATTAGAGCTCACTTTTTGTCCTATATACGATTTTAGTTAAGAAAATTATCAGTTTTCGTACCATATGAAATTATGTCGTTCAAGATACTATAATTGCTCTAATTGAAGTTTATTGGATCAACATCAACTGTAAGTTTAATTTTACTAGAAATCTTCATTTTATCTAAAACTTTTACAAGCTTTTTTTGCATAAAAATCTCATTTTTTGATCTTACAAGCAATCTGGTTCTATACATTTTTTTTATCCTAAATATGGGTGAATCAACAGGTCCTAACACTTCAATATCTTGGATCGTTTGAATTCTCTTTTTAACTTCTTTGGCTCCAAGAAAACTATATTGCTTAGAATTCGAAGAAACAATTATGGCTATTAGTCTTCTAAAAGGAGGAAGATTATTTTGTTTTCTTACGATCAATTCATTTTCTAAAAATTTTTCAGGATTGTTTTGTAATAAATCTTTTAAGGTTTCATGTAAAGGAGTTATGGTCTGATAAACCACAACTGAATTTGAAGAAAATCTTCCTGCGCGTCCACTTAATTGATTGTAAAGCTGTATATTTTTTTCTGTTGTTCTTAAATCATAGCCTTTACCAGAAAAATCTGCATCAACTACAACTATACAATTCAATTTTGGAAAGTTAAAACCTTTAGAAATCATTTGTGTTCCAACAAGAATATCAATTTTATTATTTTTTATACCCTCAAATATTTCTTTGCTTTCTTTTTTTTTTACAAGATAATCACTAGAAAATATTTTGATATTCTTATCTGGGTACTTTATTTTTAGCTCATCAAAAATTTTTTCAACACCATTGCCATACATTATAAAATTGCAATTATTCTTTCCGTCTACACATTTTTTAACAATATTTTTCTTGTGACCACAATGATGGCAGATCAAACTATCGATGGATTTATGATAAGTTAAATATATTGAACAATTTGGGCATGAGTGTTTATATCCACATATTTTACAGATTAAAAAAGGTGAATAACCTCTTCTATTTAAGAAAAATAAAACTTGTTCATTTTTGTCTAAATATTTTTTAACTATCTTATCCGTTTCATTAGATATTAAATTATTTTTAACCTTGTTTAGATTTAAGTTTACGATCTTTGTATCAGGTAAAGGATAGTCGTTGAATCTTTTCAATATTTTTGTATGTCTGTATTTTTTATTTTTTATATGATTGAAGGTTTCTAATGATGGAATAGATGAGACTAAAATAATTGGGAAGCCTTCTATGGATGCCCTGGCTATAGCCATATCTCTAGCATTATAAATCAGTCCTTCTTCTTGTTTATAAGAAGGATCATGTTCCTCGTCTACAACTATTAAACCCAAGTTCTTAAATGGCAAGAAAAGAGATGATCTTGCGCCAATTACCAATTTAATTTCATTTTTTATTACTCCTTGCCAAATTTTTCTTTTAGTTTTTGGAGTTATTTTAGAATGCCACACTGCTGGTTTTGAACCAAAGAAATCTAGAAATCTTTCCTCAAACTCATTTGTTAAAAAAATTTCTGGCAGTAAAACTAAAACTTGTTTTTTTTTCTTTAGAAGATTTTTAATTCTTTCAAAATAAACAATTGTTTTTCCTGAACCAGTAACTCCTTGCAGCACTGAAACATCGAATTTATCTTTTGATCTTTCTAAATCTTTTAAGGCAATTCTCTGCTCTTTGCTTAAAAAATATTTAACATTTCTATTATTGATTTGAAAATCATTTTTGTCCTCATTTTTAAAAGCATTATTTTTTCCACCAAAACACATCTTCAAGACCATGCCTCTTGGAACAATATTGTAAACTGAAAACCAATTTATAAATTTAACTAAATCTTTATTAATTTTGATTTTTTTTATTTTTTTTCTTATATTTCTTAACTTAATTATTTTATTTGTTTCTTGAATGCTATTCCATACAACGCCAATTTCTTTTTTCTTCCCAAAAGGAACCTCTACTATATCTCCTGCTTCAGGATTTTGTTTTAAATCCCATTGATAAGTAAGTGGATAATTAAATATTTTTGGAAGTAAAATTGGTACTTTCATGACAAGATTCTAATTTATATTATAACAATTAAAAATGAATTGATCTTTTATCAACAGCTAACGCTGCCTCTTTAATTGCTTCTGTATGTGTAGGATGGGCATGGCAAGTTCTGGCAATATCTTCAGCGCTAGCTCCAAATTCCATTGCTAATGCTAACTCCCCAATCATATCTCCACAATGAGGTCCGATTATATGAACGCCCAATACTTTGTCAGTTTTTGAATCAGCTAAAATCTTTACAAAACCATCGGTTTCATTGTTTACTTTAGCTCTTGAGTTAGCAAGAAAAGGAAATTTTCCAACTTTGTAACTTATTTTAGACTCTTTCAGTTGTTCTTCTGTTTTTCCCACAGTAGCAACTTCTGGCGAGGTATAGATAACTCCCGGGATTGTATCATAATTAACATGTCCTGACTGGCCAACTAATACTTCGGCCACTGCTATTCCTTCTTCTTCAGCCTTATGCGCTAGCATTGGGCCTTTAATAACGTCTCCAATAGCATAAATATTTTTTACTGAAGTTTCAAACTTATCATTAACTTCTATTCTGCCTTTCTTGTCTTTTTTTACTCCAATCTTAGAAAGATTCAGTCCTTCTGTATAAGGCTTCCTTCCTACAGAAACTAACACTTTGTCAGCTTCAATTTTTTCTTTTTTAGAAGTTTCATTGTTTATAATATCGATACTTAATAGCTTAGATTTGTTGCTTACTGATTGTACTTTTGAATTTAATTTAAATTTCATTCCTTGTTTTGTTAAAATTTTCTGAAATTCTTTTGCTATTTCTTTATCCATACCAGGAGTTATAAAGTTTAAATATTCTACTACTGTCACTTCAGAACCTAACCTTGACCACACAGAACCCATCTCTAAACCTATATATCCACCACCTATAACTACTAATTTATTTGGTACTTTGTCGAGAGATAAGGCGCCGGTCGATGAAATAATATTTTTTTCATCAATATCTATTCCAGGTAAAGAAGATGCTTCTGATCCGGTAGCTATTACTATATTTTTTGTTTTGTATGATGTTTTGTTGCCTTTTTCATAAACAATAATTTCATTTTTGGAGAAAGGAACACCTTTTCCTTTTAAATAAGTTACTTTGTTTTTTTTGAATAGAAATTCAACACCTTTGGTTAAAACTTGAATAGATTTCTCCTTGGAAAGCATCATTTTTTTTATATTAAGTTGAATATTGCTAATTTCTATTCCTTGTTCATTAAAGTCTTTTTTAGCCTTTTTATAGTTGTGAGATAAATTAAGAAGACTTTTTGAAGGTATGCAACCTACATTTAAACAAGTTCCGCCTAAAGATCCTCTTGATTCAATACAAGCAGTTTTTAGACCTAGTTGTGCCGCTCTAATAGCACACACATAACCACCTGGCCCTCCACCAATTACTATCACATCAAAATTATTTTCCATTATGCTATAAATTTAGGAATAATCTTTTGGGTTGTTCCAAAGATTCTTTGATAGTTTTTAAGAAAGATACAGCCTCTTTGCCATCTATTATTCTGTGATCATAAGACAGTGCTAAATACATCATGGGTCTCACACTAACATTTCCATCTATAACAATAGGCCGCTCCATAATATTGTGCATTCCCAATACAGCAGATTGTGGCGGGTTTAATATAGGAGTTGATAACATTGAGCCATAAATTCCTCCATTGGTAATGGTAAATGTTCCACCTTGAAGATCTTCGATTATTAATTTACTATCTCTTGCTTTTTCCGAAATATCTTTAATATTTTTTTCAATATCAGCAAACGATAATTCATCTGCATTTCTTAAGACAGGTACAACTAAACCTTTTTCTGTTCCAACTGC
>MDTG01298693.1_pt1 | contig 14708 bp, 15 predicted proteins | sample 811421 | NCBI WGS metagenome assembly MDTG01 (sample SAMN05326645, study PRJNA326480) | marine metagenome | isolation source: seawater | place: Pacific Ocean: South East | collected 2011
AGTAAATTTAATGATAGGTTCGCAAATAGCCCGTATTGACAATATAGTATACAAAAGCAGTTAAGGATAAATAATAGTATGCCGAGTTATAGCGAAATAATACTATCAAATCAAGTTCATCCTGGAGACAGTACAAGTGAAACTGTTACTGGAACCAAGTTTAAAGGCGATGGATACTATGGTAGAGCAGATGGATTTCATACTGTTCAGTACAACGTATCTGGGTTCAGTGGAAATATAAAGATGCAAGGAACACTTGCAACTAATCCTACTGACTCTGATTATTTCGATATTGCAGGCACAGAAAGCACAGGCTCTAATGGCTCATTTTTTAAAAATTTTACAGGAAATTATGTATGGGTCAGAGCTGTAGTAACATATACAGATGGAACAGTACAAAGTATACTTTTAAATCATTAAGGACGGAACTATGGAAAATTTTATAAGTGTGTCTATTCCAAGCAGAACAGCAAAGAAAGCTGTATTATCGAAAATGATATCATCTGCCGGTGGACATCTACATGAAGGAGAACCAAATTATGGTATCTTTGAAGGTGATGATAAAAATATCATTTTAAAGTTAGAAATACCAAATCAAATGAATGCAAAAGATTCAGATATGGTAGCACATAACTTATCAGAAGATTTATTTAATTTAGGCTATAGTGATTTCGACATTGAAATAAGTTCCGATCCGCAAGAAGAAAATACTTTAGAAAGCACTGACTGGCATACCATCGATGAAGCACCTATACAAATAGTACAAATTGGTCCTAAAGGAGAGTATGTAAATTTCAACATAGACAAAAGTTTACCATCTATAGAAGTTATAGGCCCAACAGGAAAACCAAGAAGAATTCATGGTACTCCTGCTCAGCTTGCAAAAGCACAAGCTGATTTAGAAAAAAAGGGCTCACAAATTACAAAGCCAATTAAAGCAAAAGGCGGTGTACAAGGTGTTACATTCAACAAAGATGGTAGTATGAAGAGAGACGGTGATGCCGCTGTTAAAAAAGATCCAAATTTAGTGCCAGATAAAAAGTCAGCACCAGGTGCGGAACCTGGAAGTAGAGACGCATTAATGGCTATTGTTAACCAATATGCAAAACAAGGTATGACCTTAGCAGATGTAGACGCTATGGAAAGAGCAGCTATTGCTTCTGAAACAAAATCAGCTCCTGACGATGCAAATATTTTAAGTAAAGCGTTTCAAGGATTTAAACGTTTTGCAAGAAATAAAGATTGGAGAGTAAAATTTGTTTTAGCTAGTGCCGCAGAAAAAATGCAACTACCAGGATTATTTAATTCAAAAGGTAATTTTATTTACATGGCAGAAGACAGTCAGGGTGATGATGGGTTCGAACAAGGCGGACCATCTTCGGCTGCTGGAGCAAGTTTAGAGGACTATATGACTCTTGCTAAAGTAGGCTTAGTCCCAGCTAGTAAATTAGAAAAAATACAAAAAGCATTTGCCAATCAACCCAAGAATATGGAAAAAGTAAATGCTATTGTTGCCGCACAAAAGGCAGCTACAAGCAAAACAGTTTCCGGCGATTTACCAGGTGATGGTAAAACAGATGCGGAAAGAAGTAGTGGCGCTGGTCAAGGTGTTGATACAGGCACTGATACAAATAAATTCGCTGACTTATCAAGAGCAGAAGCAAGTCAATTATTGTTTGACAAATTGAAACAACTTAGAGAATTAATACGTAATAATCCTGAACCACGCGGTGTTGTAGCAGAGAACAAAAAAATACTAATGCGTAAACTGCACAATAACTTTATTTTTGAAGATGCGGCCGCAGACAAAGCTATTGCAGAACTTGTTGCAGATATTGAATTATTAATACCTAAAGTAAGTGATGCAAATGCCCGTATTGCAACACAGGCAGTTAGTAAAGCAAAGCCATATGTAAGACGACACAAAGCTGTGGCTAGTGCTACTGTTAAAAAAGACAAAGAAAAACCAGCAACTGATAAAAAATCAGATGCAGACGACCCTGTAAAAAGATTAAACATTCCAGGTAATCCGTTAGCAGACTTTGCTAAATCAGGAAAAGGTGGATTAGCAAACGATCCAGATGAACAACTTGCAATAGATGAATTGCAAGCATTTTTAAATATTCCTGTAACAGGAAAATATGATCAAGCTACAAGAGATGCTGTATCTGCATACCAAAAAGCAAATGGCCTTAAGGTAGATGGAGATGCAGGACCAAATACAATAGCAAAAATGATGGGTGTAAATCCACAGGATCTTACAGATCCTAATAGAAGTGATGCTAAAGCTAAATCTAAAGAAAAATCAGCTGCTGATCAACGTAAAGCAGATGCTAAGAAAGATTTACGAAATGGTGTTGCTCCACCAGAAGAACAAAAGCTAGAAGATGCTATCAAGTTTAACTGGAAGGGCAAAAGCTATTATGTAAGCACAACTAAAGTTGAAAAAAATGAAGCTAACAACAATATTGCTTGGGTATTTTACAAAGATGAAAAACTAACGCAAGGACAAAAAGTTGCTGTGCTAGGTTCACATTGGGAAGCTCAGTTAGAAAAAGAACTTCAAAGACGAGCTGAAGCAGGAAGTAAAAAAGCTAAAGAGGCTTTAGAAATAATCAATCCAGAAGGCACTGAACCTAAGTTCCAAGGAATGCAAACAGGTGGTAGAGAAGATGGAGCTGCATATAAAGTTGTTACAGGAAGTGGTCAAGGTAGAAGGTTTACAACATTTGACAAAGACGGCAACAGAGTAGACGATGGTCGCGGAGGCGGTCCTAACTTACCAAGCAAACAAGAATATGCAAAAAATAATCCTGTAGATGATACGGAAAAAGAACCAAAAATGCAAGCCAATCAAACTGGTGATGCTGACAAAAAAGATACAAAGACTGATACAGACGATGCAGACCCACAGGATGATACAGAGAAAAAAGCTGACACAGATAAAAAAGATGATACAGATAAAAAAGATGGTGAAGCTGAAACACCTAAAATAGGCGGTAATCAGCTTAAAGCTATTCAAAAGAATGCACAATTACTGTATGATGCTGGAGATATTTTGACTGGCACTGACGAGGATGCTGTTGCAAAAGTAATTAACAGAATTACTAATGTAGGTATTTACAATGCATTAGATAAAGAGTTTAAAGCTCTAGAAGATAACAAGAAAAAATTAAGCATGTTTGATTACTTGAAAAAAGAAATGTATGATGGCGTTACTGGTAGTGGCAAAGATTTTGATAGATATTTCCTTGCTATACTTAGAAAGAAAGGTATTGCTCACACGCTACCAAAAGACATGTTACCTCGTAAAGGAAAACGTAGAGGCAAAAACGTTACATTAGGTGGTAGTTATACAACTAAAAACTTTGGAGATTCATATGATGACAAAGGCAAATTTATAGTCAAAGGATCAAAAAAATGAAAATCTTTGAAATTACAGATGATAGGTCAACGGGCAGTTTAAATGAGTTCTCATATAAAGGTATGAAAACCGTAATGAAAAACGGTCGTAAAGTTTACGGGCACGAATTAACAAATAAACTTTGGGCGTCTGAACAGGATGCCCGAAGTGATTATTTTGCTAAGAAAACCGAAAAGGATATAACGGACACAAAAGACAGATTTTTAAAATTAATGCAAAAAGTTAATCCAAAAGCCGATGCTCATAAAGCATGGGTTAAGTATTCAAATAATTTTGGTATGAATTTAAAAGCTCTAAAGGCAAGTTTAGATAAACAAGAAAAAGCAATGGGGCTACGTGAATTTGAAAAATTAACAACTTTCAAAGGCAAAAGCAGTGATGTACAAGACTTTAAAGAAGTTACTCCAGAAGAACTTAAAAAAAGATTAGGTGATATTCTAGGAGCGTTGGGTGCAAGCGGTGCTTTACAAAATTTAGAAAAAAACTTCAATAAAATGTTGCAACAATTTAAAGGTGATATTGAAGTGATGGATAAGATATTGCAACAGAAAGAAGACGAGCTTGGGTTATCGATATGAGATTAAACGAATTCACAGACAAAGAAGAATTACCATTTGACGTAGTAGATGATACACTTGTATTCATGCGTAATGATCCTGTCTTCTATCGCAAATATTATTATCCAGCAGTATGTGAACTTGCTGATTGCCAACGTGCAGGCAAAGATGCTGACCCAAAAAAATATCTCACACCTATGATTGAAAAAGGTTGCGATGCATATGTTAAAAAATACAACGTAGGACGTAATTCAGAAGAAGTTTTCACAGCTGAAGACCGCACAAATCTCCTTCAAAAAATAAATGATGAAGAAACTGAAAATATTCGAAAAGGCGATTACACGTGAAAATCTATGAAGTTACAGGCGCAAACAAAACAGCTTCTTTTGCACTAGGTAGATTAAATCCAGCAACTACCGGACACGAACTTCTTGTAAATGCAATAAAAAAAGAACAAGGTGACTCTTTCTTATTCCTTACTGATAGGGCGCCAAAGCTACCAAAAGATCCGTTAACATCAGAAGATAAATTAGACTGGGCTCGTAAGAGTTTCAATGGTATAAGTATTGGACTTGCAAAAAATGTTTTAATAGCTGCGGATAGATTATACAAACTTGGGTATAGAGATATTGTTTATTTAGAAGGTATAGATCCGGAAAAACCTTTTCCTTTATCAAAGCTAATTAAAGATTATAATGGTGTTAAGAAAGATCTACATGATTATAATTTTAATAGTATAAGAGTAGTACAACTTCCAAGAAATGCAAGTGCTGCAGATGCTAGTGGGATGAGTGCAAGTAAATTACGTCAAACAGTTATGGATAATAATTTAGAAGAATTTAAAGCAGGAGTTACACAAATAGCACAACCATATGCAGAAGATATGTTTAAAAAATTACAAGGCATAATGGGAGTTGATCCTGTAGAAGAAGGATTGTTAGATTTAATAAGTTTTTCAGGAAATGAAATGGAAGAAAAATACATTCCATTTGTTATAAAAAATGTTAGGAGATATGGTACTCAGAGAACTGAAAGATTGTTAGTTAAAAAATTTCCTAAAATTAAACCAGTAGACGTAAAGAGAGCTATGAGACAAGCTCTAGATATTATGAACAAAGGCTAGACAGATGGATGAACTAGCATACATTAAAAAACTAGCTGGCGTAAATGAATTTAAAGGATACACAGAATACCAAATAGATGAAAATCCAAGTATTACAGCAGCAGGAATTAAAAAGAAAGAAAAGAAACTAGGGCTTAAACCAGGCGATCCAGATTGGTTTAAATTATGGTTTAGTAAACCATACATGACAGGGGCAGTACAATTTAGAGGAAGAAAAAAATGAAAATGTTTCTAATAGTAATTGCAATGATAGCTAGTCCAGGTTCTAAGGATACGGATTTATATATAATACAAGAACCTAATTTCAAACAACCTCAACATTGTTTACAATTTGTTCAAATCAATACCCGTCCTTTAATTGAAAAAGCAAAATCTGTATACCCTACCCAAGAAGTTGAAAATATTTATTGTATTACTGAAGAAAAATTAAAGGTATTAATTAGCGGAACCAAGGCATGAAATTTAAAGACATAAAAGTTAAGGAATACGGCGTAGGTAGAATTACTAAACAAAATACTACCGCGGATGTAAAGCCTGGTGAAACTAAAAGACAAGCTGCTAAATTTGGTTTCAAATTAGGTAAAGACGGAAGGCCGCCAACTCTAAGTAAAAAGGTCAAAGGATCTAAAACTAATGTTCTTTTTAACTTTGGTCTAGCAGAAACAAATAGAAAAAATAATCTTATCGATTTTGTAAATTTTTGTAAAGAACAATTACAATTAAAAAATAGTCCACCTATAAAATTTGTAAGTGATACAGAAGATACTACTTTTGGATATTTTGACAAAGATAACAAAAATATAGTTGTTCAAAATACTGGTAGGCATCAAATGGATGTGATGCGTACTGTTGCACATGAATTAATCCATTACAAGCAAGACCAAATGTTTAATAGAGAACTTGATGGAGAAGATGGAAGCCCAGACGAAAATCAAGCAAATGCATTGGCTGGAGTAATTTTAAGAAGATGGGGACAAAAAAATCCAACTTTATTCACCGAATCGGTTGACGAAGATACCCAAAGTAGTGTATACTTTACTAATATGCAGGAGCAGTTAGGAGAAATAGGAAAAACCACAGAAATTTATGTAGACATGGACGGAGTGTTAGCTGATTTCTTTGGAGAATGGACAAAGCTAATGAATGTAGATCATTGGAGTCAAATTGATAACGATGGCTTATCCGGTGCTTTACAAAAAATTAGAGATACTGACGAGTTTTGGTTAAAGTTACCAATGCTTCCACAAGCAAAAGAATTACTTCAATTAATAAAAAATATAAAAGGTGAGTATAATATATGTTCTAGTCCCCTAGCAGACGATCCAAATTCGGAACCACACAAGAGACAATGGATAAAAGATAACCTTGGATTCTTTCCTCCTAAGAATGTATATATTACACATGACAAAGCACAGTTTGCTAAAAATGCAGATGGCACACCCAACATACTAATTGATGATTTTGGTAGGAATGTAAGACAATGGGAGTCTGCAGGTGGCATAGGCTTCAAATATAAAGACCATAAGTTCGAAAGAACTGCAAAACAATTACAAAAGCATATTGCAGAAAACAAATATTCTGATTTAGGACATAAAAAACCTAAGAACTTAAAAACTGATCTTAAGTTACCTAATGGTGACAAAAAAGTTTTACGTGCAGACGATAAAGATCATATCAGAGGACTAGTTGTGAGAAGTAATGCTGATGGAAGTTACGATTCATATTACTGGTATAATGACCCTACAAGAAAAGTTCCTATAGAAATCACAATTGATGGCAAATCAGTTGCTAAAGATGCAAAAAATATTCATTGGAAGTTTCACCCTGAACTAAATGAAGAAAAAATGAGTAAAAAAGACCTAAAATCTGCTCATAAAACTGCTGATAAAATTTTAGATAAACCTAAGGCAAAAAAGTCTATTGCAAAATGGGCTAAGGACAAGGGAATGGATCCCGAAGGTGCAGTATATGCAATAGCAACAAACATGCAAAAAAAGAAAAAAACAGAAACTTATTCAAGAGATGAGTTACCTCAGCTTAAATTAAAACAATTAAAAGAAAAAAACTTTCCTTATAAGATTGTGCCTTTATCTTTGAAAAATATTATTCCTGTACAAAAAGAACGTATTAAAGAAAATTATAAAAAGCATCTAATTAATATACAAAAAGGTGTTTTCAATCCTATTGTTGTAGATAGTGAGAATAAAATAATAAATGGACATCATAGATATGATGTAATAAAACAAATTGGAATGAAAGAAGTATCGGTGGTACAGGTTCCATTTACATTAGAAAGTTTATTAGAAAAGTTGGATCAAAAAAAAAATCTGAATGCTCTAATTACACCAAATCTAAAAAAAATACATAACATTTTTTCCAAAAATAAATTTGAAGTTCGTATAATTGGCGGAGCTGTTAGAGATATTGCACTAGGTAAACAACCTAAAGATATTGATCTAGCAACAGATGCTACTCCTGATGAAATGATTGCTATGTTCGATAAGGCAGGTATTAGACACATTCCTACAGGTATAGAGCATGGAACAGTAACCGCAGTAATAGATAAAGAACCTTATGAAATTACAACTTTACGTGCAGACGTTGAAACTGATGGAAGAAGAGCAAAGGTAAAATTTGTAAGAAATTGGAAGGCAGATGCACAAAGAAGAGACTTAACTTATAATGCTATGAGTTTAGACTTTAATGGTAAAATATATGACTATTTTGATGGTATGAATGACTTACAAAATAAGGTAAGCAAGTTTGTAGGTGATCCTTCAGAACGTATTAAGGAAGACTATTTAAGAATTCTAAGATATTTGCGATTTCAAGGTAGACTTAATAAACCAAAATGGGAAGAAGACACGACTACTGCTATCAAAAAAAATGTAAAAGGATTGAAAAATATTAGTGCTGAAAGAGTTTGGCAGGAAATGTCCAAAATTTTGTCTGGAGGAAATGTAAAAGAAATAGTTTCATACATGGATAAAACTGGAGTAGCAAAACAAATTAATTTGCCTACAAACAATGCAAAAAAATTAGTTGATAATGACAATGAAATTATAAATTTAGCTAGATTAGTAGACAATGATGATCTTGCATTAAAATGGAAATTAAGTAAAGACGAACACACTACATTATTAACTCTTGTTAACAATAAGGACAAAAAACTTACACAAAAAGCGGCAGAAGATTTACTTGTAGATGGAAAAAATAAAGAAATATTAGCAAAACTTGCTGTGTTACAAGGAGATCCAGAACTATCAAATTATATACTTAATTTTAATCCGCCGGTATTTCCAGTCACTGGTAATGACTTAATAGCTATGGGATATAAAAGCGGGCCTGAACTAGGTCAAACGCTTAACAAGGTCAAGTCTGCTTGGAAGCAAAGTAATTTTACAGCTAATAAAGATGATCTTTTACAAAATTTAAAAGAAGATATAAATCCAACAATGCCAAATTTTGATTATGAATGGGGAGAAGCACAACGCTATCCTGAATTTGAAAAACTTGGTAAGGAAAAATGGATTGAGTTAGCTAAACAAGGAAAAATATTTACTTTAACAAAAAAAGATATTAGGGATATTCATAACACAGATGCTGGAGATATGGGTAGTTTTAAAAAATTAGAATTAGCAAAACAATTAAGAGTGTTAGATAAACTAAAAAAGGGCGAATATGAATTGCCTATAATTGCTATGTACAGCGACGGTTGGTTAGAATTAATCGGCGGTAACACTCGTCTTACTGCGATGATTGGCATGCAAGATCAAGCTAAGGTCTGGGTATTTAAAGTTCCTGATGAAGTTGCAAATTTAGCAGTTAATGAAAACTTTGCAGATGGTAAGAAAAAAGGTAAAAGTCGTCCAGGTAGAGTAAAACGTGCAGGAGCTAGTTGTAAAGGTTCTGTAACAAGCCTTAGAGCAAAGGCTAAAAAAGCAAGTGGCGAACGTGCTAAGATGTATCATTGGTGTGCTAACATGAAGAGCGGCCGTAAAAAAGGTTAAACTATACTAAAATCAGCTAAATATTACGAGAGGGAATTGATATGAGATTCAGTGAAATAATAGCAGAAGATAGATTCAGAAAATTCAAACTGCAACGCAAAGGTTCTAAAGGTCCAGCAGTAAAAGAAATGCAAAAAATGCTAATTTCTTTAGGTTATTTAGACCCAACATGGACAAGTAAGCGTTCTGGTAAATCATTCCCTAGCGATGATGGAAATTTTGGCAATGGTACACTAAGAGCTGTAAAGGCATTCCAAGAAGCAGAAGGATTGAAAGTAGATGGATTAGTAGGCAAAAATACTATCAAAGCTATGATGAAACTTGCTGATCGAAAAGAAAAAGATGAATTAGTTGCAAAAAAAGATGCATCAGTAGGTAAGTCTAAAGCTGAACTAGATACTATGATTAGCAAAGTTTTAAAGAAGAGAGAAGATAAAAAAATTGCTGATCTTGTAGATCAAAAGATTAAAGGCAAAATGCGTAATCCAGATATGTACGATGATCTGAAAGCATTAATATCAGCCAAAGGTAGAGTAAGCGGAGAAGAATTTGGTAAACTAGCACGAGCTTACATAAACAAATCCCTTGCTAAGTATGTGCAAAAATTAGACTTTGCTGGAGCATTGGACTTTATGCTTCAGAAAACTACTATGTTACCGCCGGCAGAAAGAAAAGACGTTGTGCAACAAGTTATGGCGATGCGTAATGAAATATTAGCAGTCAAAAAAATGACTCCTGACCAAGCTGTTGCTAAACATGGAGATGAAAAACAAAAAGCCAAACTTGCAAAATTAAATAAAGAATTAGATATATTAAACAAAAGAGAAAAAGAAATAGATAACAGAACATTAGACGGAGTACCTGTAGGACCAGAAGCCGAAAAAGATTTTCAATATAAGGCAGGATTTAGAAATCCTTTTGATGCAGCGGCCGCAATGAAAGCAGGGAAAATCAAATGAAATTAAGAGAAATTTACAAAGAGGAAATGGGCATAGGCGGCATAGGCAGTAGTATGATAGCTGTTGCTCCTGTTGGCGTAGGAGGTATGCAAAAACGTAATCCAGATGGTACTGCTAAAAATGCATTAGATCAAGATAGCTTGTTAGGTAGCACAAAGAAGAAAAAGAAGAAGAAAAAACTAAGTGAAAACGATATTTCAAAATTAAAAAGTTTAGAAAAAGAACTAAAATCAACTGAGAAAAAAATACAAGCAGGTGATGTAAATTACACAGATAAAGCAACAATTGATTTATTTAATAAGACTGCTCATACTATTGCGTCTATAAATTTTGAGCAAATGGCTGTTAACATGTTTAAAAAATTTGTAGAACAAGTTGACCTTGGTATAAAACAAGGAAAATATAGTGCAGAAGATTTGCCAAAAATGCAAAAAGCTAGAGATGAAATGGCAGCACAAATTCCAACACTAGAAAAATATGCGGCAAAAGCTAAAGAAAGAATAGCAAAAAATAAAGGAAATGAAGTTGGAATGGAAGATATGAGGATGAACAGTAAAGGTAAACTACAATACGATACTCCTTATAGTGACTTTCCTAATGATCTTGAAGATGATTTAGACAATTTAAAAGCAGAATTTGACGCTATGCTAAAACAAATGACGAAACAGTAATGCATAAATACTGTATCAAGGAGAATTAAAAATGGCCAAACAAAATAAAAAAGGTTCTTCGATTAAAGAAGGGTTAGCTGACCTTGCACAAGTCGCTGAACGTGATCACGAAGTGCAAATGGCTAGAGCACAATTATACAAACTAGCCAAATATTCTATTAAGTTACATGAAATGCTTAAAACAGTTACTGAGCAAGAAGGCTTAGAAGGCTGGGTACAAGCTAAGATTACAAAAGCATCTGATTATATGAGTAGCGTATATCACCACTTAGATTATGATATGAAATTTGCAGAAGATGGTGTAGCAGAAGGACTCACAGTAGGTAAAGACAAAAAGAAAGTCAAAGAAGGTGATGGAATATATCACGATTGTGCGAAAAGTTTTAAACATCCTACATATGGTGAATGTAAAGTAATTCCAGGTGAACATACATTATATGAAGATGGTACAGTAACACATTACGATGCAACATTTAAAAGTTGTGGACAAGATTATATTGTTAGAAATGTTCCAGTTGAAAAAATGACAGACGTAGTATACGAAGGTCATCAGCATGCGGCAAGAAAAAACAAAAAGAAAAAATAGCAAGGATATAAGATGTCAGATTTTTACGATATAAGTGCAAAAATGAAAGACCTATTTCCTTCTAATGCAGAAGAAGATAGAGCTGCTCTTACAGCTATGGCCAATGCTCCAGTAAAAGAAGATGTCAAAGTAGATCATATTAACGAAAGTGTATCTGTAAAAAAAGGCAGTTTACCAATAGACTTAGATTTACAAAGTTTTTCAAAATTAGCAGGTATAAATGAAAAACAAAAAGACGCAGATCAAGTACGAGGTTCAGAACCAACACCAGCTATGTCCAAGCCAGGCGGCAACGAAACTCCGCATCCAATGAAAGACAGACTTGTAGGGGACAGTATAGAAAACGATGAAGAAAGCACAGAAGGTATAAGCATTGTGCCTACAGGCAAAGATCCAATGGCTGACTTACAAACACAACTTAAAAGAGGAATGGATTTAGTATCCCAAGGATCGGCAATGATTGAAGATGCACAATCTAAAATGAAAGAAATGATGTCTAAGTTGAGTATGGAAAGTAAACCAAGTGTTAAGACATCAAACGAGTCAACAATAAATTCAATTAAACAAGAATTATTAGCCAAATTAAAAGCGAGTAAGTGATGCGAGTACTAGAAGTACTAGAAGAAACACTTGTATTAGAAAATCCTGAATCTACGGATGACGAGATTAAGAAACTGCAACGTTTTGGAATATCTGCAGACAACATAGATGATTATAAAAAGAAATCTACTCTAACAAAAAATTGGCAAACAACATCATTTAGTAAAGATGCTTGGTTCTTAATTTTTGCATTATCGAATAGCAATAGATATGCAGAAACACGCATAGGAATCATAAAAAAGAATTTTGATTATTGGTATAAAAAATTAGTTGAGCAACCTAAACCAGACTATTCTATATCATTCTGGCTACAACAGGCATTGGCCCTTGCTAAATTACAATTAGTTTCTTCAAGTGCAGAAGATATTGTTACAGAATTAATAGGAAGAGTGCAGAATGTGTTAGGTATCACTATTGGTCCTGCTTGGCAAGCAGATGGCACAAGTGTAAAAGATGTTAAAGAGCCATACAAAGATTTTTATAAAAGATTTTTACAAATACTAGGTGCGGCACCTCAAGATTATAACTTTGGTAAAGATCCAACAGACCCAGTTGATCAGACAGATATAGACAAAGAGATTCCTCCGTATTCAGTCAAAGAAGCGAATCAAATTGCGGCTAGGTTAGAAGATGCATTAGATGGTGCATGGAGTGTCTCCCAATTATACAATTGGAGTGCTGATTTTGATGATGATGAAGTGCTAAGTATTTTATTAACAATTAAGTCTAACACCAATTGGGATCTTGTGCAAAAATCATATAAAGAATTATATGACGAAGATCTTATAGAAGAAATAAAAGACGAACTTGGTCCTAAAAGTATAGCAACTTTAAATAAACACTTAGTTGGAATAAAAGCAAAAAGTTTAGATCCAAAAAGCATCACTTCATATTCTGACAAACGTGATGGCTATGTAGTTGAATCTCCACAAGAATTGCTCAAAATAATCAAAGGATTTGAAGAGTACTTTTTCAAACAAGAACCAAAATACAAAAAATTTGCTGAGTCAAAAAGTGGTAAATCTGCACATCTTGCATTTAGTAAAAATATGTTAGATGAAATGAAAAAGCAGTTCAAAAAAGACAACAGGATTACTGTACGTGATATAAAAAGAATTTTTGCCAAACATCGTGACGGTTTTAAGAAAACTGCGGATAACCTCTTATAATTCAAAATATTTTCATATCCCAAATAAAATGCTTGACTTTCTGTTAAGTATCTAGTATAATATACAATAACTAATAACTAAGGAGATACCTATGAGTGACCGTACCTATGGCGTAGAAGAAAAAGCCAAATTAGAAAGGCTTGTTAACGAAGGTGTTACTGTTCTTCAAGAGATTGAAGATTTAAATGAAGGACTCAAAGATACTGTGAAAGCAGTAGCTGAAGAGTTAAATATTAAACCAAGTTTAATTAATAAAGCAATTAAGATTGCACAAAAAGGTGATTGGGCCGCACATGCTGATGCGTTTGATGATCTTGAAACACTAGTTGTAACTGTTGGCAAGGACAAGTAAGTTTGGACAGAATAATAAGTTTTTTCAAAGAGAGCCATCGTCTCAGTCCGACAGCATTCTATTGCGAGATGGCCGAAGCAACTTTTTTAATTTCAGCAAGTGCAATTTTGACATTTACTGTATTAGACCCTGCAACTAAAATTTTTATACCAATGTATTTTGTTGGTAGTATATTAGGTGTAATTAGTGCAGTAATAAGGCAAGCCGCATTTGTAATTGTATTGTGTAGTTGGTTTACACTTATGAATGCAATAGCATTAGTAAAGTTATTTTTTATAGGATAAGATATGAGTTATGTAGATGCAATTTTTGATCGTGATGCTGACATTATTAGAGCAGTAGAACGCAGAGACGGCAAAAGAAAATTCACAGAGTATCCTATCAAGTATACATTTTACTATGAAGATCCTAGAGGAAAATACAAGAGTGTTTATGGTGATCCTCTTACTAGAGTTGTTTGTAAAACAACAAAAGACTTTAGGAAAGAAGTTGCCATAAACAATTCTAAAAAATTATTTGAAAGTGATATCAATCCTATCTTCCAATGTTTGAGTGAAAACTATCTCAATCAAGATGCACCTAAACTAAACATTGCGTTTTTCGATATTGAGACTGACTTTGATCCAGAGCGTGGCTTTGCTGATCCAAGTGATCCGTTCATGCCAGTGACATCTATAAGTGTATATCTACAATGGATGGAAACAATGGTATGTTTAGCAGTCCCTCCTAAAACACTCACTATAGAGCAAGCTAAAGTAGAACTTGAAGGCATTGAAAATGTAATGTTGTTTGAAAAAGAAAGTGAAATGATTGATACTTTCTTAACACTTATTGAAGATGCAGATATACTATCGGGTTGGAACAGTGAAGGTTATGATATTCCATATCTCATAAACAGAACAAGTCGTGTACTTTCTAAGGATGATACAAGACGTTTTTGTTTATGGCAACAACTTCCAAAGAAACGTGAATTTGAAAAATATGGAAAAACAGCTGAGACCTATGACCTAGTAGGCAGAGTGCATTTAGATAGTTTAAACTTATATCGTAAATACACATATGAAGAAAGACACAGTTACAGACTTGATGCAATCGGAGAAGTTGAAATTGGCGAAACTAAAGTTCCTTATGAAGGCACTTTGGATCAATTGTACAACAATGACTTTAGAAAGTTCATTGAATACAACATACAAGATACCGCACTATTGGACAAGCTGGACAAAAAGCTAAGATTTATTGATCTTAGCAATGAACTTG
>MDTG01274802.1_pt1 | contig 14707 bp, 15 predicted proteins | sample 811421 | NCBI WGS metagenome assembly MDTG01 (sample SAMN05326645, study PRJNA326480) | marine metagenome | isolation source: seawater | place: Pacific Ocean: South East | collected 2011
AGATTTATATCACAATTTACTCTGAATATTAATTTTATTAAGCCAAAGCAACAAAAATTATGATTAAAAAGATAGTTATTAAGGGAGCGAAAGAACATAATTTAAAGAATATTTCTTTAGAAATACCTAAAGATAAATTTGTTGTGATTACTGGGCTTTCAGGTTCAGGAAAATCATCATTAGCCTTTGATACAATCTATGCTGAAGGTCAGAGAAGATATGTTGAAAGCTTATCAGCTTATGCAAGACAATTTTTGGATAAAATGAAAAAACCAAATGTTGATTTTATTGAAGGTCTTAGTCCTGCTATTTCCATTGAACAAAAAAATACTTCAAAAAATCCAAGGTCGACGGTTGCAACAGTAACTGAAATTTACGATTACATGAGAGTTTTATATGCTAGGGCAGGAATTCCTTATTCACCTTTTACAGGAAAACCTATTACCTCTCAAACTGTAAGTCAAATTGTAGATCAAATTAAAGACCTTCCAAAAAAAAATACAATTTATCTATATGCACCAGTTGTTAGGGGACGTAAGGGTGAATATAAAAAAGAAATTTTAAATTATAAAAAAAGAGGTTTTAGAAAAATTAAAATTGATGATGTTTTGTACGATATAGACAAAGCCCCTGATTTAAACAAAAAGATAAAACATGATATTTCTGTTTTAGTAGATAGAATAGTGCTTAATTCATCTCTAGGTAATAGACTAGCTGAAAGTATTGAAACAGCTCTTAATTTAGCAAACGGTTTAGTATTTGTTGAATATGAAAATGAAACCTTACCAAAAAAATTTAGAAAAATTGAAAAAATTATTTTTTCAACAAAATTTGCTTGTCCAGAAAGTGGATTTACAATAGAGGAAATAGAACCAAGATTATTTTCATTTAATAGCCCTTTTGGTGCATGTGAGGAATGTGAGGGAATTGGAATAAAACTCAATGTTGATCCTAATTTGGTAGTTCCAAATGATAAAAAAAGTATCATAGACGGAGCAATCGAACCTTGGGCAAAAACTACAACACTTTATTATGCTCAAACATTAGCTTCTCTAGCCAAGCATTATAAATTTTCATTGGAAGAAAAATGGTCTAAACTTTCAAAAAAGATAAAGGATGTTATTTTATATGGTTCTGATGATGAAGAAATAAAGTTTTCTTATGATGATGGATACGAAAAATACTCTTACAAAAAAACTTTTGAAGGTGTAATTAATAATTTAGAGAGAAGATACCTCGAGACTGATAGTGATTGGAAAAGAGAAGAAATTTCACAGTACCAATCTGATAGTAATTGTGAAAGATGTAATGGTAATAGACTTAAAGATGAGGCTTTATGTGTAAAAATTGACAATTTACATATAAGTGAAGTATCAAAAAAATCAATTTCTGATGCCGCTAAATGGTTTGAAAACCTTAAGAATAAACTTGATAAAAGACAATTTAAAATTGCTGAACATATATTAAAAGAAATTAATGAAAGATTAAATTTTTTACTTAATGTAGGTCTTGATTATTTGACTTTATCACGTGAGTCAGGAACTTTGTCCGGTGGAGAAGCACAACGTATAAGGTTGGCCTCTCAAATTGGATCAGGTTTAACAGGAGTCTTATATGTACTTGATGAACCATCTATCGGTCTTCATCAAAAAGATAATGTAAAATTAATAAATGCTTTAAAACGTTTAAGGGATTTGGGCAATACTGTAATTGTAGTTGAACATGATACTGAAACTATGGAAAATGCAGATCATATTATTGACCTTGGACCTGAGGCAGGAAACAAAGGTGGTGAAGTTGTGGCTAGAGGAAATTTTAAAGAGATAAGTGAAAACAATAATAGCATTACAGGGAAATATCTTTCAAAAAAATTAAAAATAAATGTACCAAATAAAAGAAGGTTGGCTAAAAATGGAAGATTTTTAGAAATTACTGGTGCTACTGGAAATAATTTAGATAATGTAAATCTAAAAATACCATTGGGTAGTCTAACTTGTGTGACAGGAGTATCTGGGAGTGGTAAGTCGACTCTTGTGTTACAAACTTTATATAATGCACTCAACCTGACTTTGAATAATAATAAATCTAGAAAAATTCCCAAACCTTTTAAAAATTTCAAAGGTACTGAATTGATAGATAAAATTATTGATATTGATCAATCACCAATTGGAAGAACACCTAGATCAAATCCAGCAACTTACACAGGTGCTTTTGGCCCAATACGGGATTGGTTTACAAATTTACCTGAGTCAAAAACAAGAGGTTATAAGCCTGGAAGATTTTCATTTAATGTTAAAGGGGGTAGATGTGAAGCATGTGAAGGTGATGGTGTTATTACATACGAAATGCACTTTCTACCTGATGTTTACATTCAATGTGACGAATGTAAAGGTACTCGATATAATAGAGAAACTTTAGAAATTAAATTTAAAGATAAAAGTATTGCAGATGTATTAAATATGACTGTAGATGAAGGATGTGATTATTTTGAAAATATTTCAAATATAAGGACAAAACTTTTAACTTTAAAAAAAGTTGGGTTGGGATATATAAAAATTGGACAACAAGCCACAACTTTATCTGGAGGAGAGGCTCAGAGAATAAAATTAGCTAAAGAACTTTCGAAAAGATCTACCGGGCGAACAATGTATATTTTAGACGAACCAACAACAGGATTACATCAGCATGATATTAAAAAATTGCTAGAAATATTGCACACGTTTGTCTCTCTAGGAAATACTGTGGTTGTAATTGAACATAATTTAGATGTGATAAAAACAGCTGATTACATTGTAGATATGGGACCTGAGGGGGGTGTAAAAGGGGGAAAAATTATCGCAGAGGGTAAACCTGAAGAAATTTGCAAAAATAATAGCAGTTATACTGGCAAATTCCTTAGACCACTTCTAAATTAAAAAATAAAAGTTAATTTATAAATAAATTAGAGTATAATTTTTAAATAATGAATAATCTTAAAGTTTATTTTGTAAATTTTTTATCTTCACTTTCTAAAACTGTGCATGCATCATTGGCTTTAACAATAATACTTTTTTTATTTCTTTTTTATTTAAACGATGGCTTTAGTTTTGATAGACTTTTTTGGAGCGGCATAGCTAGATATACTCATGCAATAGTTGCAATTATGTGGATTGGATTATTATGGTATTTTAATTTTATCCAAATTCCCAATATGTCAAGAATTCCTGATGATCAAAAACCAGCAATAGGAAAGGTTATTGCTCCAGCAGCATTATTTTACTTTAGATGGGCTGCTGCTTTTACAATTTTATCTGGATTAATTCTCGCTTTATTAAATGGTTATCTTAAAGATGCAATTTTTTTAAGCATTGGTTCAGGAATCCCCAAACATACAGCTATTGGTATTGGTATGTGGTTAGGAATATTTATGGCATTTAATGTTTGGTTTATAATTTGGCCAAATCAAAAAAGAGCTTTAGGAATTGTAGAGTGTGAAATTGATTTAAAAAATAAATCAGCTAAAACAGCTATGCTATTCTCAAGAATAAATACAATATTGTCTCTGCCAATGTTGTTTTCTATGATAGCAGCTCAAAATTTATATTAAAGACTATCATTATCTCTTAATATTGTTTTTTGTGACACTTTAAGTCTAACTAAAACTGTATTAGCAATATAAATTGATGAATAAGTACCAAAGATAACACCAAATATCATTGCTAAAGAAAAACCTTTGAGAATTTCACCGCCAAAAAAGTAGATAGATAATAAAGCTAATAAAGTAGTTATTGAAGTGATAAGTGTTCTAGATAAAGTTTCATTTATAGAAATATTCGTTAAATCATAAATCTTAATATCAGAAAATTTACGTAAATTTTCTCGAACTCTATCATATATAACAACAGTATCATTCATCGAATATCCGACTATAGTCAAAACGGCGGCTATTATAGATAGATTAATTTCAAGTCCTAAAACAGAAAATAATCCTAAAGTAACTATAACATCGTGGAACAAGGCCAAAATAGCTCCTAAACTAAACTGCCATTCAAATCTAATCCAAATGTAAAATAACATCAATGTTAAAGCTAATGATATTGCTAAAACGCCAGATCTTAATAATTCTAAACTTACTTTTGGTCCAACATTTTCAACTCTTCTAAAATTGAAATTATTTCCAAAAGATTTATCTAAATTTACTTTTATCTCCTCTATTACGTTTTTATTATTACTATTCTCAAATTTTATTAAAAAATCTGTTTCGTTTCCAAAATTCTTTACCGAAACATCTCCTAGACTCATTTGGTTTAAATTATCTCTTAAAGATGAAATTTTTATTTTACTATCGTTCGATCTCAATTCTATTAAAGTTCCACCTTTAAAATCAATTCCAAAATTTAAACCTTTAAATATTAGAAAAAATAAAGAAATGACTACTAAAGAAATTGATAAAATATTGAAATGATTATAATATTTATTAAAAGCTATCATCTAAATTAAACCTTCTTTATCTTTGTTTTTTGTTACATATAAAACCGTAAGCAATCTAGCTATAAAATAAACTGAAAAAAGAGTTGTAAATATTCCAACACCTAACGTTAAAGAGAAACCTTTTATTGGTCCAGAACCAAGAAAAAATAAGATAATTGCTGCTAAAAGAGTAGTTATATTAGCATCTAAAATTGCTGTTCGAGACTTAGTATAACCACTATCAAAAGCTATCAAGTTATTTTTTTCATCTTTTAATTCTTCTTTGATTCTCTCAAAAATTAATACATTTGCATCTACAGCCATACCAACTGTAAGTATTATTCCTGCGATACCAGGTAAAGTTAGTGTTGCTTCAAAAATTGTTAAAATTCCTATTAATAAAAATAAGTTTACAATTAAAGCAATATTCGTGATCAATCCGAATATTCTATATTTTATAAAAATAAACATGATAACTAATACAAAACCTATAATTAAAGCAATTACACCAGCATCTATAGAATCTTGACCTAAATCAGGTCCTACTGTCCGTTCCTCAATAATATTCAATGGTGCTGGCAATGCTCCCGACCTTAACAACAACGCAAGATCTGTTGCTGATTGAAAAGTAAAACCACCACTTATTTGACCTGAGCCACTGGCTATTGTTTCCCTAATGACTGGAGCGCTTATAATCTTACCATCTAAAACAATAGCTAATTGTTTACCTATTCCTGTTGAGGTGGCTTTACCGAATCTTTTTGCCCCAACTCTATCAAGTGTAAAAGAAACAACAGTCTCATTATTTTGACTATCCATTCTAGGTTGAGCATCTAATAGATTATCTCCACTTAGAATAACTCGTTTACTAACCAATGCTTCATCTGAATTATTTTCATATAATAATTTTTCTACACCAAAAGAATCTTCATTACTTTTATTAACAAATCTGAAAGTTAAATTAGCAGTTTTTCCAAGTAGTGATTTTATTCTCATAGGATCGTCTAAACCAGGTAATTCAACTAAAATTCTATCATTACCTCTTTTTAAAATATTTGGTTCATTTGTTCCTATTTCATCTATACGTCTTCTTACAATTTCCAAAGCTTGATCTTGAGATGAATTTTTAATTTCAATAACTCCATATTTTGAAAAATTAACTTTATAATCATTATTTTCTTCTAAAATTTCTAATTGATGTGATTTAAATCTAGGATAATACGGATTAATATCGCTATCTTCTGATTTAAACAAATCTAACACAGTCTGTTTATGTTCTTGATCAATAGAAAAAAAAATATTGGGGTAGTTTAATTTTAGATTTTTTACTCTAATATTTTTTTCTTTAAGATAATTACGAATATTTAAAGAAATATTTTGAAGTTTTTGTTCAATAACAGGAGTATTATCTATTTCTAAAAGTAAATAAGATCCACCTTGTAAATCTAAACCAAGATTAATTTTTTTATTCAAAATATTGTTATCAAATTTTAAAAAATTTGATGATGCAATAACGATAAAAAATAAAGAAACTAATAAAACAGTTATAATCTTAAATTTTGAAAAGTATAACACTGTGTATAATGAAATTTATTTTTTTACTTCTTGAGAATTCATTAGGCTTTGAATTCCTGTGCCTCTAATAACCTCGACAGTAACATTATCTGAAATTTCAACTTCTACTTTATCATTGTCAACTATTCTAGATATTGTTCCTGTAATCCCTCCAGATGTCACAACTTTGTCACCTTTTTTTAAACCCTCAACCATTGCTTTGTGTTCTTTAACTTTTTTTTGCTGAGGTCTTATTAAAAAAAAGTAAAAAATAACAAAAATTAGTATTAATGGTATAAACTGACCTATTCCTGAACTTTCCATAAAACTCCTCTATTAAAATTGAATATTTATACCATCTAAAGAATTAAAACAACTTTAATTGATTGTTATTTTTTCTAAATTATTCATATAAGGTCGTAATATTTTTGGAATTATTATAGATCCATCTTTTTGTTGATAATTTTCCATAATTGCAATTAAAGTCCTTCCAATTGCCAATCCACTACCATTTAAAGTTCCAGTATATAATGTTTCTTTATTTGAATCTTTATATCTTGTTTTCATTCTTACTGATTGAAAAGTAGAACAAGATGAGCAAGATGAGATTTCTCTATATTTTTCCTCTGAAGGTAACCAAACTTCTAAATCATAAGTTTTTTCTGCGCTAAAACCCATGTCGCCAGCACATAATATCATTTTTCTGTAAGGTAATTCTAAGGATTCTAATATACCGGAAGCACAATTAGTCATTCTCTCTAATTCATCCAAACATTTGTCTTGCTCTACAATACTTACAAGTTCAACTTTGTAAAATTGATGTTGCCTTATCATTCCTTTTGTATCCTTACCATAACTACCTGCTTCTTTTCTAAAACAAGGTGTTGAAGCAACAAATCTCAGAGGTAAATTTTTTTTATCAATAATTTGATTTTTAACAATATTTGTTAAAATTACTTCAGCAGTTGGTATTAAAAATTTTCTCTCATTGGTATCATCAAGTTTTACCTCAAATTGATCATTTTCAAATTTTGGAAGTTGTCCAGTGCCAAACATAGTATCTTCTGATGCAAGTAATGGAGGTGATATTTCTTGATATCCATTTTGAGAAATATGAGTATCTAACATAAAATTTGATAAAGCCCTTTCTAAAAGAGCTAATTTATCTTTTACAAAAACAAACCTTGAGCCAGTAGTTTTGCTAGCAAGGTTAAAATCAAGCATGTCAAATTTTTCACCTAATTCGTAATGAGATTTCGGTTTAAAATCAAATTCAGGTATTTTACCTGATTTTGATATTTCAATGTTGTCATTTTCACTTGTTCCTTTTGGAACGTCATGATGTGGAGCATTAGGAATATTAACTAAAATTTTTTCTAAATCTGATTTAATTTTTTTTTGATCTTCAGTTATCTTATCTATAGCAGAAGAAATTTCTTTTGATTTTGTAAATAGTTTTTTATCTTTTGCTTTTGATATTTCTTTTTTCTCTTTTTCTAATTTTTCTTTTTTCTCAATTAATTTTCGATTTTTAATATCTAGATTTTTTAATTTTTCAAAATCAATGTTGATTGACCTTTTTTTTAGGGATTTTTCAAAAATTTCAAAATCTTTTCTTATCTTTTTTAAATCATGCATCAGAATTTTCTAATTTTTTATTTTCTATAAATTTTACAGAAAATATTGATAATTCATATAAAATTAATAAAGGAATAGCTAAACCAATTTGTGTTATTGGATCTGGTGGTGTTAATAATGCAGCGGCTGCGAATATTATAACAACAACATACTTTCTTCTTTTTTTTAAAAATTCAGAATCAACAACACCTATTCTTGCTAAGAGACTTAAAACTACTGGTAATTGAAAACTAATTCCAAATGCAAAAATAAGTTTCATTACCAAAGAAAGATACTCGTTTACTTTGGCTTCTAATTGAATTGGTAAATTAGTTGATAGACCGCTACTTTCAAATGATAAAAAGAATTTTATAGCTAAAGGCATAATTAGATAATAAACCAAAATACCGCCTAAAAAGAATAATATAGGAGTTAAAACTAAATATGGTAAAATAGCTATTTTTTCGTGTTTATATAAACCTGGCGCAATGAACTTCCAAACTTGCATTAAAATAAAAGGACAAGTTACAAAAAATGCTGTGAAAAAAGAAACCTTTAAATATGTTAAAAAAGTTTCTTGAAGAGCTGTAAAAATTAATCTTCTATCTGTTCCATCGTTTTTTACAGCCTTAGCAAATGGCTCTACTAAAAAACCATAAATATGTTCTGCAAAAAAATAACATGCTACAAAAAAAATAATTAAAAATATAAAACTATGAATTAATCTTTTTCTTAGCTCGGTCAAATGGCTTATAAAGCCGCCCTCATTTTCTTCAGGAGTCATCTTTTTTTTCTTCTTTTTTTTCTATATTATTATCTTCAATATCTATATTTGAGACTTCATTTTGAATATTATTTATATATTTTTTTGCTGTTCCTATCCACGAGCCAACTTTTTTTAACATGATAGGAAAATCTTTAGGACCAAGAACAACAATAGCTAATGCAACTACAATTAAAATCTCAAACCAACCAATAGTAGGCATGTGATTTAATCTTTTTTGTTTGGATCTTGATTTTCGTCGGAAATATTTTTAGGTTCGGATTCATCTGTGACATCTGAAGCCATTCCCTTTTTAAAACTTTTAATTCCTTTAGCTACATCGCCCATAAGACTAGATATTTTGCCTCTTCCAAATAATAAAACGACTAATATTACAACGATAGCTATTTGCCATATTCCAATACTCATATCAAACTTATAACCTTTTTATTGATATTTTAAAAGTGGATTTTTTTTTAAAAAAGAATTTATAGAAGCCTCAATTACTATCTTCTGTCTCAAGTGTACTACTTAACATTTCATCAATATTTGAATAAATGTCCTCTTTTTTACTATCTTGTTTTTCTTTATAAAATTTTCCTGTTCCAAAGATTGCATTATCAATATTGGAACTATCAATTAAACCTGCAGCCCCTAATTCATCAACTGTCGGTAAATCAGATAATTTTTGTAAATTAAAATGACTTAAAAAATCATCTGTAGTTACATATTGAATTGGTTTACCTGGAATATTTTTTCTACCTCCAGGTTTTACCCAATTTAATTCCATAAGTATATCTAGGGTATTAGTTCCAAATGCTACACCTCTTATTTCTTCAATTTCTGCTCTTGTTACTGGTTGATGGTAAACAATTATTGAGAGTGTCTCGATCGCAGCTTTTGATAATTTCTTTTCAACTGTTTTTTCTTGTTTCATTAAACTTGAAAGATTTGCCGAAGTTCTAAAAGACCATTTTTTTGAAATACAAACTAAATTAAATCCACGATCCAAATATTCTTTTTGGAGTTTTTGAAGAGCTTTTTCTACGTCAATTTTTTTTGAAATTTTACTCTTTATTGTCTCAACATCTAAAGGTTCAGCGGCAGCAAAAATAATTGCCTCAATTTCTTTTTCAACTAAAGATAATTTTGAAGGAAAATTAATTATATTATTTTTTTTTTTAACTTTCTTTTTTATCATTTATTATCCTTTATATAAATATCTTCAAATAAATTATCTTGTTTTATTCTAACATTCCCCTCTTTTACTAATTCTAGAGAGCCAGCAAATATTCCCGCTTTACCAGTTCTTTTAAATTTTGAACCACTTTTAAAATTTTTTGGTATTAAATCGTCTAACTTTTTCCATTCTACCATTTTACCAAAAAAATCTTTTATTGTTTTAATACCTTCTTCAGCAGTGAATACAGGTAATCTTGGAATATTCATTTTTTGAAAATCTTTTGTCATTATAATCGTAGAATAGGTTTTTAATAGATCAAATAAATTTAGCCTGTATTCACTGTTATAAATTGGCCTAATGCCTGATCTCATCCCTCTAGATCTAATTTCTTTTCCTAATCTTTTTCTTTTTAACATTTGTTCAGAGAGTAAACGAATTAATTCTAATTTTTTTAATTGAAGTTTAAGTCTTTCGGCTACTTCTTGAACTTTAAATTCCTCTTCTGGAGTACCTGGTAAAAGTAATTTTGATTTTAAATATGCTAACCAAGTTGCCATCAATAAATATTCTGATGCTATTTCTAAATTTAGATTTTTTTCTTTTGTTATGAAATTATGAAATTGGTCAGCTAGTTTGGTAATTGAAATTTCCTCTAAATTTACTTTTTGAGCTTTTGCTAAATCTAATAAAACTTCCAAAGGTCCATTGTAATTTTCAATTTCCACATTGAATAAAGCAGAATCAATATCTTTCATGTGTAAATATTAACTTAAAAATTTATAAAATTGTGATGTTTTTTTTATCAAAAACTTGTCTACTTTTGGTGAATTTTTTCCAATTATTTCCATTTCTTTAAAATTTCCATTACAATGTAATGCAATATTACAACCTGCATTAAATGTTCTAAATAAGTTGTCTTTAAGATTTCCTTTTAAACTTTTCATCGACAAATCATCAGAAATTAAAATATTTCTAAAACCAATTTTTCGTCTAATTATTTCAATTAATTTTTTTGAATGAGTTACAGGATTCTTATTATCAAGTTGAGTAAAAATAACATGCGCTGTCATTGCAAAAAAAGTTTTTTTTTTTTTAAAAGGTAAAAAATCTTTCTTTTGAAGATAAGCTAAGTCTTTATGGACAAAAGGTGTGAAATGGTGACTGTCAACTTTTGCAAGACCATGACCAGGAATATGTTTCATTATTGTTCCAATCTTATTTTTGCTAAAATAATCAATACAAAAATCACCTAATTTTGAGACTATTTTTGGATTTTTTGAAAATGATCTATTGCCAATTATTTTACTAGACCCTTTTATTTTTAGATCAAGAACAGGAACTGTATTTATATTAACACCAATTAATTTTAATAAAGATGAAGTTTTATCTACAAATAATTTATATTGAAATTTAAATTCATCTTTATTTTTAATATATTTTTTTCCAAAAAATTCAGAATTAAGATTGTCAAAAGAAATAATTTTCTTTAATCTGTTTATTCGACCACCTTCTTGATCAATTAAGATTGGATATTTTTTGTCATTAAAAATTTTTCTTATTGATGAAGTTAATAAAAAAGTCTGTTTCAGATTTTTAATATTTCTTGTAAATAAAATAACTCCCCATGGTTTATATTTTCTTAAAAAATATTTTTCTTTTAAAGAAAGCTTTGTAGACTTAATACCTATTATAAATGATCTGCGATTATTCATTTGATTCTAATAATTTCCAAAAGTTAAAATTCTTTTTTTTATTAACATTAGATTGCTCTACGTATTCAATAATATTCTTAGTATCATCCTCTAATACAGGTATCTTTTTGGAAAAAATTTCTATTTTTTCATTTATATCTTTAAATGATCGATAGGAATTTTTTTTATTTTTGTCTGAAAAATAATATTTACCAGTCAAAATCAAAAATAAACATATTATAGATATGTAAATTAAATATTTTATTTCTTTGAGCATTACATTTTTTCGGGAACAGAAACACCAACAATGTTCATTCCAGATTTAATAACATTTGAAATTACTTTTAAAAAAATTAATTTATCATTTGAAATTTTTTTTTGTTCATCTATAAACCTTTTTTCAGGGTTATCTTTGCCCATATTCCAATATGAATGAAATAAAGATGCCAATTCATATAAATATGTTGGTATTCTATGTGGCTCTAGTTTTTTACTTGCTGAGTCGATACATTTTGGCCATTCTGATATTTTTTTTAAAATCTTAATTTCATCTTCTGAGTATTCGAAATTATAGTTATCTATTTTAATGTTGGAATTTAAGTCTTTTTCAAGGTGTCTAAAAACTGAAGCTATTCTGGCGTAACAATATTGCACATAATAAAGAGGATTATCTTTTGATTTTTCAATAACATTATCAAAATCAAAATCAAGCTGAACATCACTACTTCTATTTAACATTATAAATCTAGTAGCATCTTTGCCAACTTCATTTATCAAATCATCAACAGTTATATAATCGCCTTTTCTTTTCGACATTTTAAAAGGTTTTTTGTTTTTAATAAGTTTAACGAGTTGACTAACTTTACAAATCAATTTGCCTTTAGAGTTAGATAAAGCCTCAACTGAAGAAGAAATTCTTTTAATATAGCCAGCATGGTCTGCACCTAAAATATTTATTAATTTATCAAATTTTCTATCTAATTTATTATTATGATAAGCAACATCACTTGCAAAGTAAGTCCAAGAACCATCAGATTTTTGTAAAGCCCTATCTTTATCATCACCAAAATCAGTTGATTTAAAAAGTAGCTGTTCTCGCTCAACCCAATCATTATTATCATTGCTAAGAGGTGCTTTTATTTTTCCTTTATAAACAAATTTATTTTTCTTTAGTAAATCAACTACTTTTTGAACTTCTTTATTAGAAACTAATTTTTTCTCACTTATGAAATTATCATGAATTATACCAAGGCTGTGAAGATTTTTTTTAATTAATTTTAATGCCTCATTAATAGACAAGACAGTCAATTCCTCAGAAATGCTCTCAAAATTTTTAAAATCAATATTTTTATTAGAAACTAAAATATTTTTTGCAAAATCAATTACATAATCACCTGGGTATAAATCTTCATTATTGTCTGGGAACGGATCGTCAAAATAAATTTCTCTAATTCTAAAATAAACAGATTTTGTAAAATTAACAATTTGATTACCATAATCATTAACATAATATTCTTTAGTAACTTTATGCTTATTAAATAGTAATATATTTGAAATTACATCGCCTAAAATTGCTCCTCTACAATGACCTACATGCAAAGGTCCAGTAGGATTTGCAGAAACAAATTCAATTAGATAATTTTCCTTTTTTTCTTTTGTATTAATTCCAAAAGATTCAGCATTTTTGATTATTTCTTTTGTAAAATTTGTCCAAAAAATAGGTTTAAATTTTATATTTATAAAACCTGGCTTTGCTATAACTATATCATCAATAAGCTCATCTTTTTTTTTAATTACTTCAGACAAGATTTTGGCTAAATCCATAGGCGATTTTTTATTTATTTTTGATAGAGCCATTGCTACATTTGTTGAAATATCACTATCAAATTTTGAAGGAGGTATTTCTGCAGTAATTCCATCAAATGTGTTTGGTAAAATTATATCTCCATCTTTAGAAAGATTTATCAAAGATTCATTTATTTTATCCAAATATTGATCAAAAATATTCATTTTAAATTCCTGTATAAATTAATTGCATACCTGTCGGTCATTCCAGATATAAAATCTGAAATTGCTCTAAATTTATTTTTTGAAAGTTGTTCTTTTGAAATAAATTTTTCTGGATTTACTTTAATTTTATCAAATAATTTTTTAATAATTGATTTACCTTCATTATTCTTAATTAACACTTCTTTATTATTATACATTTTTGTTTTAAGAAAATACTTTATTTCATTTTCGGAGTTTTTTACTTTATCAGAAAAATCAACAATCCAAAAATTTGATTTATTTACTTCATTAATATTCTTAATATTATTATAATTTATATTATTTTTTGTATTATTTATTAAATCTTTTATCATAAGGTCAATAGAATCTCTTATTATCTGATATGTAGCTATTTTATAATTTTGTTTATTAATTTTATTCTTATATCTTTTGTAAATATCTTTAAAAAAATTAATTTCTATTAATTCTTCCAGTCTAAACAAATTTGCATTAATTCCATCTTGAATATCGTGATTATTATAAGCTATATCATCAGAAATTGCTGATATTTGAGCTTCTAATGATGGATAGGTTCCTAAATTAATCTTATTTTTGAATCTTTTTATACCAACTAAGCTATCAACTAACTCCAATTCATATAATGGACCGTTATGTTTTAATAGTCCCTCTAATGTTTCTATCGAAAGATTAAGACCATCAAATTTTAGATATTTATTTTCTAAAAACATGACCACTCTTAAAGTTTGTAAATTGTGATCAAAACCACCGTAATTAATCATACACTCATTTAAAGAGTCTTCACCAGCATGACCAAAAGGAGTATGACCTAGGTCATGAGCCAGACTTAAAGTCTCAGCTAAATCTTCATTTAAAGTAAGATAACGTGCTATTGATCTTGCTATCTGAGCAACCTCCATTGAATGAGTTAGTCTCGTTCTATAATGATCTCCCTCAGTATTTACAAATACCTGTGTTTTATGTTTAAGTCTTCTAAAAGAGGCACTATGAATAATTCGATCTCTATCTCTTTGAAAAGGTGATCTGTATTTTGATAAAGATTCCCTAAAAATTCTTCCCTTACTTTTAAATAGACCCAACTTTGAGTATTTTTTCATCCTTTAAAATTAAAATTTTAGTATTATATTAGTAATAACAGTGATCAATAATGATAAAAGAAATTAAATTTACTGATAAAGCTCTAAAACAGATCAATAGTCTATTATCTAAAAAAGATAAAGGCTCTTTTTTTAGAATCGCTATAAAAGGGGGCGGATGTTCAGGATTTCAATATGAATTTACTTTTGATCAATCCAAATCAGAGAATGATTTAAACTTTAAAAATATTCTTATTGATAAAATATCTGCAGATCTTTTAAAGGGATCTGAGATTGATTATGTTTCAGAATTAATTGGTGAACAATTTAAAATAACTAATCCACA